>ERZ773133.3488-NODE-3488-length-12020-cov-9.924948_pt1 | contig 12020 bp, 20 predicted proteins | sample MGYA00580861_ERZ773133 | MGnify/ENA primary metagenome ERZ773133 (study PRJEB29015, sample SAMEA2737844) | human gut metagenome | biome: human gut; feature: human-associated habitat; material: faeces | place: China | collected 2012 ...
ACCGTTTATGATAGGCGTTTCTTTAATGGCACAACTACTCAGAGATATCACCAATACTAAGCTCGAAATAAGGCTGATGACTTTTTTCATTTATTATTTCTCCTTCCAGTCTAAAGTTGCTATGTAAGTCTCATCTGAGAATGACCACCCTGCAGTTCTGTCAGTCGCATCTCTGAAAGCCTCATACATGATCTCGCCATTCTCCATCCTCAATATCCGGTTTTTAAGTATTCATACTTATCGTGAAAAACGTACTTACTCTTATCAGCACTATCAAAACGTAAAATATATTCCGCTATTTTACTGCTTATTTTTTCAATTCCACACTTTTGATTGGAAATATAATTGATCATATATTTTATCGTGTCTAAAGCTATAAACCTATAGCTTTTCCAATCTTCCGTTAAAATTGCCGTCAGGTTCTGTTAAAGCCCAAACACTTCTACATTTTGTACACTTATAATAAAATTTTTTATGTCCATAACCATCATACTTATTAATGGAGTGTTTTTTACAAAGTTTCTTTGCTTTTTTTAATTCAGCAATATATTTTTTTAGATAACAAAAATCGGAAATATCGTTAAACTCATCAACTTCAGCTAGTACTTCACAAACACATGATATTTTTATTGATTTTATAATATTATTTTCTATAACAATTAATGGAGAACCTTTCCAATCAAACCATATTGCATCATCTGCTATAAAATACAACCGTTTCTCACCCAAAAAGGTTTTGTATGCTATAGTCATCAATTCTATTTTTTCATTAATTGTTGCTTTTTTATTTGGATACCACTCTATTTTATTAGCAAGCACCAAAAAATAATCTATTCCTATTTCTCCATTAAATGTTGCTATTTTATCATTATATTTTACATGAATTTTATCGCTACTTGCTTTGCCTACTGTTACAAATTCCATATGCATTTTCAATTATCACTTCTCCTTTAACCAATTGATGATGCTTCCATTTAATGAAAATAGACCTGATAAACCTGATGTAAATTCAAAAGTTCTTGGAATGTTAATTAATAATGGATTGCTAGTTCCAAAATTAGCTAGCTTTGAAACACTTGTTACCATTGCTATAGCTAATACTGCTCCTATTACAATTGTTACTGTGATGAGAATCTCCTTCCAAGGCTCCTTGCACCACTCACAAGCGTTATCTACTTTTTCTTTCAGCCAGCTTTTTTCAATATCCGGTTTTATAATAGTAACTTTTTTTATCTCATCAGTTGTTATTTTTATTCGGATACCGCAGGTTTTAACAACCATTATTTCATCTTTTCGTACTTTAATTTTCAGAGTAGTGAATAATACAGGAAAAGAAAGCAAAACACAAAAAACAAGTAATCCTATATACATAAACCAATTTGCTTTAAAAGAGTGTTCAACAAAATCAATTATTTCAAGTATAATTACAAAAGAAAAAAGTACGGCTACTAAAAACAGTAAGACATATCCATTATGTCTAATCTCAAAATAATTGTTTTTAGTTCTCAATCAACAGTTCACTCCTTTAATCTTTTATTGCATCAATTCCGCCTTGACCAATATTCTCAAAAAAACCTTCTATATATCCACCCACAAGACCATTGCGAAGAGTTTTGAAATATCTGCTAAAAATATCAAATTTAATCTTTCATCCAAGCTTCATCATAATTTGGATGTTCATTTAAGCATTTCAAATCAATTCCATGAGTATCATGCCCTAAATATGAGAACTCTTCTAATTTTGGTAAGTTTAACACAAAGCTTATGTCTGTAATATTACAATAAGAAACATCTAAAGCTTTTAGATTATAAAGTTTATTTATAATTTCTTTATCAATTGAGTGTATATTCGTAGAATTTATATTGAGGGATACAATATTCTCCCAATTAACACTTTCATCATCCAGCTTGGTAAAATCAGCTCCTGAAATTGAAAGTGATTTCAATTCCGTTAATTCGGATAAATCCGGTAAGGTTTCAATTTGAACATCGTATAATTCCAACGATTTTAAATTCTTGAAGCTTCCCTCTGTTCCGAGCAAGTTAATATCGTCAATTTTAAAACGAGCACCCCCATAAGGATTTGATCTAATGCATAAGCTTGATAGACTTCTGATATCTGCCAGCTTTCTTATTGAACCAATAGGTGAATCTACAATATTAACAGAAGTTAATTTTTTTAGTTTAGTTAACTCTTCAAAAAAGTTCTGTGCATCTGAAGCGTCACTGATTCCGACAATAGTAATTGTTTCAAGATTCGTTAATTTGCTGAGCAAATCATAATCGTGTCCCAAAAGTGCAACATCAGAACCCGGATCACAAACCAACTCACGTATCTCATCATAATTCTGACTTGTTTGATTAATACAATCGTTAATGGTTTTTCGTTTCCACTGTAAATCAGCTTCTGTTTCATTATCACTGTTTAAGAACCATATTCCGAAACCTATTACAATAGCCAAAAATATTATAAGAATACAAGTAATAATTATCATCGTAGAAAATATTGTTTTATGTTTCATTATAAACAAATCCCTCATTAAGTTAATCTTGCAAAAATGTTATAAAGGCATCAATATGCTGTTTATATTTATCTGCTGTTCACCATCAATATAAGCACCCAAAGTAGATTTAACATCGTAATTTATATTATTGCGAATTTGATCAATACCACCATTATTTGATATGAACTCCGATTTAGGATCGATTCAGCCATCCATTACAGCCTTATTATATTCCTGTTGAACTTTGAGAAAATTACTGTTCTCAAGTTTATACTGTATATTATTCGGATCAATATCAGATAAAAAATCCTGATCGTCATACCTTGTCGAAATAATATCTCCACTATAGGATATCATTCTATCAGTACTTCCATTAGCAAAATCCACAATGTCTAAATTATCGTTAAATTCAACATACTGTAATGCCTCATGAACAAAATCTTTCATAACCTCCCAACCCAATTCATTTGCTCTCCTTTTAAACTCTTCAACAGTTGGAGAATTTTCCCCATTAAAAAGATTTCCCTCTTCTCGTGAGAATCCAAAATGTAATTCAATATTCTCATAGTTAGAACCATGTTGCACATTTAGAGCAATTGCAAAATCAATAGCATCAGCCACATTTTAGTCAATAGTCACAACATCGGAAATATTTTCATTAATGTTATTCAAAAGATTCAATTTTTCTTAATGAATTTGTGGTAAAAATTAAATTTATATAATTGTTTCAAATTAACGTTTTAATTTTTTCAAACGTTTCTATACCCTTAAAATTATCAAAATGAAAATATAATCTATTTTCATTTGTTACCCATGTACAGATCATATAACATAGACCTTTTATAATAGCTGATTTTTGCGGATTGTTTGAGTACGGTTCACAATTATAAAGAAATTGTTGAAACGTAATATTTTCAAAAGGAAAATATATAACTATAGTTTCACATAAGCTTTTAAACAATAAATTGACAGATATATTAAAAAAGTCATTATTTGCTACAATAACAATATCGGTATTTTCGTTTTTAGTTATCAATGATGCATATGTTTGCTTAGAATTAGTAATAATTTTTGTTAATTCATCATTCTTGCAAATATCGCAAATTTCAAGAAAGAAAAAAGAAGGTGCTAGCTTAATTTTTTTTTTAATAACTTTGTAGAAACATCACCATCTATAAATGCTTGTTTAACTTTTTTCTTTTGATCATTCTTTCTGCGTAACACCTATTACTCCTACTAATATTGAAGTCAATCTAACATGTACATCACGTTTAGCAAAATCAAATATCCATTTCATGAAATTAGGCATACTATTGTATAAATTATATGTAATATGCGTATGAAAAAGTTGTTTTCCAGCCTCAAAATGCAATCTGAAAGTTTTTCCAATTTTAAATAATGTTCCACCAGAATTAAGGTTATTAAGTCCGTTTGGAGACCATTTTTTTTATTTTACCCAAAGTTTTACCTGAGAAATTATTTGGCTTGAATAATTGCAGTTGTTCACCGCCAAATATCAGTGTACCGCCCCTAGAAAATTTTAATATTGCAGATATTGTCTGCGCACCACCAGCAAAAATTCCACCCCACATAAATCCACTAGTGAAACCATCTACAAATGATCTTAACACTTTTCCCAAAATCGTTTTAAAACTATCTCCACTGAAAATCGAAACTATCAGTGAACTCGTCACACTAATCCCACCAGATATAAACCCTGCCATTGCAGCTGCCTTAAATCCTATACCAAGTGCTGCTAAAAATGAGCCACCTGTCAATACGGTTAAAACAGCACCAATAACAATACATATAGCGCCTATAACCAACTCTTTCCAATGATTCTTACACCACTCGCCGACTTTTTTGCAGCCGTCCTTGAATTTCTCCCAACGGCTTTTTTCACATTCGGGCTTCATGTAGTAGTACTCGTCGTAAAAATCGTCTTTGCTCTCAATAATAGTCAGAGTTTATACAGTTGTATTTTACTACAACTCCTAATAGTATAATTATAATGTGCATACAATTACATTGTAATTTTTGTCCCAAAGACATATACGCATCTCCTGCACATTGATAAGCGTCAGGATTTTTTGGAGCAAGCCTAATTGCCTCGTTTGCTAAATGAAGAGATTCGCTGTTTTGGCTGTTTATGAATGCCAAATGTGAATCAGCAATAATTCCTTCTACATTCATGATATTTCTCCTACAAAATTATTTATGGAAATAGATAGTTTTCTATACTTTCTATTAATTCCATAATTGCTAATCACCAATATAATCATCACAAATAGCATTGCTTAAATAATGATCGCTTGTATCTATTCCTAAATCGGGAAGTATAATTATAACAAGATCCGAATCATATTCATCATCAGTAACATTATCAATTATTTCTAAACCGAATCCTCCATTTAAATCAAAAATCAACTCATATGGCTCATATCTTGTTAATATCACATTTGTATCTTGGGTTTCACAAATTTTTTTTAGAAATTCTTCTATTTTCTTTTGGATGTCTTTGGCGTTTTTCAAAAAATATTCATAAGCGCGCTCTTGTTTTGGCGTTATTTCTTTTGATTTCGAATTTGTGACAGGAAAAACTTTAATATCGAATGTTTTATCCCATAATGTTATCTGGGTTTTACCATGATACATTAAATTCCTATACTCCAATTCTCCAAAAACAGAATTGATAATTATCTTTCTCTTATTTATAAACAAATATACTCACCTATCCTTTTGATATATCATACACTAATCTTGGCATTCCAAATCCAGATTTTCCAAATAAATCACCTAATTTATCGGCAATTCCCTGTATATTGAATTTATAATTAGCTATTCCTCCATTATGATTTATGTTTGCATGAATTTCAGCAGGAACAAAATAACATTTTTTTGTGCTTATATCTTCATGAATGGTTAACATATATCCTAATTCTTCCTCTAATACTGATTTAGTCTTGCCATTCGGCAATCCAGCTTCAGCATTTTTAAAATTTATACTTCTTAGAATTTCATCAAAGTTCTTCTTTTTCTTTGAGTTCATATTGCCACTAAGGAATTTGTCCAAATCTACATCAAGATTTTTCATGTTAGTTTTTACGGGGTCAACTACAGATAAAGCTTTACATTTTGCATCAGCTTCTGCTCGTTGCCCTGGTGTCCAATCCTCTTTATATGATAGCTCTGCATCATATGTGCCATCATCATTTTTTATCAGCTTACAATTCGAATTATGAACCCAAACTCCATTTTCACCAACATGATAAGTATGGAAATCCTCTACCTGAAAATAATACACTGTAACAGGTTTCTCTGTCAACTCAACATCAAAATTTTCAACTAAAAGAACATTTTCGTTTACATCAAGAAGTTCATCACCAACTATTAGTTCTCCTGCGTTGATAAAGCCTTGATTTTTTTACATAGAACGGGTGGTCAACTGATATATATTAAAATTATTATCTAATATCCGAAACGATCTCAGCCAGAAAGTTCCACCATTTGTATAAATCATCAAATTCACGAATATAATAGTTTCCAAGATATTTCGGATTACACATAACAATCAGTTTTTGAGCGGAAAGATCGGACAATTTATTTTCATTTTCATATTCTTCAAGTATACTGTATATTCTATCGGCATCTTTTATATAACCATTACTTAATAGATAGTCATGTAATTTAAGTAATTTATCTTTCATTTTAGATTTACCTCTCAATCGCACCATTGTATTTTCCACCGTCAGTAACAACTTGCCAACCGCCACCGCTCCTCGGTATACCATCATCAGCAATAACTGCCCAATCAGGTTGTGCAGCTACCTTTCCCTCAAGCAAAATCTGCGATCTTGTTAGTTGCACTGTGCTTTCAGCCATCGCAGTATTATTCGGCGGCAGTGCCAAGTTATTAATTCTTTCTGTAGGAGTTACACCTGCAGATTCTCTTGTAACAAATACTCCAGATGCTTCTCCGGCATTTGATTCCGTAATCGTAAATGTTTCCCCTTCGAAACCTTCTCTTTTATAAATAGGTCCATCAAACGAATCTATAAGATTCTGAGCTGCTCGCTCATCTAATCCTCGTTCTTTTAATATATCCTTTACCTCCGATTCTGTAAGTTCAGTATACTTATCCGGTTCTAAGGAAGCGTAATTCTTTCCCGCATTATGCACCAACACGCTCAATGTACAAACATGATAAGTATGGAAATCCTCCACCTGAAAATTATACACCGTTGGAAACTTTGAGTTATCTGCGTAACTAATATCTAATCACTGTTACATAATTCCCACATATCCATAAACAACGCATTTCCCACAGTCATTTGGTTAGTTTCTTCTCTGTCTTTAAACTTTTTTATACCTGGATATACTTCGTCCATATCATTAATATATAATCTTGAATAACCTTTTTCTGTGAGATAATTGCAAATCATTTCGTCGATATCAAATTGCTTTTTACTATACGGCTCATTTCTGAATCCATCAAGATATAAATCCATTCCGTCAGTATCAGGATTGGCAATAGAAAATTCATCTTGAAGGTAGAAATACTTAACTATCTTGTTTATTTGCAGCAGAGAAACATATTCAATTTCACCTTCTGAAAAAGAACACCTATTTACAACAATTCTAATCTCCGAAGAAGGCTCATTTAAATCAACAAATCTCTCAATACTTTCCGATTTGTTTTTTAATTTTTCCATTAGTTCATCAAGAAAATCATCTTTTTTTCTGCACTTTGAAGTAAATAATTCTGTATCTCCGTTTATGTATATATCCTCTATTGCTTTTTTTATATCATCGTGCATAAAAATATCACCTCGTTATATCATTACTTTACTATTAAATCATGTTGACCCGATGTATCAGCAGGTTTTGTATCATTAAAATCAAAATCTACCTCTCCAAGATGTTTGCCTCTACGATTACAATGCTCAAAGGTTCCATGCTAACTATAAACCGCATATAAATCTTTGGTTTTAGGATCTGAATAAACATCCCTATTGTTTATTCTTGATAATTTATTATTTTTAGAAAGACCTTTGTTATCAGCAACAGCTCTAGCTTCTTGCTTAACAGTTGCCACTCGTTCATTTGAATCCATTTTGCTTATCTCTTCGTTAAATTCCTTAGTAGAAGAATATTTTCTGCTAGCATTATGCACCAACACACCCAATGTGCAAACATGATAAGTATGGAAATCCTCCACCTGAAAATTATACACTGTAACAGGTTTCTCTGTCAACTCAACATCAAAATTTTCAACCAAAATAACATTGCAATTAGAATCAAGAAGTTCATCACCGATTGCAAGTTCTCCTTCATTGACAAAGCCACGATCATTCACATAAAACGGGTGGGTTTCAGTCGTAACAATTTCTTCGCCGTTGATCGCCAAATGAATAAGCTTAGAATCTTCTCATATGTATGTTTCAAGGACTGTTTTTTGTAATAATACTTTCATCCTTTTCATTTAAAAGCTCAATTATATCATCTCCGTCAATGACTGCTATATAGTCATACGGCAACATAAGCGCCTTTAAGACGGAGGGACGTATATTTAATAATTGATAAGCATAAATTGATTCGTATTCCGTAGTATCAACGTTTGAGAATTTACCATCTTTATTTTGAAATATCTCATTCACACACCAACCTGAGCCACCTAAATCTCTAAATCTTTGTAAACAAATTTTGGGTTTAACTATAGAACCTTTAGCAACAGCAATTTTATCATCAAATCTAATTGTTTCACCATTAATATGATATTTTTGTAACATATCCAACTGTTCCATTTGAATCCAAAAAGCAAGTGTTAAATCCTCAGTAACTTTTAAGAATGGTGTTGACTCATAATCAGGTGTAACTATACAATAACCACTGATTGCCTTTTGCAAAATATATAAGGAAAAACCAATTTGAATTTTAAATCCGTCTTTTAATCTACCAACAGGAATATCAGATATTGCTCTCCATAATGCTTGTGATTGAAAGTAAAGCATATCATCAACTTTAATTGTATACTTTATTCCGTTAATCTCTTTGGTATAAGTATTCATTTCTTTCTAACCTTTCACTTATTGCTTTTGCAATAGCTGCACGAGCAGCTTCATCTTTTTGATTTAAAAACTGTTGTGCTTCTTCGGAGATTGCTCCTAACTTTGAATGTCCCGACCAAGCACTGATAGATTTAGCACCTTTAGATGCATTTGTTTGTTTTCCAAGTCCCATAAAGTTTTCTTCTAAATTTGCAATTGCTTTCTGGTCTTCAAAACTCAACTGATCAAGTCCTGACTGTTCAGTTATTTCTTTTAGAGGCATAATATGATCAGCTTCCAGCGTATCAACTTCGTATCCATATATCGGGTCAGTTTTTTTGCCATCTACTGAATTAACAGCTTTTTTCGCTTTGGCATCTGGTGAAACTTTTCGCAGTCTACTATAAGTATCATCAGCATTATGCACCAACACGCTAAAACCACTAACGTGATATGTATGAAAATCTTCTACCTGAAAATTATACACCTTTACGGGTTTATCTGTCAACTCAACATCAAAATTTTCAACTAAAAGAACATTTCCGTTTACATCAAGGAGTTCATCACCAACTATTAGTTCTCCTGCTTTGATAAAGCCTTGATTTTTTACATAAAACGGGTGGTCAACAGTTGTAACGATTTCTTCACCGTTCACAGTGAGATGAATGAGTGTGTTAACTTTTTCTAAGCATCCTTCAAAAAACTATTCTTCAGGTTCTATATATCCATTTATAATATCATCAATATTATTTACAATTTCTGCAATCTCATCTTGCTCAAGTATAACTTCTATTACTTTATCATTGAATATATGTCTGCTGTTTTCATAATCATATTCTAATATAGAGGCTACAATTTTTACCTTTCCTTTTCCTTTAACGGCAAAAACAAATGCATTTTCATCTGTCAATGCCATTGGAGATAATTCGTATCGATAGTCATTATCATTTTCAAATTCAACTGGATAAACAAGATTGTATAAAGTTTTAAAGGCTTCAGATGTATTCATATTGTAAATGCTTGTATCAACAGGAATATTATTCAAAGAATTTTTTATATCAAACAATGACGTATTTACTATAGTATTTATAAGCTTCTTGGGAAATATTTCACTATCTATGCTCAAATTTAAATAGCCATTATTATCATTTATGCTCATGTTCCATTTGTCTACTCTGTCAAATATTATCGAGAATTTATATGGATCTCCAATAACCATTATTTTACCATCCTTTCTTGGGCAAATGAAATAAATTCTTTATATCATTTGGAACCTGACTGCCTTTTAATGAATTTGGTCCCTGATTTGTCGAACCACTCCAATGCCATAATGAGCCATCATTTTCAGTAGGTGAAAAACGATGAAGTGTCCCTGTAGATTTTTCATAAGTATACCGCTGTCTAGGATTTTTGTTTGAAGGTGTTGAATCTCCAAACAATTCAAAAGAATTTCGTGGCTCAGTTCCTGCATTTGGTCTATTTCCAGGTTGACCAGGCGTATGTTTAGGATTAGATTTATAACCAAGTCCATTAGAAGCCTTTTTTCTTTCTGGTACAGGAACATTTCTATAATCGTCACCTGCATTATGTACCAATATAGCTAATCCGCTAACGTGATATGTATGAAAATCTTCTACCTGAAAATTATACACCTTTACGGGTTTATCTGTCAATTCGACAGAATGATTTTCAACCAAAAGAACATTTCCGGTTACATCAAGAGGTTTATCGCCAACTATTAGTTCTCCTGCGTTGACAAAGCCACAATCATTCACATAAAACGTGTGGTCAACAGTTGTAACGATTTCTTCACCGTTCACAGTGAGATGAACAAGCGTTGTTACCTCTCTTATGTAGGTTTCAAGAACAGTTTTCGGAGAAGTTTCCATTGTTTCAGGGTCTGTTGAAATGACTTTATCTCCTGACTTTATCGTTTCTATGGCAACCAAACTAACCGCCTTGGCATTACCTAAAAACTCACCTGCCGCTCCAAGTCCGCCAAAACCTAGTCATGCGATGTGTAGAACATCTTCTGATCTAATTTAATCTGAAATAGCAGGTGCTCTTTCCCTTGCCCTCTTTTTTTAGTTCTCCTGCGGCAACAAGTTTTCTTAGTGCACCTTCGATAGAACTGTCACTGAGAGTAGGACAGAGTTTCCTTATATCCTGCTTGTTAAATCGTCCTATTTTGCTTTTGCTTGCCATTCTGACCATCTCAAGTGCAGGCAGTTTTTCTTGAACAAGGGAGGTACGCTCTTCAAAATCTTTATACGATGCAAGTATCGTGCCTAAAATGTACTTTATAAATGGCAAAGCATCCTCTTTGCCCTCGTGCCAGCCCATCTGCGACTGACTCATAGCACTGTAATACAGATCTTTGTCCTTAGAGATCTTTGCCTCGAGCGATATATATTTGCCAACGTAAAAGCCATTCTGATACAGCAGAAGAGTGGTAAGCAGACGGCTCATTCTTCCGTTGCCGTCATTAAAAGGGTGTATACAGAGAAAATCGTGGATAAATATAGGGATAATTATAAGCGGCTCAACCTCCAAATTACCGATAACACGATTGTACTCTTCACATATCCTGTCAAGTGCCTCAGATGTTTCATTTGGCTCGAGCGGAGTAAACAGTATTTCTGTATGTACGTCGGGGTAAGCCGCACTGATATAATTCTGCACGCTTTTTGTTCTGCCAGCAAGCGGATTGTTCATATGACTATAAAGCATTTTGTGAAGCTGCAGAATATAGTTCTGAGTTATCGGAATAGCGTCAAAGCTTTCGTGTATAACGTTCAGCGCGTCTCTATACCCTGCGATCTCCTGCTCGTCACGATTTCGAGGAGTAGTCTTTTCTTCGACCAACTGTTTGATCCTCGTGCTTGTTGTTACGATACCCTCTATCGCATTTGAAGCTTCGGTACTTTGAATTTTTGCTATCTCAACAAGCTTCTCCATCTCTTGCGGACGCTGTTTCAGATACTGTTCCTGTTTTCCAGCCTCTTTGTATATGGCCGCTATAAGTCCGAGAATATCAGAATCCCACTTGTGTTCTTTAAAAGCAGAGTAATTAAAACTTCTCATTTCCTTACCTCCATTAATTTCCCTTAAATTATAATATAAAATAATGGAAATGTCAATAGAATAAGTAAATTTGTCCTTAATATTATGTGCGAAATAAGGGAATATATCAAACAGTATCCCTCTACTGTATAAAAGAGCCGATTTCTCGACTCTTTTGGTATCTATAGCATTGGGGAGCATATTCGTAATTTTATATCATAAATTGTTCCCCGCATTTCTTGTTTTGGTTATGAAAAAAAGCACCTATCAGTGATAGATGCTAATGGAATTTGATAAATTTATATGGCTATTTCAACTTCCGTGTTGATAAATGTAAACTTTTTCAGAAAGCATGTTGTAATATATGACAATTTGGGATAAGGCTGTAGACAAATGGGGCGATTGG
>ERZ773133.3489-NODE-3489-length-12020-cov-2.973422_pt1 | contig 12020 bp, 6 predicted proteins | sample MGYA00580861_ERZ773133 | MGnify/ENA primary metagenome ERZ773133 (study PRJEB29015, sample SAMEA2737844) | human gut metagenome | biome: human gut; feature: human-associated habitat; material: faeces | place: China | collected 2012 ...
TTGATCACTTCCAAAGCTGCCACTGATGCCGCACCTGCGGGTTCTGCAATGGTACCAACCTTAGAGTACATATCAATTAAGGTTTCTGAAATCAAGCCTTCATCAACTCCCAAGAGGCGGTCAACATATTTACGTGCGACTTCATAGGTCTTGACACCTACCTTTTGAACAGCAATCCCGTCCGCAAACTTATCAATTTCTTCGAGTTTTACAGGATAACCACGGTCAAAGGCAGCACGCATACTACGAGCACCACTAGCCTCAACACCAATAACCTCCATAGATGGTGCCACATCCTTGATATAAGTAGCCACACCAGAGATAAGGCCACCGCCTCCGACTGGAACCAAGATACTATCAAAGGAAACACCTTCCTCTTGAGCCTGCTCATAAATTTCATAAGCAACAGTTCCTTGCCCCGCTTGGACATTATAATCGTCGAATGGATCAATGAAAGTCATCCCTTCAGACTTGGTATATTCCTGCGCTGCTTGGGCAGAAGCATCAAAGGTATCTCCCACCAATTTGATTGTTACAAACTTGCCACCAAAGAAACGGACTTGACCAATTTTTTGGAGAGGCGTTGTTACTGGCATAAAGATGGTTGCCGGAATCTTCATCTCGTTACAAGTGTAGGCAACCCCCTGAGCATGGTTTCCGGCTGATGCACAAACCACACCACGCGCCTTATCCTCATCACTCAATTGATGGATAGCATAGTAGGCTCCACGCAATTTGAAAGAGCGTACCTTTTGCATATTTTCTTTTTTAATATAAATGGTCGCCCCGTATTTTTCAGATAGGTAGCGATCAAAATCTAGTGGTGTGCGTTCCACCACGTTTTTTAAGACTTCATTAGCCTTTACGATATCATTTGCAGTAATCATTGGCTCTCCTTTGACACAATATTCAAACTATTTCTATTGTATCACAATTTTCAGAAAAAATAGCAGCCAGTATAAAGAAAACTCCTTGTTTACACAAAGAGTTCTACTTATTATTTATCAACTTTTTTTGACATCAAGAAGTTACGAAGAGCTGCAAGGGTTGCCGCACCTGCAAGGACAATAGCTGTAAGGATAGCTACAGCATGTTCTCCCCACTTGTGAGATTTTGCTGTTTTAGCAATTGTAGCCTTAAGATCTTCAGTTGTTCCTTTTTCACCTGCTTGCGTCGTTGTCTTACTTGCAAGGTTAAGATCTTGACTACCATTGTAAGTATTATCTGACGAAGCTGTATTGACAAGGTCTTGACGGCTACTGCGAGTATAGCTGACATTTGTTGTAATGCTATCAATCATCTCAACAATATTTCTGATTGTTGTAGCATCGTACAAGCCACCCTCAGTATCTTTCAAGATAGATACTGCTAATTTTTCAATAGAAACTTCTGAAGAAGCTGCTACCATAGAGTGAGATTCTGAGCTTGCTGTTTCTGAATATCTTGCATAGTTGCTAAAGAGTGATGCTGCTTCTGTAATCGTTTCAGAAGTACTTGGTAAGGTTTCTGAGACGCGAGGAGCTACAGAGAGTCTATTCCAACTATTGATGTTTTCTGATAGTCCATTAAGGATGACTTCCTCAGACGCGCTCACTGTTTCTGAAATTGCCGAAGTCACTTCTGAAGTGCTCACTTGACTTTCTGATTCTGTCAATGAAACAGCTGGTTCTTCAACTACTTCTGATTCTGAAACGACTGTGCTGATTGAATTCTCTGATTCAGATGCTGAAGTCTCTGAAGTTGATGCTGCTGAGATAATATCAGTTTCTGAGACCTTCGATGATACTGTTGTGCTTTCTGATACTTCTGATGAGGCTGTTGAGTCAGCTGTGCTTGCTGCCTCTGAAGCTGGTGTAGTGATTGAATCTGACGCTACTGCACCTTGATCCGTATTAGATACTGAGTTGTCATCTTTCTTATCATGTGCGGTCTCTGACACAGCTATCGCCACTGGAACAGCTGCTGAGTTTACTAACTCGTCAACTGATGGTGCTGGTTTAGTTGTTTCATCTAGTTTAGGAGCTTCAACAGATGGTTTCGTATCAGTTGGAGCCTCTGAACCTTTGTTTACTGTTGTATTTTCGGATTTAGCTGTTTCTGAGCTTGCTTCAGATGTTACTGTATTATCTACTTTCTTACCAGCTTGGTTAGTAACTGGTTTCAAGATAACTGGTTCTACCGGTGTTGCTGTTGTGTCTTCCTTGATATAGAGCATGTTCCAAAGCGTTAGTTTAGGAACTGAAATGACAAGTACTGGTTGACCATTTTCATCTGTTTCAAGGCTTGCTTGTGCCTTCTTCATGCTTGAATTTGCCCAATCATCTGGTGACGTCACATAGACTTGATCAGCAATTTTAGCTGCTTCTTGAGCTGTTTTACCTGCTAGACTAAGACGAACTGTGAGATTTTCTTGTGCGTCCGGTGTTTTATTGTCCGCATAACCCTCTTCATTATGCCAGCCCGCATTGATGCCCATCATATTAATCATTTGAACAGTTGAGAAACCTTTTCCTGATTTAGCAAATGTCCAAACTTGATCTCCTGTCACACCTAGAGCATCCTTAGAAAGGATTTCACCAGCAGCATTCATGGTAGATACAACCTGAGTGCTGTTAGTCACACCCTCACCACGGAGAAGATTTTCATAAGCAGTGATGAACTGTTGGTAATTGTAAAGCTTACGAATAGTGTCCTTAGCCACACTGAGGTATTGAGTTGGGTAATAAGCACTTTGAAGGACGTTTAGGGCTGCATTAGCATTGGCAAGGGCTGCAATGGACATGTGATAGCCACCGGCTGCAGCTACTGTCGCATCTACGAGAAGAGTCGCGTCAGCTTGCAATGGCTTACCTGCAAGAGCATCTTTACCAGCACCGTTAGTTGCTTTTCCACCAGGAACAGTATAATCAATACCTGGTTCTTCCATGTAGGCACCAACGATAAGTGATTTACCAGTTTTATTGCGTACCATATCGATACGTGCTTTCAAATCACCATAGGCAACCTGCATACGTCCTGGAATAACTGAACCACCGTTTGTCCAAAGCTCATTATAAACAACATCTTGACGTGCCTTGGCTAATTTATCATCATTACCACCATTGACATCATTGATTGTGATGTAGTACTTTTCACCGATGAGGTCTTTCATAGCATTAATAAATGACGCATATGAATCAGACATCATGTGTGAGTCAGCCTCGTCTGTGCTGTTACGGTGCTCATAATCAGTCACACGGTTGTCACCAATTGTATCACCTTGCCAACCATCGAAGCCCATACGATCCATAGCTGATTTCATGACACCCGCAATGTATTTTTGCCAATCTGGATTAGCCGGATCATAGTAAACTTGAGTTGGATTATCACCGATAGTGTAAGTCATCGGCTCACCCTTCTTACCAAAGCTATCGTAGAAGTTATAAGCCAAAGCAGCAAGTGGAAGGGCTGGATTCTTTGGATTTGAATCTGCTGAAATCATGTTATAAAGCATGGCAACAGCACCTGACTTATGAACTTGGTCAACCAATTCTTTAACAGCCTTAGTGTCAACCTGAGTATGACTCCAGGTATTCCATTTCTGAACAAAGCTATCAACACCCTCTGGGAAAGGATCTGTAGCTTCACTATAAGCATCATAGAAGAAATATGAGTTGATATTCATAGACTTCATGAGCTCAAGTTCTTTACGGTAGGCTTCAAGATTTTTAACAAGAATACTGTTTTGATCCGTTGGCGAACCTGCTACAATACCGTAACGTGGGAAAACTGTCCAATCATCTTCAACAGACAAGCCAGCACGCTTGCTTGACAAAGTACTACCTGATTTGTCGTTGACACTGATTGTCACCAAGTAACCTGTATTGTTTGTCAACCACTCTGACGCTACTGTCAAGTTTGAAACCTTGGCTGAAGCTCCTGCCGCTAGCGTAAGGTCAACGTTATCTTGACCGATAATTTCTGAAGCATGTTGAAGTGTCAAGTTGACAGTCATCGTCTTAGTTTCTGCTGTTGGATTAGACACAACAACGGAATAATTAATATCACCATCTGACTTGCTATAAGCTGCTTTTGTTGTTTCTGGATCTGTCAAGTAAGCATCACCATTCAAGTTTTGCTCTGTCACTTCTGTAACTGGTGTTACTTGAGCAGTTGAATGGCGTCCTGCTTCAGTAGCATTATCAGATGATGATGTGATGGTTTCCACAGCAGCTGACTCAGGAGCTAGTGCTTCACTGGCTACAAGCGTTTCTGAGCTAGCACTCTCTGCTGGCACAGCTTGTGAAAAGATTGTAGAAGCTGTCGCTGTTGTTGCAGTATCTGTCGCAACAGCAGCAGATGATGGACCTACTTCTGTTGTCGCTACTGGAGCAACGGCCTCAGTTGGTACCACCACCAAGTTATCTGCTTCAGTTGTAATAACTGGTTTTGTTGCTTCTGAACTGACCACGTTATCTGCCTTGGCAACCTGATTCATCCCTAGGACACCACCGGCTACAAACAAACCTGATAATAATTTAGTTGACGCTACTTTCTTTGACATATCTCTCTATCCCTCTAAAAAAGTTTAAATCACCTCGGCGTTTCAAATTATCACTATTTGTATTTGCATGCTGTAAACTCGAGTTATTTTTAGTTTCATAAAAATCGCTTGGTGTTTCTTATGAAACTAATGTTAACTTAATCTTTTTTGTAAGACAAGGGAATTTCCGGTAATCCTCGTAAACGGTAATTTTTTCATCATGAATGGTCAGGTTTTTTCAGAAATTTGAGAACAATATTTTCTAATTTCATTAAATATTCACTTGATTCAGTCTACTTAAAATGACAAAAATAAATCCCAAATAATGAAAATCCATCAAAATAGTTCCTGCGATGAGAATAAAAAACCACCTCTCACACAAGGCGAGAAATGGTTTGTTTATCGATTTTTGGTATCTAAAATAATGGTCACAGGTCCGTCATTAACCAGACTAACCTGCATATCTGCACCAAAGCGTCCTCTTTCTACAGGAACGTGAGTTGACAAGGATTGGTTGAAATCGTCATAGAACTGGCTAGCCATGTCGGGCTTTGCAGCACCTGTAAATGCCGGTCGATTCCCCTTTTTCGTATCTGCAAAAAGCGTAAACTGAGAAATCGACAAAATCTGGGCACCAATATCCTTAACAGAAAGATTCATCTTGCCATCTTCATCTGAAAAAATGCGCATATTGACAATCTTACGAACTGCATACTCTAGGTCCTCTTTGGTGTCCTCTGGACCAACTCCAACCAAGAGTAAAAGTCCCTGCTTAATAGCGCCAACCGTAGAATCCTCAATAACTACAGAGGCACTTTGCACGCGCTGAATTACAATCTTCATCGCAGTAACTCCTTACCCATTCGTACGTTTAACACTGTAAACATCAGGGATAATTTTAATCTTATCCACAAGACCAGTCAATTCAATAAGGTTTGCAATTTCAAAGCTAACGTGAATATTGGCAAACTTCATGTCCTTAGTCGGTTGTGCATTGACCGTAGCAATGCTCTTGGTCGTATTTGACAAGATTTGAAGAACATCATTCAACAGACCAGAACGGTTAAGGCCATAGATGTCAATCTCTGCCAAATAAGATTTATTGGCATTACGCTCATCCCACTCCACTTCGATTAGACGTTGCTCATAACCTTCTTGACTCTTGATATTATTACAATCGGAACGGTGAATAGCAATTCCACGTCCCTTGGTGATATAACCTTCAATCTCATCTCCAGGTACTGGGTTACAGCACTTAGCGATACGCATGAGGAGACCTGAAGCACCTTGAATGATGACGCCATTTTCACTCTTAACCTTGAGAACTTCTTTCTTCTCAGTCTTAACTTCGCCACCGTTCATTAGCTCTTCAGCTTCAGCTTTTGCCTTAGCACGCTCTTCCTCACGGCGTTCTTTTTCCGTCAAACGATTGAAAACAGCAGCAGCACTAATTTCACCAAAACCAACAGCAGCATAGAGAGCTTCTTCACTACGCACACTCATACGAGGGAGAATTTCCTCAATATGTTTCTTGTCTAGGTACTTATTGGCAATATAGCCATGCTCTTGGAAGTAGGCAATCAAAAGCTCACGACCCTTGGTGATAGAAGCTTCCTTGTCTTGATTTTTAAAGAATTGACGAATTTTATTTCTGGCCTTGGTGGTCTTAACCATCTTAATCCAGTCACGGCTAGGACCAAAGGAATTGGCATTAGTTACAATCTCAACCACATCACCTGTCTTGAGTTTGGCTGTCAAGGGCACCATACGGCCATTAACCTTAGCACCTGTGGCCTTCTCACCAACTTGGGTATGGATGGCATAGGCAAAGTCAATAGGTCCTGAATCTTTAGGCAGTTCCTGAACAGCACCATTTGGCGTAAAGACATAAATACGCTCTGAGAAGATATCCTCTTTAACAGAGTCAACAAACCCCATAGCATCACCATTTGAGGCGTCTTGAAGTTCAACAAGATCTTTAATCCAGTTCATTCCCAAAGCAGACTCTTTCGAATCTACCTTGCCCTTGATACCTTTCTTGTAAGCCCAGTGAGCTGCAACCCCGTATTCGGCAACTTGGTGCATTTCCTTGGTACGGATTTGGATTTCAATAGGTCCTTTTGGCCCATAAACCGTTGTATGGATAGACTGGTAACCATTGGATTTAGGATTGGCAATATAGTCTTTAAAACGGCCAGGCATCGGACGCCAGAGTTCATGGATGTATCCCAACATGGCGTAAACATCACTGTGCGTCTCCATAACACAACGGATGGCAATCAAATCATAGATTTGATCAAAGCGCTTTTTCTTGTCGCGCATCTTACGGTAAATAGAGTAGATATGCTTTGGACGACCATACACATCACCAACAAGTCCTTGTTCAGCTGTGTAGGTCTTAATTTTATCGACAATCTCGTCCACAAGTTCCTCACGCTCACGACGTTTTTCCTTCATCATGTGAGAAATCTTGTAGAATTCCACCTCATTAAGGTAACGGAAGGACATATCTTCCAATTCCCATTTGATACGACTAATACCTAAACGGTGGGCCAAAGGAGCATAGATTTCCATAGTTTCGCGAGAAATGCGCTCTTGCTTATCCTTACGAAGATGCTTAAGGGTACGCATATTGTGCAAACGGTCGGCCAATTTAACCAAGATGACACGGATATCCTTAGACATGGCCATAAGCATCTTACGGTGATTTTCAGCCAACTGCTCCTCGTGGGACTTGTACTCAACCTTACCAAGCTTAGTAACACCGTCCACGATATTTCGTACATCCGTACCAAAATCCGCTTCCAAATCATCAAGCGTTTTTTCGGTGTCTTCAACGACATCGTGTAAGAAACCACAGGCTACTGTCACTGCATCAAGATGGAGATCTGCCAGGATACCTGCCACCTGAATAGGGTGAATAATATAAGGTTCTCCTGACTGACGAGATTGCCCACTATGAGCATCTGTCGCATAATGCCAGGCTTTTTCAACTAATTTCAAATCATCTGCTGACATGTAGGCCGAACAAATGTCTAAAATTTCTTCTCCTGTTACATTTTTATCTTTAGCCATGATTTCTTCCTTCGCTTCTTTTAATAACCTTTATTTTATCACTTTTACAAGTAAAGAAAAAGAGCTAGATAGGCAATTCTTAACCGCAAGGAGCTAACTTGAAAAGCACAATATCTTGTGTTAGAATGATTGAACAAACACAAGATATAGATAGAAAGAGGACGCTTATGTCTCAACTTACCCTCGTTTATATTAGTCTAAGCGGTAATACCCAAAGCTTTGTCAAACGTATGTCTGACTATCTGTCCCTCAACCACGGGATTGAATGTCGCCAAATCAATATTAAAGAGCTTAATCATGAAACCTTCCAAGTAGATGAACCCTTTGTCGCACTCTTACCAACCTACCTTGAAGGAGGAAATGGCGTTGACAATGGAGATGTTGAAATCCTAACCAATCCACTGGGTGACTTTATCGCAGCCCATGACAATCACAAACGTTGCTTTGGTATCATCGGCTCTGGTAACCGTAACTTCAATAACCAGTACTGCCTAACCGCCAAACAGTACAGTCAACGTTTTGGCTTCCCAATGTTGGGAGACTTCGAGCTACGCGGCACACAGTCCGATATCGAACGTCTGGCACCTATTATCCTAGAAGCACAAAAGAACTTTAACCAACGCTAAAACTAGAGCAAAAAAGCCCTGATAGGGGCTTTTTCCTTTGCTTAATTTTTTTCGTGTTTTTTGATTCCAAAGAATCCAGCCAAGGTCATAAGAACCAGACCAGCTAAAGTTGCTGACACAGATTCGTCTGAACCAGTGTTTGGCAAGGTCTTATCTGAACTTGAACCTTGAGTTTCTTGTACTTGAGCTTGAGGCAAGATAACAACTTGAGCATTTGACAACTGGATAGCTGGGGCAGTTTTAGCCACGCTGGCACCTACAGTAGCTTTTGGTGTCTCACGCTTAGTTTGATCCGCTGTCTCAGAACCTTTTGGTGACTTCTCAGATTCTTTCTTAGTCGTATCCTCAACTTGATTTGCCTTTTCCTTAACAACCAAACGATACTCTGCAAATCCTGCTTGTGTTGATGGTCCTACATAACTAATGGCATCCTGACCAGCAAGGTGGGCACGCGCATTGTCAGATGAGGCAAAACGGATATCTGCATTCGTAATATTAGGGACGAAACTCCAATTTCCATCGGCACTCGGATTAATCGTTTTCTCACTAACGATATAATCAATGATGGCCTGACGATTTTCAAGATTGAGGAGACGTTTTTCTGCAGCATCTTTAACACCAGGGAAGTTACCAGTCGCACGATAGTTGTTAGTCACGACAAGGAAAGTCTGATTCAAATCAATAGGTTTCCCTTGATAAGCCAAGTCACGAACACGGCTAGCATCTGGGTTAACCAACTTACCTTCGCGATCGTATTTGTTAGGTTGTGTCAAATCAAACTTATAAGTCAACCCATCAATCACATCGTAATTGTATGAGCGATAGCTACTGTTAATGAGTTGTTGTGGTTCTTTGCTGTTAGGATCAATTTGATTGAACTGTCCTGCAGACATTTCCAACCATTCTTTAATTTGTGCCCCAGTCACTTTGAGTAGGGCAGTAACATTGTCGTAGAGGTAGAGGTCTGCGACGTTCTTAATGGCCAATGGGCCAGCTGGGATATCGGTATAGTAGGTCGCATCCCCACGAGTCCCTGCCTTGAAAGGTGCAGCTGCTGAGAGGAGTGGAAGATTTTCATCTGCTGTTCCCGCTACTTGTTTTTTAGCATACCATAGTTGTGCATTATTAACGATTTGAATAGATGGATCATCCTGAACCTGAGCAAAGTAGCTAGTAATTGGTGCTGTAGTCTCACCAACTTCCTTACGAACATAGTTGATTGTTCCATTATGGTCATGAGCTGCCATGTCAATTAAGTCCTTGTCCGCAACATCTGACTTAGTATCAATTTTTTCAAGCTTGGCCTTACTATTGACGACTTTCCATTTACCATCCGTGTAAGTCAATTTGACATCCATGATACCTAGATGATCCCCAAATTTACCAGCCATAACCACAGGTTTCCCATTGATGAGACCATTGACATCATCTACACCAGGGTATTTTGCATAAAAACTTGTGCCATCTCCATTTGGGAAATCCGCGTGAGAATGCCCTGTCGCAACAGCATCAACGCCTTCGATACCAGCAATTTGGTAACCTTCATTTTCCTCATTCTTAGTGTATTCATTGTCACCAATACCAGAGTGAGCAGCAACAAGAATATAGTCAGCTCCTGCAGCCTTCATCTTAGGAACGATAGCCTTAACAGCCTCCATTGGATCATCAACAGTTACCTTACCTTCAAGGTTGGCCTTATCCCAAACCAAAATCTGTGTTGGAAGGACACCAGTAATACCGATTTTTAGCGTTACCTGTTTGCCGTCTGTATCAGTAAATGTCTTGTTAACAATCTTATAAGGGTTGTAATAGTAATCACCAGTCTGAGCATTGCGTACATTGGCATTGATAATGTTAATCTTAGCAGCCTTAACCATACGATCCAAAAATTCTAGACCATAGTTAAACTCGTGGTTTCCAAGCGTTTCGGCATCATAACCAAGCATCTCGAAAGCCTTGTACATAGGGTGAGTCTCACCTTGGGCAACAGGATCAATCAAGGCCTTATAAGTCCCAAAAGGAGTTCCCTGAATCGTATCCCCACTGTCCACTAAGACCGTATTGGGATTGGTTTCACGGGCTTTTTTGATAAGGACAGCAGTTTTAGACAAACCAACTGTTTGAGACGGCTTATCTTGATAATAATCATAGTTAACCAAGTTGGTATGAAGGTCTGTTGTTGACAAAATCTGCATATCAACGGTCTGCCCCTCATGAGCAGGCTCTGTAACAGTTTCAGCCTGTACTGGCACTGCTGGTGTCACCTGATTGGCATTCGTCAAAACAGCACTGGCTTCTTGACTCGATTGGGTCGTTGAGGTATTAGCTGATGGCTCTGCAGACGCATTTGTCACTACTGTTGTTGGTGTAGCAGAGACAGTCTCTGTTCCTCCTTGAACAGCTGTCCCAGAAGTTCCTTGTCCTGATACTACGGATGCTCCACTATCTGCCACAGTTTCTGTAGAAGTAGTTGATACAGGTGCCGTTGCTTCATCAGCTTGCCCTACGACTTGTGGCACAGTCAAGAGAGCAAAAAGGCCCAAAACCACAGCAGATTGAGTCACATAACGATTTGTTTTCATTAAAAATCTTCCCCTTTTATAAAGATAATACAATTATATTAAACCTAAATAAGATTATCAACTTTTTTAGAAATACTCGATTTGTCAAACAAAACCAATAACAAGATGCAATCTTAGCTTAAAAGTGTCAAATACAAAAAAGTTGGAACAAGGCCAACTTTCTCTTACTTATTCAATTCCAAGGCATAACTGACACTACTCAAAGCGTAGAGAGGAGCGGTTTCCGTCCGCATAATGCGCGGTCCAAGGCCAATTTTAAGGCCACCAGCTTCTTCAAATGCATCAATCTCAGACGGAGAAATACCACCTTCTGGTCCAAAGATAAAGAGAATTTTCTGACCATTCTCTACCTGAGCCAACTCACGAGCTAAAGTAGCCAACTCGCCTGCTTTGGCTGTTTCCTCATAGGCGATAAAAATCTTATCAAAATTATCTAATTCTGATAGAAATTCCCCCTTTTTCTCGAACAATCTGACTTCTGGAACACGATTACGCTTGGATTGTTCTGCAGCTCCTAGACCAATCTTGGCAAGTTTATCTTCCTTCTTGGCAAGTTTCTTACCATCCCACTTGACCACAGACCAGTCGGCAGGGAAGGCCCAAATAGCCTGAGCTCCAAGCTCTGTTGCCTTTTGTGTCACCAACTCCAGTTTATCTCCCTTGGGAAAACCTGAGGCAATGGTTACAGAAACAGGCATCTCGACATTATCAGTTAAGTCTTCAATCACTTCAAAGACATGATTCTCACGGTCAGTCACACGTGCAAGACGCTTGATACCGTCTTCAAAAACCAAAACCACCTGATCATCCTCTGTTAAACGCATAACGTTAAACATATGCTTCACAGTATCCTTGTCTTTGATAATTACTGGATTTTCAACCTGCCCCTTTATAAAATACTGTTGCATTTAGCCTCCAATCACACCTGAAATATCATCTGTCTTCTTGAAAACACAAGCATTCCACTCTCCCTGAACCATGTGAGTTTCTAGGAAGAAACCTGCTTTCTCAGCCGATTCACGCACCATATCCCATTTTTCAGAAATAATCCCTGACATAATCAAGTAACCTTCATCCTTAACCAAACGGTAGGCATCTTCCGTCAGATGGATGAGAATATCCGCCAAAATATTAGCCACGATAACATCAGCTTCTTGAGTTACACCCTTCAAAAGATCACCTGCCGCAACGTGGATATTTTCCATGCCAGGATTC
>ERZ773133.3491-NODE-3491-length-12010-cov-3.324299_pt1 | contig 12010 bp, 7 predicted proteins | sample MGYA00580861_ERZ773133 | MGnify/ENA primary metagenome ERZ773133 (study PRJEB29015, sample SAMEA2737844) | human gut metagenome | biome: human gut; feature: human-associated habitat; material: faeces | place: China | collected 2012 ...
GACGATTATATAATCAGATCACTAAATTTATTAGATTTTGATGTAACAAAAAAACTTATAAATTATAATATACACACATGGAAAAATATAGTGGATATTTTAAAAGACAAACCAAAAGAACTTATTGATGAGTTTAAAATGTTTGTTATGAAATCAAATAAAAAAGATGGAATATTAGAAGAATATTCTTTAGCAGCATATATTTCTGTTTTTGAAAAAATTCTAGCAGATAATCAAAAGCCAACTATTATAAAAATGAATAAAATAATAAAATCTATAAAGAATTTGCTAGTCCCATATAATATTGAAATAGAAGAAAATCTAGAATTACTAAATTATGTTGCTAAAGGAGACCCATTATTCGAAAAAATTAAAGGAATAAAATTATATGAAGATTATAGAAAGAGAATAAAGTCATCTATTCCAGATTATCATGATAAAAGTAATGAGCTGGACTATGGACTTGTTTCGTTACATGACAGAAGAATTATTTCAAATGGTATAGGTAGATATATCTTACCAAATAATTTAAAAGCATCTAGTTGCTTAACTCCAAATGGAAAAGCAAGAACATGTCTCGAACATGGAGCAATAAATCCAAATGGGCGTTTCTTTAAAATAGAAAAAAATAATAAAATAGTTGCATATAGTTGGATATGGAGAGCAGGAGATGTATTATGTTTTGATAACATAGAGTTGACAGAAGAAATCGAAAAAATACCTGATATAGAAAAAACAATATACGAAATATATATGAAAGCCGCAAAAGGAATAGTAGAAAAAACAGAAAAAGAAAAAAATGGTGGAATAAAACTTGTGTTGATAGGAAGAAATCCAATAGATGTAAAAAATAGTTATATAGATAATCTTCAAAAATTAAATGAAATAACAGATGAAAATTATACACCAAATAGTAAAGAAGAATTATACTTAAAAGATTCAGAAAATAAAGTAATTTTATATGTAAAAAATAGTGATAATTTAGATACAAAAGATGTAGAACCAATCTATTTATATGAACGAGAAAAAGTAAATAGATTTGAAGAATTAGAAGATAACTTATTGAAAATAAGAATAAATTCTATCTATTATGATTATTGTCTTCAAAATAGTAAAAAGTATCATGAAATAGATAATATATATAAATCAGGATACATAGGAGAAGATTGGTTTGTTGGGAAAAAAGATGATGAAACATATGATTTTTATTATAATAATAATGATAAAAGGCTATTTCAAGAGGCAAAAGAATATATTAAAATACCAGAAAAAGAAAATAAAAAATCATTTTATATTCCAAAGTATAAAATAGATAATATATTAGATGAAAAGAAATTAAAAATAAATGAACAAGAGATAGAAGCATATCTGGAAAGTTTAAATGAACATGACTATGTAATACCAAATAATTACTATTCACATACAACACGCTCGGTAGAAGCATTAAATAATGTATTTAAAGATGGCTCAATAACATCTTCATATTATGGAAAACATGATGGTGGCGGAGGATCGAATGGGGAACATTATATCTGTATTGCAAAAATCGGCTCATCAATACACAACTCTTATAAAAGAACAGGAACAATTATATTGGATGATAATATGCAAACATTTAATGATAATGAACTAATAATTCCAGAAATCTTAATAAATGATTTTAGAAATACAAGTTACCCAATTAGAGAAACAGGAAAAGATGGAGAATATCAAGTGAAAAATATAATCACAAAAGATCACTTTGATAGTTTACTAGCAATAAAAGATGAACCAATAACTTTATCACAAATAGTATTACTAAATGAACTATACGATTTAAATCTACCAATAGTTTATGATGATACAATGTCAAAAATAGATTCAGAAAATATAAAGAAATATATAAAATTAAGTAATTAGTAAAAATACAATAAAAAAAGCAAATAAATTAAATTGACTGAAATTAGATAAAATATGTGCAAAATAGTTTTATCTAATTTTTTTCTTCTCTAAAAACAAAATATTATTTCACTACAAAAAGACCATTTTATAGGTCTAAAAAAATTCAAAAACCGAAACTTAAACACTTACTATTTGACTTTTTCTTTATTATGTGATATAATCTAGCCACAAATGAGGAAGGGTTGGCAGCAAGATAGACTATAAAGGACAAAACTCTTGCTATTTAAATACTTTGGTGGTATAATATAGGCACCAATGGAGATTAGGGGGATAAATATGAAAAAAGATAATCTAAAAAGATTGGGAATGTTATCATTAGTAGTAATGATGATTAGTTCATTTTTTTCAGGACTTGTATTAAATGTAGAAGCAACATCTGTTCCAAAGTCTTTTACAGCTAAGTCTGAAAAAACTCTTGATGGTTATATTGCTAACTATCATTTTGGTAAGAAAATAAACAGTAAAGGTGGATATGTTTATTGTAATGACTTACATAAAGGAACACCACATGGCGAAAAAATGACACTTGTAGGAGAAGCTCCTGCTGGAGTGGCTTATATCTTAGAGAATGGTTATCCATCTAAGAATATTACAGGAAATAGTGATTATGATTACTATATTACACAATCAGCTGTTTGGTGGTATTTAGATGATACAACAGGTTCAAGTAACTTATCAAATAGTTTCAAAACTAATGGAAGTGATCCTAAAGGATTAAGAAAATATATAAGAAAATTAGTGAGTGAAGCTAAGAAAGTTAAGGATTATTCAACACCAAGTCTTACAGTTAATAGTAAGAGTAGTACAATGAAATTATCTAGTGACAAAAAATATTATGAATCAAATGATATTAGTGTTACAGGTAAAAATTTAACTGGAAAATATACAGTTACATTGGATGGAGCACCACAAGGAACACAAATTGTTAGTTCATCAGCTTCCAGTGAAGCTTCATCATTTGCTAACAATGAAAGCTTTAAAATAAGAATTCCAGTAGAAAAAGCACAAAGCTTAAAGACAAGTATTACAGTTAATGTTAAGAGTAAGGCAACAACATATAAAGCTTATGAATATAAATCAAGTGATACATCAGTACAAAACGTTTATGGAAAAGCTTTATATCCAACAAATACAACATTATCAGGAAAAACAACTCTTAGTTTATCAACTAGTAAAGTATCAATAACTAAGATTGATTCAAAAACTAAAGCAGGATTAGCTGGAGCAGAATTTACTTTATATGATAACTCTGGTAAGAAGATTACATCTTGGACTTCAACTACTAAGGCTCATGTAATTCAAAACTTACCTAATGGTACATATACTTTAAAAGAAACAAAAGCACCTGCTGGTTATAAGATTAGTAAAGAAGAAACTAAGTTTACTATTAGTGATAGTAATCGTGATATAACAGTAAAAGTTGAAAATACTGCTTATAGTAAAGTATCAATAATTAAAATTGATTCTAAAACTAAAGTAGCTTTAGCTGGAGCAGAATTTACTTTATATGATAACTCTGGTAAGAAAATTACATCTTGGACTTCAACTGGTAAAGCTCATGTAATTCAAAACTTAGCTAATGGTACATATACCTTAAAAGAAACAAAAGCACCTGCTGGTTATAAAATCAGTAAGGAAGAAACTAAATTCACAATTAGTGATACTAATCGTGACATAACATTAAAAATTGAAAATACAGCATTAACTAAATTAGTTAATATTGTAAAAATTGATAAATCTACAGGTCAACCACTTGCTGGAGCTCACTTAGTAGTTAAAAATGAACAAGGTGAAGTTATTGCAGACTTTGTTAGTACAGAACAACCTTATACTATTAAAGATTTAAAAGATGGTAAATATAGTGTATACGAAGTTGAAGCACCTAGTGGTTACAAGAAGAACGAAGCTACTTATTACTTTACAATTAGTGATGGTAATACAGTTGCTAGTGTTACAGTAGAAAACGAAAAGGAAGGCGAAGTTGTTGAAGTTCCAAATACAGGAAGCAATGATTCCGTAATTCCTGGTGTTATAGGTTCAATTGCTCTATTATCCGGTGTTGGTTTTGCATATAAACATGGAAAAAAACAAAAATAAAAAATTATCTGCAAATCTAGTAGCTCTCGTTGGAGCAATACTAATAGTCGGTAGTCTTTTCCTAATATTCTATAACTTTATCAACAAGAAACGTTTAGTTGCTTATGATTATATCAATGAGCAACTAAACACTAATGTTGATGTTAAGAATGTATCTTCAACAGATGAAGGTGCTAAAGAAGATGAAAAAGAATCGGAAGAAGATACTGATTTAGAACATTATATAGGTTATTTGGAGATACCAAAGATAGGATTTAATAGGGGATTTTATAATATTGAATCACCACAGAATAATGTGGAGAGTAATATTCAAGTGATTAAAGAAAGTTCAATGCCAACAAAGAAAAATGGTAACCTAATTATTGCTGGTCACTCTGGGACTGGTTGGAAGGCTTTCTTTAATGATTTATATCAACTTAGTATTGGTGATCAAGCTATAGTTACATATAAAAATCATAAATATACATATCAAATTGAAGATATATCAAAACAAGCAAAAACAGGAACTCTTACTATAAGGAGAAACAGATCTAAGACAACATTGACACTAATTACGTGTACAAACAACGATAGCACAACTCAAACTATTTATGTTGCTAGTCTAGTTAATGTATCATAAGAATAAAAGGGGGTGTTGGTGATGAGTCCAGTATCGTTAAATGAAAAATTAAATATTATTTGGAGTGTGATATCCTCATCACCTCTATACATTGTATTGCTATTAGCGATAGTAGTATTGATTTATTTGTTTAGCACTACTAATAATGCTAATAAAAAACAAAGTAGAAAAACATATTTTCTAATCTATTCAGCTTTCTTTATCTATTTAGTAGTTCAATACGGAAATAGTTTTGGAACGCTTGTGGATTATGCCGTTAATCAAGTATTTATTGGGTATTACTTTCCTAATATAGTAATATATATTTTAATACTTTTAATTGCTACTATAATTACTTTAGTTAGTATTTTTAGTAAAAAAGTATCAAGAGTAATTAAAGTATTAAACTCAATAATTTATGGATTATTGGTTTATTTCTTAGTCTTAGTTTTAAGCCTTGTTAATAGCTTAAAAGTAAATGTCTTTGATTTAACCGCTTTGTATAGTAGCAATAAAGTTCGTAGTCTTTTAGAATTTAGTATGTTTCTATTCGTTACTTGGGTCTTAGTTTTGGTTGCGTATCATTTTATACGTAAGTATCAAGAAAATAAAGTTACCAAAATTAGTGAAGATAAAAACTGTTTCATAGAAAATGAAAATTTTGTACCCCAAAAAACAGAAAATATTTATATAAAACAACCAGTAGAAGACCATCAACTGGTTCAAGATACTCCAAAGCAAGACCCATTTACTTTAGATGATTATAAATTAATGCTTAAAATTCTAAAAGAAGAGAAAGAAAAAGAAGCTATAAAACAAGAAAATCCTTTAAGTGATTTAAATCGCTTATATCAAGGTATGGGAGAATAGAAAAAAATCTATTCTTTTTTTTGCCTTTGCTAGATTTAAAGGGTGTTTTAAGTTATAATAATGTAGAAAGGAGAGGAAGGAAGATGGAGTTAGATCAGTTAAATGCTGAACAGAAAAAAGCAGTTTTATATAATGACGGACCTCTTCTTATTCTAGCAGGAGCAGGAAGTGGAAAAACTAAAGTATTAACGACGAAGATAGCGTATTTGATTAAAGAAAAACAAGTATCACCATATGAAATACTTGCTATTACTTTTACTAATAAAGCTGCTAAAGAGATGAAAGAGCGAGTTGAAAATTTAATCGGTGAAGAAGCAAGATGGATACAGATTTCAACGTTTCATTCTTTTGGGTTAAAACTACTAAGAGAAAATTGTAAAGAACTAGGTTATGAACCTAACTTTGTAATTATGGATAGCGATGATTCTTTAACGATTGTTAAGAAAATAGTTAAAGAACTTAACTATGATGTAAAACAGTATAATCCGAAAGCGATTAAAAATAAAATAAGTAGTTGTAAGAATGAATTAATGAGTCCCAAAGACTATGAAAAATATATTGGTAATGACTATGATAAAGTTATCTATGAAGTATATGAAATATATGAAGAAAAGTTAAAAAGTAGCAATGCGGTTGATTTTGATGATTTATTAGTACTTCCTATAAAGTTATTCCGTAAGAATAAAGATATCTTAGAGCATTATCAAAATAGATATAAATATATCTTGATAGATGAGTATCAGGATACCAATGAAGCGCAATATATCTTATCAAAAATGATAAGTGCTAAGTATAAAAACATTTGTGTGGTGGGAGATGCTGATCAGGCGATATATGGTTTTAGAGGTGCTAATTACAAAAATATTTTAAATTTTGAAAAAGATTATAAAAATGCTCTTAGCATTAAACTAGAACAGAATTATCGTTCTACTAAAAATATTTTGGATGCTGCTAACTGTGTTATCAAGAATAATCAAAGTAGAAAAGAAAAGAATCTTTGGTCTACTAAGGGTGATGGCGAAAAAGTTACTTATTACCGAGCTTATGACCAGTTAGATGAAGCACATCAAGTAGCAAGTTTTATTAAGAAAATACAAAAAGCTGGTAAGCCACTTAATGAGGTAGCTATTCTTTATAGAACTAATGCTCAGTCCCGTGTAATGGAAGAAGAATTACTAAAAGATAATATTCCGTATCATATAGTTGGTGGTTTAAGTTTCTATTCACGAAAAGAAATTAAAGATTTATTAGCATATTTAAAGTTAATCTATAATGAAAAAGATGATGTTAGTTTTTTAAGAGTAATTAATACTCCTAAAAGAGGGATTGGTCTAAAATCTATTCAAGCATTACAAACAAGAGCAGATGAAAATAACTCAAGTTTATTTGAAGCGATAGATGCTGGTAAAGAACAAGCTTTTAAAGATATGATTTTAACTTTAAAGAAAGAAGCAGAGAAGGTTAGTTTAACAGAATTAATCGATAAAGTCTTAGATGCTAGTTCAATGAAGAAAGAGTTAGAATCAGAAAAAACTATTGAAGCAGAAGTAAGACTTGAGAACTTGAAGGAGTTTAAATCTATTACTAAAGCTTTTGAAGAAAGATTAGGTTTAGTATCATTAGAAGACTTTTTATATGAAGTTAGTTTAGTTAATGATAAAGATGAATATAGTGATGGAACTGATAAAGTTAGTTTGATGACGGTTCACTCTGTTAAAGGTTTGGAATTTGATATCGTTTTTGTTATTGGATTAGAAGAAGGAGTTTTTCCTCATATGAATAGCTTATATAGTAGTTATGATGTGGAAGAAGAGCGAAGACTTTGTTATGTTGCAATAACTAGAGCGAAAGAAAAACTATATTTATTAAATGCTAGACGAAGGGTTCTTTTTGGTAATGAACAAATTAATCCTCCAAGTAGATTCTTAGGAGAGATAGATAAATCACTATTAGAAACTAATAATAGTGCTAGTAAGGAACCAGAAAAGAAAATAGTTGTTGAAAATGTCTTAAGAGATGAAGATGTTGACTATGCAGTAGGTGACTATGTTGTTCATGATCACTTTGGAAGAGGAAAGGTACTAGAAGTTACTGGTTCTTTAGTAACAGTAGCATTTCCATTACCCTATGGAGTTAAAAAATTACTTAAAAATCATAAGAGTTTAGCGAAAGTTTAGGGGGAAAAGATATGAATAAGCTAGATAATATATTAAAATTAGGTTATCAATTTAAACTTAGTAAAAATGATTCACAAATGGTGACTGGTAGTATAGTAAAACTACTAACTGGTGAGGAAGTTGTATTATCAAGGGACGATATGCAAGGTGTTTATCATTCCTCTATTATTGATGCAAATTTATCTGATTGTAACACTTTACTAGTTAGTTATTATAGAGAAAATGGTATTTATGAAGCAGTTATTAAAAAGAATACTGACAATAAAACTATGATTTTAGCAGATGGAAGTTCTTGTTATGAAGCAATGAATAAATTGACTAATTATTTATTATGGTTTTATTCTGATTATGAGAAGATTTATTCCTTAATTGATAGTAAACTTAATAATGGCTATAATATGATTTTAACAGGTGATACAAAAGGTTTTGTTAAGAAGAAAGTAAGAAATAAGCCATTTGTAAAATTAGAAGATTCATCATTTTTTTCAATGTTTGAAAATATTGATTATGAATTAAATAATGAAGAAACTTTATCATTAGAGGTAAGTAAAAAAGATAAAGAATATTCTATTAAGCTTTATGATTTAGATCAACCTGCTCCTAATTCAACTATAAAATCTGATGATTTATTAGGGTGCTTAGCAATAGTTAATAGAAATATAAGAAAGGAAAAGGGAAAAGTATTATGCAAAAAACGTTATTAGTAATGGCAGCTGGAATGGGAAGTAGATTTGGAGGACTTAAACAAATAGAACCAATGGGTCCTAATGGAGAGTTCTTAATCGACTATTCTATTTATGATGCTAAATTAGCAGGATTTACAAAAGTAGTATTTATTATTAAAGAAGAAAATTATAATTTATTTAAAGAAACAGTAGGAAAGAGAGTAGAGTCACATATTGAAACAGAATATGTTTTTCAAGATGCTAGTAATCTAGAAGAAGCCTATCCGACTTTAAAAGAAAGAGTAAAACCACTTGGAACTGGGCATGCTATATTATGTGCTAAAGATAAAATTGATACTCCATTTGCTATTATCAATGCTGATGATTTTTATGGAAGAGATGCTTATTTTGTAGCTAGTAAATATCTAGATACAATTGATGATGAACACTATGCTGTAGTTGGTTACTCTGTAAGTAAGACATTAAGTCCTAATGGAGCAGCTAAAAGGGGTATCTGTAGGGAAGAAAATGGTGAATTAGTAGATTTAATCGAGAGTAGTGTTGAAAGAGTTAATGGTGAGATAGTCGCTTCTCCTTTGAATGGTAGTGAACCTTTTAAAGTAACAGAAGATACGTTAGTATCCATGAATTTACTTTTATTTACACCACAAATATTTGAAGTGTTAGAAAAGAAATTAGCTGTCTTCTTAGAAGAAAACAAAGAAGATTTATCTAAATGTGAATTTTTAATACCAGATGTTGTAAGAAGTGCTATGAATGAAAAGAAAGTAACAGTTGATTTATTAAAAACAGATAGTGTCTGGCATGGTGTAACTTATCGTGAAGATAAAGAGGAAGTAGTAACTGCTATTAATAAATTAATTGAAGAAAAAATTTATCCAAATAAGCTTTGGTAGAGGAGATGATTAACCATGAATCAAGAATCAATAGAAAGAATGAATGAGTTAATTGATATCTTAAATGATGCCAATTACAACTATTACGTTAAAGATAATCCCACTATTACTGACCAGGAATTTGATAAGTATTTAAGAGAATTAGAAACAATTGAAAAAAATCATCCTGATTGGAAAAGAAAAGATTCACCAACATTACACGTTGGTGGGGAAGTAATAGAGTCATTTAAAAAAGTAGAACACACTATTCCTATGCTTTCTTTAGGAGATGTGTTTAGTGAAGAAGAAATACTTGCCTTTCTAAAGAGAATTGAAAGTAATGGTTTTCATCCAGAATATGTATGTGAATTAAAGATAGATGGTTTATCTGTTTCTCTACATTATGAAAATGGTATCTTTGTATCAGCTTCTACGCGTGGTAATGGAGTAGTTGGTGAAGATATTACGCATAATGTTAAAACGATTAAAAGTATTCCTCTTAAATTAAAAGAACCAGTGACGATAGAAGTTCGTGGGGAAATATTTATGGGGAAAGATACTTTAAAGAAGCTTAATGAAGAAAGAAAAGAGAAGAATTTACCACTTCTTCAAAATACTCGAAATGCTGCTGCTGGTTCGATTAGACAGTTAGATTCTAAAGTTGCTGCGAAACGTAATCTAGATGCTTTTCTTTATCATTTACCTAATCCGTTAGATTATGGTATTAAAACTCACCATGAAGCGCTTGAATATTTTAATCATCTAGGATTTAAAACAAATCCTAATAACAAAGTAGTAAAAAATATAGATGAAGTTATGGCTTATATTCACGAAAAAGGAAAGCTTCGTGATAGTCTTCCTTATGATATTGATGGTATTGTTATCAAAGTTGATTCGATTGAAACTCAACAAAAGTTAGGTTATACAGCGAAAACTCCGCGTTGGGCGATTGCTTATAAATTTCCTGCTAAAGAGGTATTAACAAAATTAAAAGACATTCTCTTTACGGTTGGAAGAACTGGTCAGATAACACCAAATGCTATCTTGGAACCAGTTATCGTAATGGGAAGTACTATTTCAAGAGCAACTCTTCATAATGATATGTATGTTAAAGAAAAGGACTTAAAAATCGGTGATATCGTTTCTATTAGAAAAGCAGGAGATGTTATTCCTGAGGTAGTAGAAGCTAAGAAGGATAGAAGAACTGGCAAAGAAAAAGACTTTGAAATGATTAGTGAATGTCCAATCTGTTCGACTAAATTAGTTAAAAAAGAGGAACAAGTTGATTATTACTGTCCTAATAAATTGTGCCCTGCAAGACATGTGGAAAGTTTTATTCATTTTGTATCAAAAGGGGCAATGAACATTCAAGGTTTAGGAGACCAGATAATGGAAGACCTTTATAACTTTCATTTTATTAATAGAATTAGTGATATTTATTTATTAAAAAATCATAAAGAAGATTTAGTTAATTTAGAAGGTTATGGTGATAAGTCGATAAGTAAGCTTTTAGAAGCGATAGAAAATAGTAAAGAAAATTCTTTAGAAAGATTACTATTTGGACTTGGTATTCCCCATGTTGGTAAAGAAAAAGCGAAAATATTAGCAGAAGAGTTTGAGACGATGGATAATTTGATGACTGCAACAGAAGAAATGTTAACTTCTCTTGATGATATTGGAGGAGTAATTGCAAGTTGTGTGGTAGAGTATTTCAGTAATGAAGATAATATTAAACTAATTGATGAATTAAAAGAACTAGGTCTTAATATGAAGTATCTTGGTAAGAAAAAAGTATTAGATGAAAACTTTGCAGGTAAAAGATTTGTTCTCACTGGAACTCTTCAAGAACTAACTCGTGATGTTGCAAAAGATATGATTGTAACAAAAGGTGGAAAGTGTATTGAAAGTGTTTCTTCTAAGACCAATGTAGTAATAGTAGGAGAAAATCCTGGTAGTAAATATGATAAAGCAAAAACTCTTGGAATACCTATTTGGAGTGAAAAAGAATTCTTAGAAAAGTTAGGAAAGGAAAGTTAGTAGTATGGCGATAAAATTAGAAAATGATTCTAAAAAACATAGTGGGTTTGATGACTCTAATTATGTAACAATTGCAGAAGAAGCAAAGTTAAAGAAAAGATTTACTATTATAATGGTTGTAGTATTAGTTCTTGGAACACTTATCTTTTTTGATATTTTAATAGCAAGTAATACTAATGTCGGACCATTTCTAGCTATTAAAGTAAAAACTCATAATGATGGTGGTACTAAAGAATATTATGGACTTGGATATAAAGCAATTAAATATCGAGTAAGAAATGGAAGAAATACCACAGTGGTAGGGTCTTGGACTTTAAAATATGATCCTGTATCAAGAGTAACTAAAATGGAAGAATTAGCATTTTCTTTTAGAAATAATCCAAAAGATGCGCTTTCCAAGTCTTATAAACAATTCTTTAAAGTAACTGGTACTATTGATTCTATAGATGAAAAAAATAAAAAAGTAACGCTTCTTTATAAAGATGAAGATGGTGACAATTATACAATTAAAGCTGAATTTAATTTAAGTGATACTTCAAAAATTAAGAAGTATAAGAAAGGTGAACTTGTTCAAATTAATGGAACATTTATTAAATATAAAAGACCTGTAACTTATAATATGGGCGATGGGGTGAGCACACTTAATTCATATTATGAAGCAGAAAATATATCCACAAGATTGGTATTAGTGGATATAAGTGTTGAGAATACAAGTGATGAGTACATACA
>ERZ773133.3499-NODE-3499-length-11973-cov-3.606562_pt1 | contig 11973 bp, 14 predicted proteins | sample MGYA00580861_ERZ773133 | MGnify/ENA primary metagenome ERZ773133 (study PRJEB29015, sample SAMEA2737844) | human gut metagenome | biome: human gut; feature: human-associated habitat; material: faeces | place: China | collected 2012 ...
TTGACCGTGGGATGATACAACAAGCCGGAGGAAACGGATGTGCGCGTTTACAGCGCGCGTCCGCTTCCTCCGGCGTCGCGGCCTCGCAGGGCTGCGCAACATTCTTTTCGGTCTGCCTATGTTGTATTTCTCACGCTCGGCACACGGGGATTTCTGCGTGTGCGAGGTGAAGGCGGTACCACAGCCTTGTGGTCAATACGCAGGCCATCTGTCTGCATGGCGTCCAGGAACTTGTCCAGCAGGGCCTCCGGCAGGTTGCACAGCAGCATGAACTCCGTGTCCGGTGCCGTGCCAGTGTACTTCTCTCCGGCTGCCTCATAGCCATCCAGACCAGCCAAATGGCCCACCGTCTCATTCAGCTGCTCCGCAGTGACGGTTTCCGCCGGGATATTCAATTCCGCCAGAATCGCCCGCACCCGGGCGCCCCGAGAAGTGTCCTCACCCAGGTTGTAGAGCACCACCTTCGCGTCGGGCACCGTTTCGTTTTCTCCCACAACGGGAACCGATGTCGACAGATATGATGTGCAGGTTTGCCATAGTAACAGCCCTCTGCCAAGGAAAAGGCAGAGGGCTGAAATTTAATCTATGGGTTTATATTTCGTCACAGTTTTCAAATAGGTTTTGGGGTTTCCGTTCAAACAAGGCCTGCATATCCATTTGGCCCAAGATTTTATCCGTATCTCCGTTTGGTTTCCCCCGGTTTTTGTGATACGGTTTCCGTCAATAAGCGGAAAGGCGGCGAGTGAGCTATGGCGGCGCAATACGGCTACATCCGGGTAGCGAGGATTGCTTAAAGGGCAGCCATCGCTATCATTTTCTACAAACATATCACCTGATCGACACCCATAGCGTTGATCTCCGTGGGGTCGTGGGTGACTAGCAGCACTGTGCACCCTTGGCACCTTCTGCGTGTCTCGTAGATCGCGGCCGTCTTTGTCTCCTCGTCCAGCCCTTTGAACGGCTCGTCAAGAAAAAGGATATCATAGTTGGCCATCAGTGCCCGCAGGAGCGCCACCCGCCGTCGCATTCCGCCGGAGAGTTCCCGGCAGGGCTGTTTTTCACAGCCGCGCAGACCAACGGCTTGCATGGCAGAGAGCACCTGCTCCTCATTGAGGGATGGAGTAACCAGCCGAATATTGGATACCGGCGTGAGCGCATCACACAGCCTGTCCTCCTGAAATACCGCGCTTTTCCGCAGAGTGTGCAGCCCGTGGATTTGTCCGCTGTCCTGCCGCTCCAACCCCATCAGGATGCGCAGTAGCGTAGTCTTACCGGCTCCGGAGGGTGCCATGATACAGGTGGTTTCGCCCATCGGGAACACAGCAGAGAAATTCTTCAGCACTTCCTTGCCGTGAAAGGATTTGCTGATCTTGTCCAACACAATGGCGTCCATCGCTCACATCCTCTCCAGGCGTTTTGCCGTCCACGACAGAAGGGCAAGAACAGTTTTCTCAAAGGCCAGACTGACCAGAACGATCACCAATGTCCAGGCGAAAAGGTCCGGCATATCCAGATAGATTTTCGCCTGCTGCAGATGCTCGCCGATGGAGCCGCTGGGGGTCCCGATGACCTCCGCGGCGATGCCTGACTTCCAACACAGGCCCAGAGCGACCATACAGCCCGACCGGAAAAAGGGTATCACCTGCGGGAGATAGATATACCGAATTCTTCGCCCCACCGGAATCAGGAACACCTCCGCCATCTCCAGCAGCTGCCGGTCTGCCGCCTCGATCCCGGCGAGTACATTGGTATAGATGATGGGCAACACCATTAGAAACGAGATAAGTGCCGCCAGACTGCGGGAGGAAAACAGAATCAGCACCAGAATGATGAAAGATGCAACTGGGATAGTCTTAACAGCCAGCACGACGGGAGCCAGTATATCCTTTACCTGATGAAAGCGGGCTGAGAGCATGGCCAGCAAAATACCAAGCCCGGCTGCGAGAAAAAAGCCTGTAGCGATCCGAAGCAGGGAAAAGCAGATGGACGCCCAGAAGTCTGTTGTGACAGACAACTGAGCAACGCGCACCAGTACCTGCACAGGGGACACCAGCAGGGGCAGCAGGCTGTCCCGGTTTAGGATTACACTGCCCAGTTGCCAGATCGCCAACCAGAAGGCCGCCGCCCAGACCCGGATCGTCCGCGGATTTTTCATCAGCGGCTGAAGTAGAAGTCATCGCCGGGCAGAGCGCCGCCGATAGACCGGGGATTCTGCTCAAACAGAACGGCCAGATACCCCGACAGCTTCTCCTGCATCTCCTTGCCCTCAATAAAGGTGATGTTGCAGGCGGGCAGCGCCTTCTCCGCCACCTCAGCGGTCACGATCCCATATTGGCCAACCATCTGGGCAGCCCCATCCGTATTGCTGTTGACATACTCCACAGAGGTTTTGTAGTGATCCAAGAACGCAGACACCGCATCCGGATTCTGCTCCACAAACTCGCGGCGGGCAACTACTACGCCGGTGATTAGTGCGGACGGGGTCTCATTGCCCTCCTGCAGAGCGTCCCACTCCTGCGTTAGATCGAGGGCGACACGGATCTGATCGCTCTTTGTCTGGGGCGTAGTCACAAAAGGCTGGGGCAGCATGGCAATGGCGTTCTCCTGAGCCATCAGTGCGGACAGGCACTCGGCATGCTCGGATTTCCACTCAATGGTGACATCGGCGGTGGGATCAATTCCGTTGGCACTCAGGATGTAATTCAACGCATACTCCGGCGTGGCACCCTTGCCGCTGGCATAGATGGTCTTACCTCGTAAGTCTTCCATGCTCTGGACAGTATTCCCGCTCTCTACGATGTAGAGAACGCCCAGAGTATTGATGGCTAGCACCTGAAAGCCCGCGCTGTTGTTATTATACAGGACGGAGGACACATTGGCCGGTATGGCGGCGATATCCAGTTCCCCCTTGGCCAGCATGGGTGTAACCTCGTCAATGGCGGAGGCGATGCTGAAGGTATAGTTGTTATCGGCCAGCACGCCAGAGTCTACTTGATCCATAAACTGAACCATGCCCATGGCCGTGGGCCCCTTCAACGCCGCAACGCGGACATTAACAGGATCAGCGGTTGGAACATCACCGGAGCCGCCGTCCCGGTTAGAGGAAGCACAGCCTGCGAAAAGCGCGGTGCAGAGCGTCAATGCGCAAAAAAGAGAAAGCAATTTTTTCATTTGAAGGATCCTTTCTTATCTTAGAAGTGATTTATTTAGCTGACGAATAGAGAATCTGCTCCAGACCGTCAGAGTCTGTAATTATAAAGCCCTCGCTCTGGGCGGCGATTACTCCGGCCGCTTGCAGAGAGGACAGTGCCCGGAACAGAGCGGCCCGACTGACCCCAAGCTGTCGGGCCAAACCATCCCGGGAACAGGAACTTTTGACCTGACCGTCAGCCGACCTGTGTGCCAGGAGATAGGCGGCGATCTTGCCGCAGCAGGTCTGTGTGGTGAGCTGTTCGATGCGCTTAATCAAAAACTGCAGCTTCGCATTACAGAGCGCGGCATACTGAAACGCCAGCTTCTGATCGGTTTCCATCCACCTCCGAAGCGTGACTTTGTCGATATAACAAATCACAGTATCCTCCCCGCAGCAGAGCACGGTTTCCAGATCACTGGCCGCGACCAGATTGTAGATTCCAAAGCACTCACCGGTATATAGGGAATTTAGCCAGACATCCCGGCCATCCACCGCTACAGAGTAGACATCAATTTGCCCGGCCGCCACGGCGCCGACGGACGGAACCCCCTTGGGCGTGTCATGAACGACCTGCCCGGCCCGATACCGCGAGACGGTAAACGCTCCCTCCGGAACCGAGCAGCCCTGAAAAAGCGGCGATGCCGCCAGCATTTTGGCCACGATACAGTCAGCCAACAGATCACCTCCGTGTGCGAGTTAGTCAATTCTAACTCATGGGCATTTACTTTGGTTAGCCCAAGCTAACCACTCGTTTATTATATCTTTTCCGCAAAGGGAAGTCAATACATGCTGAGTTATGCGAAAGTCTCAAATGAGACTGACAGTAAACGGCGCCTTGTGGTAAGATATGACTAACCTGTGTGTAGAAAGTGGGTAAAGCAATATGCGGAACATGATCCTGTTTTCCGGCTCTTCCGCCGTGGGGAAGACAACGGTTTTGAAATCGCTCCTGCCGATGATCCGACAGCGAGGCGGACGACCCGCTATATGTAAGATCGACTGCTTGGGGACGGATGACCACAGGGCCTATCGTGCTATAGGCTTGCCGTGTGTGGTGGGGCTGAGCGGGGACATCTGCCCGGATCATTTTCTGGTGTCCAACCTGCCGGAGCTTTGGAACTGGACAGAGCGTGTCAAGTGCGATCTGCTGTTTCTGGAGACGGCAGGGCTGTGCCACCGGTGCTCCCCCGCCACCCGGCGGACGGTGGCCGGCTGTGTGCTGGACTGCACCTCCAGCTGCCGCGCTCCGGAAAAGCTGGGCCCCATGTTGACGCAGGCGGACTTTGTTGTGCTAACGAAAATTGATATGGTCTCCCAGGCCGAACTGGAAATCGTGTCCTGGCAGGTGAAACAGCTCAATCCATCCGCAGCCCTTTTCCCGGTGGACGGACTGGCCGGCTACGGGACTGAGCTGTTGGCACAATGGATCATGGACCGTCCCGGTACAGAGGACTATGAGGGAGACATCCTACGCCACAGTATGCCCAGCGGTGTCTGCTCCTACTGCGTGGGCGAACAGCGAATTGGCAGCGCCTATCAGCAGGGGGTTGTCGGGAAGATCGACTTTGAGGAGGCGGTGCCATGAAGAATCTAACCATTTTGCGAGGTCACGGAAAAGGCGGAGTGCCAGAACCCTTCCAATCTATTGTGCTCTCGCGGGGAGAGTTATGGACAATTGTAGGAAATACCGGTTCCGGGAAAAGCCGTCTGATCAAAGACATTGAACAGCTATCGGACGGGGATTCGGTGACCGGACGCCATGTGCTGTTGGACGGTGCCGCCGTCCCTATAGACTGCCGCCAGCGAGAATCTACACGGCTGGTGGCGCATTTGGGGCAGAATATGCGGTTCGTGCTGGATACCACGGTGGAGGATTTCCTGACGCTCCATGCCCAGTGCCGGGAAAAGGCCATCTCTCCCGCTGCGGTATTGGAACTGGCAAACGACATCACGCCGGAGCCGGTGTTTGCCTCGCATAACCTCAATCAGCTCAGCGGCGGCCAGGCCAGGGCGTTGATGATCGCGGATATCGCGCTGGTCTGCGACAGTCCTGTGGTCCTAATCGACGAGATTGAAAATGCCGGTGTGGATAAGGAGAAGGCGTTCCTACACCTCAAAAACCAAGATAAACTGGTGCTGGTGGTCACACACGATCCCCATACCGCCTTGATGGCCCATAAGCGAATCGTGCTGCACGGCGGCGCAGTCACCGCAGTGGTGGAGCGTTCTCCCCAAGAAGCAGAACTGTATGGAGAACTAAGCCTTGCCTACCAGCAGCATCAAACCTATCAATCCCTGCTCAGGAAAGGAGCACACCTACTATGACGACTGTTTTACTCTACTGGAACCATATCTGTGTTCTGCATAAGGGAGAAAAGCAATTCCTCGATCGACTGGCTGAGCGCCTGTCAAACGAGGACATCGATCTGCGAGTCCGCTATTTCGGGCTTGGATACCCGGAACATATGTCGGAATATCTGGCCAGACCGGATGCCATTCTCCCGGATCTGATCGTCTCCGCTGATCTGGAGGTCTTTGAAGATTCCCGCATTTATCAGAAGCTGGAGAAGGACCTCTATCCCGTTACCAAATGGTTCCCGCTCCGGGACGGCGGTGCGCTGGATGCGGTTAGGCGGGACAATCGGCTCCTGCCCTTCGTGTCCATCCCGCTGGTCTACTACACCCGGCAGCCGGACATATGTGAGCGCATCGCCCTCAAGGATTGGGACGGCCTGGCCTTTGGCGGCATCAACAACTCTGCCGCCAAAACGGTGGTTAAAGCAGTCTGGAATCGATGGGGGGAGGAGGCTGCCTGTGGCCTGCTGGAAAGAAGTAATATTGCGGATATGCCGATTGGCGCGTTTCAGGCGGTTCGTATGAGCCAGAGCCAGACGGCGCTGGTGCCATCTATCTACGCCCTCCGGGCGGATGGGCGGGAGACTTTTCTTCGGATCCCGCAGGAGGGGCCTGTGCTGGTGCCATCATACTTCTGCGCCCGCACCTCCGTACCGGAACCAGTAGCCCGCCGGGTGGCAGAGAGCATTCTGTGTCCAGAGCTGTGCCGGTTTTATGTGGAGCAGGGGGACCTGATCCTCTACCCGGATTGTCTGGACATACATAGCCGGCAGGAAGGCGCGCAGTATATGGTTCCATCCACACGATGGCTCTCAGAAATTGATCCAGAACACTTCTGCGAGGTTTACTGCGGGCGGCTTCCCACAGCGAAGTGCCCGGTCCGGCATGGTGCCGAAATGTATGCTGATAGTACGCTCCTGTAGGGCTTTCACAGGCATCTGGCTCAGCTGGTGTTATGCTGTATTCACAGTTTTGTTTCCATGACTTGTAACTACGCTCTGCGTGTTGATGAAACACTGGACGGCCGCTTGGCCAAGCGGCTCATTTGCTGTTTTCTTGCGGTCAGGTGAACAACGTTCCTTGAGCAGTGCCTTTTTCTGCTAATATGCAGACATCTCTGCCTGAAAATTCGGTTGCGAGTGCTTTTGCGTTATGGTAAAATAATCATACTAAAGCAAATTAGCCATAGGGACACTCTCCACCAATCAACAAATACACACAGACAGGCCGCCGCTAAATTGTAGGGATTAGCTTCAAAAAACGCATAAATACGCCGTTTTCGGACGGCGCTCACTTCAAAAGGTGTTGCTTTCAGGGCACCCTCCGTAAGGAAGGTGCCCCGGGGCGGCTCTTGTATCTCAGGTTAATAAGTTTTCGGAAACGGTGTAACCCTTGTGGTTACGCTGTTTTTTCTTTGTTACGCTCAGCGAGGTGGTGCTGGAAGGCTTCTTCCATCTCCTCCGGGGTCAGCTCGTGGAGGATGCCCACGCCGCTGTAATAGATGTCCAAAAGTTGCACTCGCTTGCCGTCAAGGTATCTGGGTGCATACACCACGATTTTATCCACGAACTCGTGAATCAGCTCCGGCGTCAGCGCTTTCAGCTCCGTGACCTGTTTGACTTTCTGGATGAACCGCTGCAAGCTCTCGGTTTTATCCGTTTCGGTTTCCAGATACGCCTGCATTTCCGGGATGGCTGCTTTCAGCGTTCTCTGCTCCTCCTCATAGGACAGGGACAGGGTGGTATAGCGCTCGTCAGATAGCTTTCCGCTGGCGTTATCCTCGTAGATTTTTTGGATCAGAGTGTCGATCTCTGCAATGCGCTTCTTCGCCTTGCTCAACTCCCGGCGCTTTGCGGCAAGCTGCTTTTTCTTGTCCTCCGTGTAGCAGTCCATCTGCTTGCGGGCAAACTCCTTCTCAAACACCTGCACATTCAAGAGGATATGTTTTTAGATTGCTTCGCCGCTTTCTCCGAATGTCGTTTTTCTATCCCTGCCCCGGAATCTCACCGCAGCGTTGTTCTGCTTGCCCCCATCGGGGAGGTCGTGGCAGAATCATATCCCATTCGGACGGTCATTCAGTTTTCAATTTGCCCCTCAATTGGTAGGCAGCGAGAAGGGCCGAAAATTAACCTCCTCAATAATCAACTGGGAACTTTTTTGCCGTTTGCACGAAAGAATTTTTGTAAACTTTTTGTGAACGGTGGCTACAACGACAAAAAGAGCCAGTACACAGCACATCAAATCAGCGGGAGATGATCTCTCGCTATATCTTTGATGAAACTATGTACCGGCTCTGGTATTCAGAAACCTTCAATGTCTGCTTTTTCCGCTCCGCTGGCAGACTCGGCGATAGGAGCGGCACAGCCGCAATCTCTTTCGGCGGCTGCCTTGTGTTTCATTTCAGATATTCAGTTGTGGCTCTCTAATGAGAGTGTAAAGATTATATCATATAGAACGCCTGTTCGTCAATTGGCTTTTAATGCTTTTTCGCTTTGAGGGACAGGAATAGCTTAAATGCATTCTTGCAGAAAAGTACATATCCATAATGTTAATCTCCTTTGGAGGATTCGTTGCAAAACGTTTTAAAATGTTTTGCAAAATGTTTATATAGCACAATTCCTAAAAAAATTTGCAGTGGGAACAAACCGAATATATTCCTATAATCCATTCATGCCCACCCAATGAGCTGCCGAAGCTGTCTCGCCAGCTATAGTCCGCTGAAGACTGCAAGTCCTCCGATATAAACAGCATCCCATCCCAACATTGATTTCCTGTAGTTCCCCAATTATCCTTGAAAATTCCTGCTTTTCGTGATACCATCCAAATATATTACCTGAATATTGTTTATATTCCGGAGGGATACGCGATGGTATATTTGTCAAAATCCAAATATTGTGGTCTGTGGCAATGCCCGAAAATTGCCTGGCTGAGAAAATACAAACCAGAGACCTCTCGGTTGGATGGCAGTGTACTCGCCCGCATGGAGGCCGGCAACGAAGTGGGGGCTCTGGCGAGAAGCCTATATGGGGATTTTGTGGACATTACCGCCTACACCGGCGAAAATCCGGATCTCAAAAAAATGATGGAGAACACCTGCCGTGAAATGGAGAAGGGAACGCCTGTCATCTGCGAAGCGTCCTTCGAATACAACGGTCTTTACTGTGCGGTGGATATTCTGCGCAAAGACGGTGATGGATGGGCGATTTATGAAGTGAAAAGCTCCTCCAAGCACGGCGGGGACTCTGATGACAAGCCGGTGTATATTGCCGACATTGCCTACCAAAAATATGTGCTGGAAAACTGCGGGGTCAAGGTCAGCGGCGTCTATCTCGTCTGCCTGAACGGCGACTATGTGTTTGACGGCACACTGGACATCCACAAGCTTTTCACCGTATCGGATGTGGCAGAGGCCGTGGCTGTTGAGTGGGAAAAGATTGAGACAAATCTCCTCGTTGCCGAAAGATTGCTTCTTTCGCCGAATGAGCCGAAAATCGACCTGTTCGCCGGCTGCAAGAAGCCCTATCTCTGCAGTTTTTGGAAATACTGCAGCAGACACCTTCCACAGCCGTCTGTTTTCGACCTCTATCGGATGCAATTTTCTAAGAAGATCAAGTTCTATCGGCAGGGGATCATTTCCTATGAGGATCTCCTTAGCTGCCCGACTATCACAAACGACAAGCAGCTCCGGCAGATCGAGTTTGCGCTGCAGGACAAGGGGACTTACATAGAAAAAGAGAATATCCGTTTTTTTCTCGGCAGTCTCTCCTACCCACTATATTTTCTGGATTTTGAAACCATGCAGCCGGTGATCCCAAAATTTGTCGGCACCAAGCCTTATGCGCAGATCCCGTTTCAGTATTCTCTGCACTATATCGAGTGCGAGGAGGGAGAGCTGAAGCACAAGGAGTTTCTGGCAGAATCCGGCCCCGACCCCAGAAGAGCTCTTGCCGAACGGTTGTGTGCGGATATCCCCATGAACACCTGCGTAACGGCGTATAACAAAGCCTTCGAGTGCACAAGGATCCGGGAGCTGGCGGCACTTTTTCCCGATTTGGCGGAGCATCTTCTGAATATCCGAGACAACATCGTTGACCTGCTGGTTCCGTTTCAGTCCGGCTACTACTATAACCGAGCCATGGGCGGCTCTTTTTCCATCAAGAGTGTGCTGCCGGCTATTTTTCCCGATGATCCCAGCCTGGATTATCATAATTTGGAAGGCGTTCACAATGGCGGCGAGGCCATGGACATCTTCCCCAAAATTGAGTTCATGCCCCCGGAGGAACAGGCAAAGGCCCGGCACAATCTGCTGAAGTACTGCGAACTGGATACCTATGCTATGGTTAAGGTGTGGCAGGAGCTTGAGCGAGTTGCAAAATGATCCCGACAGTGCCCATAGAAACATTACCGTCCACTGTTACAGGTGCAATCAGCCAATAAAAAATTTTAAGAAAACTGGAATTTAATTTAAGTTTTCAAAAGAGCCGTGTTATACTGATGAAAACAGACGAAAGGAGCGTTTAAAAATGGAACATACTTATTCCTATAACCAGAAAAAATGTGCCACCTGTGAATATTGGGGCGGGAGCCGGGAGGTTAACAGAGCCGGCAGCACAGTCACTTATGACACGGATGATTTGTGCGGCCCGTGCTATGGCGACAGCGGCCGCGCAAGCCGCAATCACGAGCGGGCGGATGCTCATTGCGGACATTTTGTGAAGTGGAGAGCATTAAGATGATTCGGCATTAAGTACCGTGATTGCCGGCGAAATTAAAACAGCCATTTGCATTAACCCAATATAATTTTGTATTTGTACTTCTTGCTATTGTTCTGTATCTATGCCAAAATCAGACCGAAGACGAGCAAAACTGGTAATTCAACATGGAGGAATTGACATGAACATAATAGAAAAACTGGAGTCGTTGGGTAAAAACAGCATTCAACTGGAAGAATGTTTCAGCGAAGATAGACGGGATCTGGGAGCCTCCCGCTTCGGCGGAAACCCGGATGTGCCGCCGGACTTCGTTTGGCCGACTTATGAGGGAGAGGACCATAAGAATGTGGTGAAGGAGCGCCCTCTCTCTTTCCTGGCTCAGTTTGCCTGTGCGGATCTGGCTCCGTTCGACAAGGAACACCTTCTGCCCGATCACGGCCTGCTTTCCTTCTTCTATGAAAGTAATTCTCAGCCCTGGGGCTATGACCCCAAGGACAAGGGCTGCGCTCGCGTCTATTGGTTTGAGGATCTTTCGGTGCTGTCCACTGCAGACTTTCCAGCGGATATGGAAGATGATTTCAGTCTTCCTATGGGCATCAAGATGGACTCAATATGCTCCTATCCTTCTTGGGAGGACTTCAGCAAAGTGTTCCCGGATGAAGATGGTGACGCTTTCGATGCAGCCTGGGAAAAACTGGTCGGCGAGGACTCGGAGGTCAATTCCCGGCTGCTGGGTTGGCCCGATTTGATCCAGCACAGTATGTTTGCCGAATGTGATATGGTAGCCCAAGGCTACAATTTGGGCAATGGTGGGGGTGAGGTTCCAAAAGAGGTTCGTCAGCGGGCAGAAGAATCCGCCCATGACCGTTGGACGCTGCTGCTCCAGATGGAGTATGGGGTGTGGGCAACTTACGGGTTCCTCTATTTCTATATTACCAAAGAGGATCTGGCAGCCCGCCGCTTTGATCGGATATGGCTGATTTTCCAGTGCGACTAAAACACGAAATAGGATTTTATGACTTGGCATAAGCATATATCGCAGAATCTCCGGAACATTTAATTTGGAATGTAACCGGATGAGATCACGGAGATATTCTCCAAGTTCGGTGCTGTTCCTATGATGAGAATAAGGCAGTATAGGCAAACATACGGCGAATCACTTCGACAGGGGTGAGGACGATGTTTTGGTCGGGATTGGCGATGAGAAGATTTTTCGGTGTGTTCATAAGTCAGCCTCCATATCATTGATTTGGCCCCATGATAACAAGGCTTTTGGAAAAACCCAAGTTAAATCCAAAAAGATTTTCTTTCTCTGATTCAAAGCTGCGACAGCAGTACCCGCAGCCCGCCAGAGCAGGCGGGGCTGCGCAGCGTCCGCAGGGCAAGCGCCGTGATCCGCTCCGCATCCTCCCGGGAAAGGTCAAAGTGCTGCGCGGCTTCCTCCGCCGTGTGGGGCAGCCCGTCCGCAAAGCCGTATTGGTACAGGATCATCTCCCGCTGCTGTTCGGAGAGCCGACGCAGGGCGTTTTGTATTTCGATTTCCCGATTTTCCCGGTTTCTCTCCACGGCGGACACGATGGCTTTCTCCCCGTATATCTCCTCCAGCAGACGCATTTGCGCATCGGGATCAAGATTATGCTGCTTCATTGCATTAAAGCCTTTCTTTCAAAAATTTTATAGGTACATCGGCAGGCTCTTTCAAACTCCTCCGGG
>ERZ773133.3514-NODE-3514-length-11932-cov-4.056412_pt1 | contig 11932 bp, 8 predicted proteins | sample MGYA00580861_ERZ773133 | MGnify/ENA primary metagenome ERZ773133 (study PRJEB29015, sample SAMEA2737844) | human gut metagenome | biome: human gut; feature: human-associated habitat; material: faeces | place: China | collected 2012 ...
GGTGGAGTCTCAATTCTTCTGAGATCCGAACCCTGACAGAACATCCCATACCGGGTATTAAGCAAATCTGCTTCCACTCTTTCCAAAGAGAAGACGAAGTTGTATTCATCAATAGGGAGCAGGAAGAAAAGCCTTACATCATCTCATATATGGATACTGATCCTAATTTCTTTTCACATTATAATGCATCCTTCTTATATGGCAATGTTCTTCCCACAACTCCGGAAGAAGTTGTGTTGTCCGAAAGTTGTGCCCGTAAAGTATACGGAAAGAGCAACCCGGTAGGCACATTACTGAAAATAGTCAAGTTGAAGGAAAGCGAAAAAGATAAAAGCACATACTATAAAGTTGTCAATGTTATCAGGAATCTTCCCAAAACACTAAATGTTGAAACAGATATCTATTTCTCTCATTTGAGAGAGGGGAACAGACAACAAGGATATATCACAGAAGGTACACTGGAAACAGCAGACGGATTGAATAAAGCCAATGAAGGCCTAAAGGGGATAACAACTCTTCATAATAATGAAATGGCATATTTCATTGCGAACAAAGAAGCTGACTCGTATCACGATCCGCAGCGAATGATAGGCATAGCATTCATTACCTTCTTATCCTCTCTGATTCTGTTATCGGGTATGATAAACTTTCTAAAGTTCATCATACAGTCATTCTACAACCGTAATCGTGAACTGGCCCTGCGGAAAAGTCTGGGTGCCAGCCCCAAAAGTTTATTTGCCCTTCTATTCACCGAAGCTTTCTGGATGCTGACATTTTCTTTATTGCTCTCGCTGGTCTTATCCGAATGTACCTGTTTACTACTGACAACCTATATTCCGCCCAAAGAAATGATTCCAATAGATATCCAAACTCTATATGGCATTCAAGTTAAACTTTATATAGGGCTGTTACTGATCTGCACCCTTGTAATGCTATATCCCATCCGGCGTTTGCAACGGTCCGGTCTTGCCGGGCACATGAAAACTAACAGCCACCGGCACCTCTTTCGCAACATCATGATGTGCGTACAGCTATGTGTATGTATCTTTTTTCTGGGTATGAGTATCGCTATACATTTATTCAATAGTGTAGGAAGCATTTTGTACCTTCCTCTATCAGACAAAGAAACAAATTCCACGCTTTGCCTTGAAATGAATAGTGTTACTCTCGGCAAAAATAAAGATGCGATTTTATCACAAATAAAGATGTTGCCGGGAGTGGAAAATATCAGTTCAGCCTTAATGAGCGGCAACTATAATTCGTTTCTGACCAGTGACTATGAGTCTGCCGATCACCGTACTCTCACTGTCAGAGTCAGACAAGGAGATCCCAGCTACTTCCAGTTCTTCCGGATTCCTTTCCGGGGAGAGATCGTCGAACCTCATACAAGTAACGTGGTTTACATCAGCGAAGCCTTTCAAAAGCAGTTGGAAAATGATTCTGTAAGCGGAAATGTAAAATTAGGTAAAGAGAACTATCGGATAGCAGGTACATACAAGGCTTGTTACGGGGAGAACATTTCAGAACACAATCAATACAATATTTCTGTTTTCTTCCCGACTGAAGAGGCATCCGTAATTTATATCCGTTTTCGTGACGATATCAGTTTTGGTAAAGCCAAATCAGAAATAGAAAGGGTATGCCGTAATTACGTCCCAGAGTCATTGCCACTCGATATACAACGACTGGATATAAGAAGAAGTACAACACAAGGTATCAGAGACCTGATGGGCGATGCCTCACTGCTATTAGGCATCATAAGTGCTCTTCTGGTTATACTGAGCATATACTCAGCTATCTCTATGGACACAGTCAGCCGGCAGAAAGAAGTTGCTATTCGCAAAATAAACGGTGCAACTCCGAAAGTAATTGCTTTGATGTTCGGAAAAGCATATATAATCCAATTCATACTGGCCTATACCATCACTTATCCATTATTAAGGTTGCTTGTGATAGACATAACCAAGGATAGCCCGATCAGCAGTATTACCGGATTTACATGGGGGATTTACCTCTTCATTCTGATAGGTTTACTTATCTTTGTAACAACAGCCTATAAAATCTACAGAATCATGCATCTCAATCCGGCAGAAATAATAAAAAACGAATAATAATATAAACTCTTAAAAAATTACGATTATGATTAAGACAATCAATTTGCAAAAAATCTTCAAGACCGAAGAAGTTGAAACATGGGCATTAAATAACGTCAGCGTAGAGGTAAAAGAGGGCGAATTTGTCGCCATCATGGGACCTTCCGGTTGTGGAAAATCTACTCTTCTCAATATTCTCGGTTTACTGGATAATCCTACAGGAGGAGAGTATTATCTGAACGGAAAAGAAGTATCCAAATATACAGAATCGCAGCGCACCAATCTCCGCAAAGGAGTTATTGGCTTTGTATTCCAAAGTTTCAATCTGATTGATGAACTGAATGTATATGAAAATATTGAATTGCCCTTACTCTACATGGGTATTCCGGCCTCTGAACGTAAACAACGAGTGGAAAAAGCAATGGAGCGCATGGCCATTACCCATAGAAGCAAGCATTTTCCACAACAGCTTTCCGGAGGTCAGCAACAACGTGTTGCCATTGCCCGCGCCGTAGTAGCCAACCCTAAACTGATTCTTGCCGATGAACCTACCGGTAATCTTGACTCTAAAAATGGTAAAGAGGTTATGGGACTATTGAGCGAATTGAATAAGGAAGGCACTACCATCGTTATGGTAACTCACTCTCAGCATGATGCAGGTTTCGCAGACCGGGTAATTAATTTATTCGATGGTCAAGTTGTAACAGAAGTTACTATTTAACACTCCTCAGACAGAATTACTCAGATTAACACGGATACGCAATTAAAAGAGATGTACCCGGTAAATCTGAGTAATTCTTGATTCATTTTACTTCTTGACACATTTGCATAATTGAGTGCTATATTCATGCAAATGACTTCCATATTACCTTTTACTCGATATTTGGAGCAGAGTTTGTGAACACTGCATTGAATCACTTCCTGAGATGGAAATCTTATCCGATATGTGGAAAGAAAAAATTACTTTTATCGGTATAAATATTGATGATGAGAAATTATGGAAAAAGTTTTCTCAAAAAAATATCAAATGGATCACTCTAAATGATCCCAAAGAAGCATTCGGATTGTATATCCGTTACAAAGCAAATGGCATTCCCCTTTATGTACTTGTAACGCCTGATGGAAGAATTTCTGATATTTGGTACGGATATAATAAAGATAGCCTCTCTGAGAGACTGAAACAAGGGGTAAAATAAGACACTGATTTTTAGGGTAAAAATATAATCTTCCATTTCCAACACTTTTCTGGTTTCACCTGCAATAAACAAATGCAGACTTCAGAAGTAGTAGAAATACAAGAGAGTAATTTCTTTTAAAAAAGAAAGAGGTAATAAAGCCTTTCACCTTACCACCTCTTCTTTAAGCATTCCAACGCTTAAAAGAATAAGGTCAAAACTAATACCTATAGATATAAATTCTGACTTTATTTATCTCTATAATGGATTATAAAAGATCAAGTGCCTTGAAACATTTCACTAACTTACCGATAGCAAAATCAATCTGTTCTTTAGAGTGTGTAGCCATCAACGAGAAACGAATCAACGTATCGTTCGGAGAACATGCGGGAGGCACAACTGGATTTACAAACACACCTTCGTCAAATAACATCTTAGTTACCATAAATGTCTTCTCCATATCACGTACATATAGAGGAATGATAGGAGTAGAGGTATGTCCGATCTCAAAACCAAGTTCACGGAAACACTTTAAAGAGTAATTGGTTATATCCCACAAATGCTCAATACGTTCCGGTTCGTTTTTCATAATTTGAAGTGCAGCACGAGCGGCAGCTGTAGCAGCAGGCGTATTACTTGCACTAAAGATATATGAACGTGAATTGTGACGCAAATAATTAATGATGGACTCGTCTGCTGCAATAAAGCCACCGATAGCGGCCAATGACTTACTGAATGTGCCCATAATAAGATCCACCTCTTTAGTCAATCCGAAATGATCACAAGTACCGCGTCCGTGATTACCCAAAACTCCCAGACCATGCGCTTCATCTACCATGATATTAGCATCATATTTTTTAGACAAACGGACGATCTCAGGCAAATTGGCAATATCACCCTCCATACTGAATACTCCATCTACTACAATCAGTTTCACTGCATCAGGACGACATTTCTGCAACTCTTTCTCAAGAGATTCCATATCGTTATGCTTGAACTTAAGAATGGTAGAAAAAGAAAGGCGGCGTCCTTCAACAATAGAAGCGTGGTCAAGTTCATCACAGATCACATAATCTTCACGACCTGTCACACACGAAACCACACCCAGATTTACCTGAAATCCGGTAGAATAAATGATAGCATCTTCTTTACCAACAAATTCGGCCAATTCTTTCTCCAATTGAAGATGGAGGTCGAGTGTACCGTTCAGAAAACGCGATCCGGCGCAACCTGTACCATATTTGCGGGTAGCTTCAACAGCAGCTTCAATTACTTTCGGATGATTAGTCAGGCCTAAGTATGAGTTTGAGCCAAACATTAACACCTTTCTGCCACTCATTATCACCTCTGTGTTCTGTTCACTTTCGATACAACGAAAGTATGGATATACGCCTTTAGCCTTTATCTGCTGAGGGAGGTCGTATTTAGCTAACTTCTCTTGTAATAATCCCATGAATAGTTATTTATATAATTCGCTTATTGACTATCTTTTATATAATAGTCTAAATCCTTTTTCCTTAACAAGTGTTTAAAACAGGGGGCAAAGATAACAAAATATGTTTTTAGCTGTTCTTTTTCTATGAAAAAATATACTCTTTATAGTTTTAGAAAGCTGTAAAAGGGCAAAAATTAAGATATTTATATTACTTTTGCCGACCACAACATATAAATGATGGAACCAACTTGCATGAGCGAAAACAAGAAAAAAATAATATTCATCGTTAATCCAATTTCGGGTACACAAAGTAAGGAACTTGTTCTGAGTCTACTGGATGAAAAGATAGATAAGGAAATGTATACTTGGGAAATTGTGTATACCGAAAGGGCCGGACATGCAATCGAAATAGCAGCAGATGCGGCAGATAAAAATACAGATATAGTAGTTGCTGTAGGAGGAGACGGAACAATTAATGAAATTGCCCGTTCATTGGTACACACCAATACAGCATTGGGAATTATCCCTTGCGGCTCTGGAAACGGATTAGCACGACATCTTCAAATTTCAATGGATCCGCGTAAAGCACTTGAAATTTTGAATGATGGGATAATCGATATCATAGATTACGGAAAAATAAATGGCACAGACTTTTTTTGTACTTGCGGAGTAGGGTTTGACGCTTTTGTAAGTCTGAAATTTGCTAATGCCGGCAAACGTGGACTGCTGACTTATCTAGAGAAAACCCTGCAGGAAAGTCTAAAGTATCAACCTGAAACTTATGAATTGGAAACAGAAGATGGTACTTCCAAATATAAAGCCTTTCTCATTGCTTGCGGCAACGCTTCTCAATACGGGAACAATGCTTATATAGCCCCACAGGCCACTCTGACAGATGGTTTGTTAGATGTAACCATTCTCGAACCGTTTACGGTATTAGATGTTCCGGCACTAGCCTTTCAGCTCTTCAATAAAACTATTGACCAAAACAGTCGCATTAAAACTTTCCGTTGCAAAAAGTTATGTATTCATCGCAGTTCGCCGGGTGTTGTCCATTTTGACGGTGATCCGATGCAGGCTGACGAAGATATCAAAATAGAACTGATTCAGAAAGGACTGCGGGTAGTTGTACCTGGTGATAAAAAAAAAGATAATCCCAACGTATTACAAAAAGCACAAGAATACGTAAACGGTATTAAATTGATAAACGAAGCTATAGTAGAAGATATAGCACATAAAAATAAAGTTATTCTGAAGAAGAATAAGCAGCTGATACAAAAACTTACTAAAAAATAGACCTTTGGAAATAACACGGAATCCGAATTAATATGTACTTTTGCAGACTACTTTAACAAAAATATAAATAATATATTAAATATGTTCAGAACGCACACGTGCGGAGAGTTAAGAATCTCCGATGTTAATAAACAAGTCAAGCTGTCGGGATGGGTACAGCGCAGCCGTAAAATGGGAGGTATGACTTTCATTGACCTTCGCGACCGTTACGGTATTACCCAGTTGGTTTTTAATGAAGAAATTAATGCTGAACTTTGCGACCGTGCCAATAAACTGGGTCGTGAATTCGTGATTCAGATCACAGGAACAGTGAATGAGCGTTTCAGCAAGAATGCAAACATCCCTACCGGAGATATTGAAATTATCGTTTCCGAACTGAACGTTCTGAACACCGCCATGACTCCTCCGTTTACAATTGAGGATAATACGGATGGTGGTGATGATATCCGTATGAAATACCGTTATCTGGATTTGCGTCGTAATGCCGTACGCTCTAATTTGGAATTACGTCATAAGATGACAATCGAAGTACGCAAGTATCTTGATAGCCTGGGCTTTATAGAGGTAGAAACTCCTGTACTGATCGGTTCTACTCCGGAAGGTGCACGTGACTTCGTGGTACCTTCACGCATGAATCCGGGACAATTCTATGCACTTCCGCAATCTCCGCAGACATTGAAACAGTTACTGATGGTTTCCGGTTTCGACCGTTATTTCCAGATTGCAAAATGTTTCCGTGACGAAGACTTGCGTGCCGACCGTCAACCGGAATTTACACAGATTGACTGTGAAATGAGTTTCGTAGAACAGGAAGACATCATTTCTACTTTCGAAGGAATGGCCAAACATCTGTTCAAGACTCTTCGGGGTGTTGAACTGACCGAACCGTTCCAGCGTATGCCTTGGGCTGATGCCATGAAATATTATGGCAGCGACAAACCGGATTTGCGTTTCGGCATGAAGTTCGTGGAACTGATGGACATCATGAAAGGTCATGGTTTCTCTGTATTCGATAATGCCGCATACGTTGGCGGTATCTGTGCGGAAGGGGCTGCAACTTATACCCGTAAACAACTCGATGCCTTGACTGAATTCGTCAAGAAACCGCAGATTGGTGCGAAAGGTATGGTGTATGCTCGTGTAGAAGCAGACGGTACGGTGAAATCAAGTGTAGACAAATTCTATACACAGGAAGTGCTGCAACAGATGAAGGAAGCATTTGGCGCTAAACCGGGTGATTTGATTCTGATTCTTTCCGGCGACGACGTGATGAAAACACGTAAGCAACTTTGTGAACTCCGTTTGGAAATGGGTTCCCAATTGGGATTGCGTGATAAGAATAAGTTTGTTTGCCTTTGGGTGATTGACTTCCCAATGTTCGAATGGAGTGAGGAAGAAGGCCGTCTGATGGCTATGCACCATCCGTTTACACATCCGAAAGAAGAAGATATTCCATTGCTGGATACTGACCCGGCTGCTGTGCGTGCTGATGCTTATGATATGGTTGTCAACGGCGTGGAAGTCGGTGGAGGATCTATCCGTATTCACGATGCCCAGTTGCAAGCCAGAATGTTCGAAATCCTTGGTTTCACACCGGAGAAGGCACAGGCTCAGTTTGGCTTCCTGATGAATGCCTTCAAGTATGGTGCACCTCCTCACGGTGGTTTGGCATACGGTCTTGACCGTTGGGTGTCTCTTTTCGCCGGTCTGGATTCTATCCGTGACTGTATCGCATTTCCCAAAAATAACTCAGGGCGCGATGTAATGTTGGATGCACCGTCTGAAATTGATCAGACTCAACTTGACGAACTCAACCTGATCGTTGATATCAAAGAAAATAAGTAAACGATGAACAAATATTGTTCTCTTTATAATACCACCCTGTCACTCATAATTAATTTATTATTAGTGATGGGGTGCTTTATTCTCTGTCGTGTCATCTTTCTGATAGAAAATTTGAAGGCTTTTTCCGATCTTTCAGCCGGACGAATCTGGAGAATGTTCGAGGGAGGATTCCTTTTTGATACTTCTGCCATTCTTTATACGAATCTTCTGTATATTTTCCTAATGCTGATTCCGCTTCATTATAAGGAAAATGTAATATATCAGAAGATTACAAAGGGGATTTTTGTGACAACCAACCTGATTGTCATTATTATGAACCTGATGGATACGGTTTATTTCCAATATACCCATCGAAGAACGACTGCGTCCGTATTCAGCGAATTTAAGAATGAAGGGAATCTGGGAGGTATTATAGGGACAGAATTATTGAATCACTGGTATCTGACGTTGTTTGCCATTGCTTTTGGTTATGCTTTATTTAAGTTGTATCGTAAGCCGAAGCCGGTAAAGGTAGAGCGTATGCCAGTTTATTATACGGTTCATTTGCTTACTTTGGGGCTTGGAGTGTACTTGTGTATCGGCGGAATGCGTGGCGGATTTACCGGCATGGTGCGTCCAATCACAATCAGCAACGCCAATAAGTATGTAGACCGGCCGATGGAGACGGGGATCGTACTGAATACCCCTTTTTCTATCTTCCGCACGTTTGGAAAGACCTCATTTGCCATACCTCAGTATTTCGATAAAGAGAAGATGGAAGCTTTGTACACGCCGGTGCATATGCCTGCGGATAGTGTGCAATTCAGGCCGTTGAATGTGGTTGTTTTTATTCTGGAGAGCTTTAGCAAAGAGAATAGCGGCTTTCTGAATGAAGAACTGGACAATGGAACCTATAAGGGATATATGCCTTTCCTTGATTCGTTGATGGCTGAAGGTCTGACTTTTAAATATTCATTCTCTAATGGTATGAAGAGTATCGACGGAATGCCTTCCGTATTGTCGGGTATCCCGATGTTTATAGAACCGTTCTTTCTGACACCATCTTCTTTGAACACGGTATCCAGTATAGGCGGGGAGTTGGGCAAAAAAGGATATTACACCGCTTTCTTCCACGGGGCGGACAATGGCTCTATGGGATTTGAAGCTTTTGCACGTACGGCAGGGTACACCAATTACTTTGGTCGTACGGAATATAATGAGGCTAATCCGGGTAACAAGGATTTTGATGGGCATTGGGGAATTTGGGATGAGAAATTCTTCCAGTTCTTTGGCAATACTTTATCCGGTTTTCAGCAGCCTTTTGCAGCTGCGTTGTTCAGCCTTTCTTCCCACCATCCGTTTGCAGTTCCAGCAGAATACGAAGGCGTTTTTCCGAAAGGGAATAAAGCTATTCGTCAGTGCATCGGATACACGGATCATGCTTTGAAGTTGTTCTTTGAAAAGGTTTCGAAAGAACCGTGGTATAAAAATACGCTGTTCGTATTTACAGCAGATCATACCAACTCGCCGGAACGTCCGGAGTATGAGACGGAAAGCGGGTTGTTCTCTGTTCCTGTAGTGTTTTATCAGCCGGGAAGTAATTTGAAAGGTTTCCGTAAAGATGTGATAGCACAACAAATTGATATTATGCCTACTGTATTGGGGTATTTAGGGTATGATAAACCATTTGTTTCCTTTGGGTGTGATTTATTGAATACGCCTGCTGAGGATACGTATGCCGTAAATTATATCAATGGAATATATCAATTCTTTAAAGGTGACTATTTATTGCAGTTTGATGGCCGGAACGCCGTAGCCATGTATGCGTTTAAAACGGATAAATTGCTGGAACATAATCTTCTGGGTCAGATTGATGTACAACAGTCGATGGAAGATGAACTGAAAGCAATCATTCAGCAGTACATGATACGAATGAATAACGACGAACTTGTTGTGAAATGAAAGAATCAGTGCGCATATTTCGCTTTATAGTAATCGGAACGATGAATGCTTTGATCATGGCCCTTGTTGTGTGGCTGATGATGAGAGAAATGTCATTCGAAGGTGACTATATGGTGGCTAATGTAACTGCGTATATTATAGCCCAGATTCATAACTTTATCTGGTGCAAGTATTGGATATTCCCCGTAGAAAAAAGAAAGAACAATGTCTGGAAACAGATACTATTCTTCTGTTCTGCTTTCGGGGTTGCTTACACTGCGCAGTTTTTATTCCTTATTTTGTTGGTAGAAGGTCTGGATGTTAATGAATATCTGGCCCAGTTCCTTGGATTGTTTATTTACGGAGCTGCCAACTTTATTGCTAATAAGAAGATTACTTTCCAATAAAAAAAGGATATAATACGGAGATTCACAAGAGTTGCTATTCAGGCTTTTCTCTTGTGGACCTCTTGTATTATTTCTATCGGTGATTAATTGTGATTCTGCTCGCTAATCCAAAAAACGTTTGGTGAGTCCGTCATATTCATCAATTCGACGGTCACGGAGAAAGGGCCACCAGCGGCGGACGTTCTCCGAACGTTCCATGTCTATTTCAACTACCATGTTTTCAGGATGATCGTTGCTTGCCTGTGCCAAAAACTCTCCTTGCGGTCCGGCTACGAAACTATTTCCCCAAAACTGTATGCCGTTCGTTTGACCGGAAGGGTCGGGCTCGTGCCCTACACGGTTGACAGAGATAACCGGAAGACCGTTTGCCACTGCATGAGCACGCTGGGAGATTATCCACGCATTGAGCTGACGGGCTTTTTCGTCGTCCGTATCGCTACTTTCCCAGCCGATGGCGGTAGGATAAATTAGAAGTTCAGCCCCTTTCAGAGCCATCAGACGGGCAGCTTCCGGATACCATTGATCCCAGCATACCAGTACTCCCAGTTTGCCTAAGGATGTCTGAATCGGTTCGAAACCGATATCTCCGGGGGTGAAATAAAACTTTTCGTAATAGGCAGGATCATCGGGAATGTGCATTTTCCGATATTTTCCGGCAATACTTCCGTCACGGTCGAAAACGACAGCTGTGTTATGATATAGGCCCGGTGCGCGTTTTTCAAAGAGTGAAGCAACAAGCACTACCTTATTAGCTGCTGCCAGTTCAGAGTAGAAACCTGTAGATGGTCCGGGGATAGGCTCGGCAAGGTCAAACAGATGCGTATTTTCTGTCTGGCAGAAATAAAGTGAATTGTGCAACTCCTGCAGCACGATCAGTTGTGCTCCGTGAGCAGCACAGGCTTCAATGCTTTTAGCGAGGTTCATCAGGTTGACCCGAATATCTGCAGTATTGGATTGTTGGATTAATCCTACTTTTATCTTTCTCATGATGAATAATTATTTAATATACTACTGAAATGTCCGTTATTGGATAACACCTGACGGATACTGCATGGTGACGCAATGCAGAGAACCGTGTTGCTTGATCAATGCCCGACAATCAATCCCGATGACCTGATGTTTAGGGAATGCTTGTTGTAATACTTCTCCCGCCTTCCGGTCATTATCCGGCTGTTGATAGGTGGGGTAAAGAATTGCATCATTCATAATCAGAAAGTTGGCATAGGTAGCAGGCAGTCGTTCACCGTCTTCTTCTATCTTGTCTGCCATTGGCAAAGCCAGCAGGCGATAGGGCTCTCCTGCCAATGTGCGGAATGTTTTTAATTGTTCCTCCATGGCATGCAGTGCTTCATAATGTTCGTCTTCGGTATTGTCGCATTTCACGTAGGCAATGGTGTCGGTGGAACAGAAGCGTGCCAAGGTGTCGATATGACTGTCGGTATCATCGCCGGCCAGATAACCGTGATCCAGCCAGAGGACTTTCTGCAGGTGGAAAGTTGATTTGAGATATTCTTCTATCTCTACTTGATTCAGTTTACCGTTCCGGTGGGGAGAGAGCAGGCATTCGGTGGTGGTAAGCAGTGTTCCCATACCGTCGCTCTCGATGGAACCTCCTTCGAGAACGAAGTCAAGACAGTCTATATACTGGCCTTTCAGCGCTCCGGCTTTTACAGCCTGTCCGGTAATCAGATTATCCAGTTCGGAGGCGAACTTCAATCCCCAGCCGTTGAATGTGAAGTCGAGCAGGGAAGGGTTGCCGGT
>ERZ773133.3521-NODE-3521-length-11907-cov-3.236078_pt1 | contig 11907 bp, 12 predicted proteins | sample MGYA00580861_ERZ773133 | MGnify/ENA primary metagenome ERZ773133 (study PRJEB29015, sample SAMEA2737844) | human gut metagenome | biome: human gut; feature: human-associated habitat; material: faeces | place: China | collected 2012 ...
AACTTTATTTTGGTAAAATTCTTTAATCTAATTATTATGAGGCTTCCTACACTTTATCTTTACTTTTTTAGAAAAGACATTTTCTATAGATTCTTCTAGTTCACTACGTTCATATAAACCAGTTTCTTCTAGAGCTAACATAGCATCAATGCTTTCCTCTAGTTTATTTTGTCTTTCAGTAATAGCTTCTTGTTTCTTTATATTTATCATATTTACAATATTCTCTGAAAGTTGTTTTAATTCTAATAAACTTAATTTTGAAAGGTCAATTTCTGAACCAACTCTAGTTGGTAAATCAATGTTTGGGTTTTCCTTAATTATTAATTGTTGATTTTCAATTGGTTCTTTTTTAGAATCAGTTGAACTTTTTATAGTTTTATTCACTTTTTCTACCTGCTTTCTTTCACATTTATCATCTCCAGATATTTCTTTTTTTTCTGAAATTACGTCTTTTACTGTTTCATCAGTATCAATATAATTGTCTAAGTTTTTTGTTGTTTCTAAGGTATTAATCTCTGTTTCTTCTTTTGAAATAGGTAAAGAAGAATCTTTAGTTTTATTTATTTCTTCTACCTGCTTTCTTTCACTTTCATCAACTCCAGATATTTCTTTCTCTTCTTCTGAAATTACGTCTTTTACTGTTTCATCAGTATTAGCATAATTGTCTAAGTTTTTTGTTGTTTCTAAGGTATTGATTTCTGTTTCTTCTTTTGAAATAGGTAAAGAAGGATTTTTAGTTTTATTTATTTCTTCTACCTGCTTTCTTTCACATTCATCATTGTCAGATATTTCTTTTTCTTCTGAAATTACATCTTTTACTGTTTCATCAGTATCAGCATAATTGTCTAAGTTTTTTGTTGTTTCAAATGTGTTGATGTCAGTTTCTACTTTTGAAGTAGTCAAAGAAGAGTTTTTAGTTTTATCATCAGATGCATTTCCTTTTCCTAATATTCTCTTTTTAAATTCTTTTTCTTCTTCTACACAACGATTAAACCATACCTCATCATTATCTTCTCTTGCGTATTTTTTATTTTCATCAATTATTTCTAGTAAACTACGACCATATCCATCTTTGCATTCAAAATCAAAATCTTCTCCTAAAGCATCCAGAAGAGGAAATACTTGTCCTTCGTATGTACTTCTATTTAAAGCCATATGAATTATGTTGCTACCATAACTATCTTTAGCATTTACATCTAAACCATATTTTTTAGCAATATTAATTAGTTTTACTATAAATTCTGTTGAATGTGAATATTGTTCATCATTTTCAGTATATCCATAAAATGCCCATTGAATAAAATTATGATTATGTGATTTATTTTTATAGTTAACATCATATCCATGACTTAAAAGTTCTTCAATAAATTTAAATGTTTTCTCTTCATCATATTTATTACTAACAACTGCGTGTAATAAATTACCATAGTCATCACAATATTTAATTCCTTCGTAAGATCTAAGCTTATAATTTATTTCTTCATAAGTAATCTCTTTTATTGGCAATTTAAATAAAGTTGTTAATTTTTCTTTTATTTCTTCAAACACTTTAGACCTCCCGTTTTGGCTAATATAATATCATAGTTTATGGAAAATGGCAAAATATAATCTTACAACCTTACAGTAGCAAGTATTAATTAGTATGTATCATATAATATCTTGTTTGTGTTTCTTCTACTACTTCGAATCCTAATTTTTTATATAAAGAAATAGCTTTTACATTTTCTTTATAAACCCACAAATACACTATATTATAATCTTTTAAGATAGCATTTATTATGTTAGTGCCAATCCCTTTGTCTCTATAAGACTCCTCAATAAAGATTTCATCAATTAAAATATCATTATCTTTTTTTGTTACGAGATAGCAGCCTATTATCTTATCATTAGACATAATTATTTTATAATTCTTTATTTCTAATAAAATTTGTCTATCGATATAGCTATTTATTCTTTCTTTTTCAGAATCTGTTAAATTAGTGGCATAACTAAAAACTGTATTAGCTTTTACTTCTTTTAGATAATTAATATCAGAATCAGCTGCATCTCTTATATCATATTTCATCTAATATCTCCATTCTTATTTTATAGTAAAAACTTATTTCCACTAATACTTTGGAAATAAGTCTTATCTTAAATATTAATATTGAATACCCCAAACGACTAAGTGTTTAGCTTTTTTTCCACACACTACACACTTATCATCTATCTTTTCAGCATCTTCTAAAATACAACGTGATTTAGTTCCTTTGATTTCTTTCATCTTAAGTTCGCATTCTTCATCTCCACACCACATTGCTTTAACAAATCCTGGTTGAGTCTCCATAATCTTTTTAACATCATCTAAGTTGTGTGCTTCAAAAGTTAATTTTTCTCTTCGTTCTAATGCTCTTTCATACATATCATTTTGAATGGTATCTAAAAGACTTGCCACTGTTGCAGCAACATCACTATCAGCTTCAATAATTATTTTTTCTCTAGTATCGCGTCTAGCTAGAACAATTTTATTCTCTTTTAAATCTCTTTCACCGACTTCAATACGAACAGGAATTCCTTTAACTTCTGCTTCCGCAAATTTAAATCCTGGACTTCTATCTGAATCATCAACTACATAAGAGATACCTTTAGCAGTTAAAGTTTCTTCTAATTCGGCAATTTTCTCATTAACAAGGTCACTATCTCCTATCTTGATAATAGTAGCTTTTACTGGTGCTATTTTTGGTGGTAATACCAACCCAAAATCATCACTATGCACCATTATTAAAGCACCAATCATTCTAGTAGTAGCACCCCATGATGTTTGATAACAATAACTATCTTGATTATTTCTATCTTTAAATTTGATATCATATGCTCTAGCAAACTTATCACCAAAGTAATGACTTGTTCCAGATTGAAGTGCTACTCCATTGTACATTAACGCTTCTACTGTTAAGGTATATTCAGCACCAGCGAATTTTTCTTTTTCAGTTTTCTTTCCAATAATAACAGGAATAGCTAAATATTCTTTAAATAGTTTTTCATAAATACCAAGCATTCTCTTTGTTTCTTCTTCCGCTTCGCGACTAGTTTCATGAACAGTATGTCCTTCTTGCCATAAAAATTCACGACTTCTTAAGAAAGGACGTGTTTCTTTCTCCCAACGGAACACACTACACCACTGATTATATTTAAGAGGAAGGTCACGATAACTTTTAACTACTTCATGATAATAATCACTAAATAATGTTTCACTTGTTGGGCGAACACATAATGGCTCTTCTAATTCTTTCTCGCCACCTTTAGTAACCCAAGCTACTTCAGGAGCAAAACCTTCTACTAATTCGCCTTCTTTTTCTAGTAAAGTTTTAGGAATTAATAAAGGCATATAAACGTTTCTATGTCCTGTTTCCTTAAACATTTTATCTAAAGTTTTTTGAATTTCTTCCCATAGTGCATAACCATTAGGTTCAAAAATGATACAACCTTTAACACTAGAATAAGTAGCAAGATGAGCAGTTTTTACAACATCAGTATACCACTTAGCAAAATCAACATTTCGTTCTGTTATTTTCTCATTCTTCATATTTTCCTCCTAATGAACATAAAATATTCCCATATAGATTAAAAAGGCTAAGTAAAGAAGACAAGTAATCGCTCCATTTACTCTTTCAAAAGTGCTACTTTTATATTGAACACCAACAGCAGTTGTCATAAAAACACCACCGATTAAACCACCAATATGTGCAGCGTTATCAATTCCTGGTACAAGAAAACCTAAGATAAGGTTTAAAGCTATTAAAGGAATTATCTGACTTTTAATAACTGTTCCTAAGTAAACACGGTAGTGATAACCAAAATAAACCATTGAACCAAGAAGTCCAAAGATAGCCCCACTGGCACCAACACTAACACTAGTGCTAGAAACAATAATGGATAGTAGTGAAGCAGTTACGGCACTAAATAAGTAAACAAGTAAATATTTCCATCTACCAAGAAAACTTTCTAACTGAACACCAATAATCCATAAAGCATACATATTGAAAGCTAAATGAGCAATATTAGCATGAACAAAGGTACCTGTTAATAAACGGTAATATTCCCCTTGTTTAATATAAGGACCAAATACTGCTAATTCTCTAAAGACATCATCACTTTTCCCAAGTAATAAAGGAACAAAGAAAAGGGCAACATTTAAAAACACTAAGATAGCAGTAATAATAGCTTTCTTTGGCATAAATATTTTATCCGTTTTCGTATGGTCTTGATAATTATGTTCATTTATTTCATCAGTTATCTTAATAAATAAATCCGCACCTGTTTCTTTATTTTTACTAATATTTTTATATAAATCTGGATAAGCTTCTAATAATAATTTATTATTCTTAACATCTTTTTCATCAGTTATATGAACAGCTCTTCCTCTTTTTGGTAACTCTTTAGTAAGGTCTACACTACTTCCTAGATTTAAAAAGATACTTAAAACATTTAGTCTAAAAGAAAATGTTTTAGCTTTAATTTTCTTTATTATACGATTAGTTTTAAAAACATCAAATTTATATTGTTCTTCATTATGAATATGACCGATTACTATTCTTATTATTTCACAATCTTCATCTAAATTTTCTAACCAAATCTCATCATCTACGCCATTTAATACTATTGGTGTGTAATTCTTCTCAGTTATAAAATAATGAAGAAGTTTCATAGCAATCATATTAGTGTCATCTATTTCAAGCACATTATTCATTAATTCATCACCCTTCTTCTTTCAAGTATTATACACGAATTTACGTTAATTCTCAAGAGAAGCAAGTTCATCTTGAAATTCTTTTGGTGGTTCCTTAGTAAACTCTAAATGTTCTTTAGTTAATGGTTCTACTAGTTCTATTTTATAACTATGAAGCATTTGACCAAAAACAGTTGTTTTTTTACTATGTCCATAGACTGGGTCATTTACAACTGGATGATTGATATAAGCTAGATGAACTCTAATCTGATGCGTTCTACCAGTATCAAGCTGACACTCTATCAAAGTTTTATTCTGATATCTTTTAAGAACTTTAAAATGTGTAACTGCTTCTTTTCCTCCCGCTATCACTTTCATCTTAAGTCTATCTTTAGGATCTCTTCCAATCGGTGCATCAATAGTTCCTCTAGCTGGTTTAATAACTCCTTCAACCAAGGCAAGATAAGTTCTTTTTACTTCTTTTTTCTTTAGCATTAAACTTAAAGCTTCTTTTGTTTCTTCATTTTTTGCTACTAACATTAAACCACTAGTATCTTTATCTAAACGATGAACAATACCGGGTCTTAATAAATCATCTGTTAAAGGATAATCTACTAGTAAGGCATTTACTAAGGTATCATTCATATGACCAGGAGCAGGATGAACAACTAAACCACTTTGTTTATTAATTATTAACAAATTTTCATCTTCAAAAACAATATCAAGTGGTATTTCATTCTTTTCTAAGTTACTAGTTACCTCTTCTTTGAAGAGTTCGATAATGTCTCCTTTAGCAACTTGATAATTGCAACTAATCTCTTTATTATTAACTAAGACTTTACCATCTTTTATCTTACGTTGTATTTTACTTCTAGATTCTTCTAACATATTACTTAAAACAACATCTATTCTTCCAGTTTCATCATTTATTTCTAACTTCATTTTTTTCACCCTTCCATAGTTCATAGATAAGTAGTAAAACTCCAATCACAATTAGCATATCAGCAAAATTAAAAATTGGAAAGTGATAATTGAATATTATAACACTAATATAATCAATTACATAATTAAGTACTAAACGGTCATAGAAATTACCAAGTATTCCTCCTAAAATCATTATATAAGAGATATTTAGTAATGTTTCATTTTTCTTACTTATTAGTTCTTTATAAATTACTAAAAATGCTAGTAAGGAAAAAATAGCAAGCAGAGTTGTTTTCCCTTCCATAAGAGAAAAGGCTGCTCCGATATTTTTTACATAAACTAAAGATAAGAAGTTTGGTATTAAAGTAACAGTACCTTTTAGATAATTAACTACTAATACTTTAAATAATCTATCTATTAAAAATAAAATAATGATTACTGCCGTATATTTTAGCTTATCTTTCATTTATTTAATCTTTCCACCATGACATTTTAGTTCATAAATTTTTTTACTATTTTTATAGATAGTTTCCACTCCTGTAAAATTATCTATTGTTCCATCAACAGTAAATATATACTTATATTCTCCATTAAAATATTCACTAGGTCCCCTAACGGGTATAACACTTTTATCTTCTCCTACCCTCATTAAAGCTGGTCGTAAAGCTGCATCCATTGCCTCTTCTTCCAAATTATCATCGATAGTAACTCCATAATAATTCATAGCCCAATATGGTTTATTATCGACATAAACTACTTCTTCACCAATAAAACTAACTCCACCGAAATAAGTATCATGGTATAACATATTATCTTTTTTATATTCATAGTCTTTAGAACCTAAACGATTACTTGTTACTTTTTCTACTTTAGCATTAGCATAGGTTTCTTTTTTTGCTTCTATTAAAAATTTTTCTAGATTCTTCATTATCTTTCTCCTATTTCTTCTATCTGACTAACAATCATTTGAATCTGGTCGTATCGCTTTTCTACTCTTCCCACTATTTTATAAAGATGGCCTTTCTTTAATTCTATATTATTCCAAATTTTCGGAAAGAAGGTATAATCAACGCTTCCTGTTTCATCACTACAACTAGCAAAAGCCATTTTATCACCTTTTTTAGTAGTTATTTCTTTAATACTTTCTACTAATACAACTGTTGTTACTAATTTATCAAAGTATTTATTTAGTTGTTCTAAAGAAATACAGTTAGTAACTGTTCCTTTATAACTAGTCGCAGGATGATTACTTATATAAAGACCAAATAAGTCTTTTTCTTGTTCTAGCAATAAATAGTTATCATATTCATCTACTACTTCAATATCTGGTATTAAGACTAAACTAGGTTCTAAATCTTTAACTAATTCGCCATAATTATATAAAGAGTCTAGGTTCATTATTAAAGTTCGTTTGTTATATTTAAAATTTCTAAAACAATCAGCTAGTATTAGAGTTTCGAGTTGCTTTTTGGTTATTCCTTCTCCTACTAGTTCTCTAATCGCTTCAAAGATATCAGTAAATTTTTCTTTTCTTGCTTTAATAACTGTTCTTGAAACACTAACTCCAATTCCTTTAATGGTAGAAAAGGGAAATACTATTTTACCAGCAATGACTTTAAAGACATCTTCACTCTCATTAATATCTGGCTTTACCACCTCGATTTTAACACTTCTAACTTCTCTTATATATTCGTTTAGTTTATTTTCTACACCGATAACATTTGTTAATAAGTTGGTATAAAAATAAAGTGAGTAATGAACTTTTAAATAAGCCATTTTATAAGCAACCATTGAGTAGGCTACCGCATGACTTCTATTAAAACCATAACCAGCAAACTTTAAAATCTGAGCAAATAATTCTTTCGAGATAGCTTCATTCTTTCCTAATTCTTTAGCTTTACGTAAAAATCTTTCTTCCTCTTTTTCTAAGACCTCTTTTTTCTTTTTGCTTATCGCTCTTCTTAGTATATCTGCTTCTCCTAAAGAATAACCAGCATAGGAACTAACTGTTTGCATTACTTGTTCCTGATAAATCATAATACCATAAGTCTTCTTTAGAATAGGTTCTAGACAGTTATCAAGATAAGTTACTACTTCTTTGCCTTCTTTTCTTTTAATATAAGTATCTATATTAGCAGCAGGTCCTGGTCTAAATAATGCTATAGCAGCAACAATATCTTCAAAATTAGCAGGTTTTAAATCTCTTAAGAACTTACGCATTCCACTAGATTCAAACTGGAAAATACCAGTCGTGAAAGCTTTACTAAATAATTGATAGCAACGTGAATCATCAAGTGGTATATCATAAAATGGAATCTTTATTCCTTGAAACTTTTCGATATCTTTCAAGATATTCATAATTAAAGTAAGATTTTTAATTCCTAGAAAGTCCATTTTTAAAAGTCCTAGTTCTTCTAGATAATTCATTGAATAACTAGTTAGGTACATACCATCACTCATAGTAAGAGGTAATACTTCATCAAGTTCTTTCTGACACATTACTATTCCAGCAGCATGCGTTCCAATCTGTCTAGGAAAGCCTTCTAATTTACTTGCTATTAAATAAACACTTCTAAGTCCTTCATCACTATCTATTTCACTTTGAAATAATTTATCATTTTGATAATAATAGTTAAGTGTTTCTTTACCCATCGGCGGAATAAAAGAATTTAAGTGATCTATTTTATAATTAGGTATTTTTAAAACTCTTGCTACATCCCTTAAGACTTGTTTAGCAGAAAGGGTTGAGAAAGTAACTATTCCAGCGACTTTCCTTTCGTCATACTTTTCTTTGACGTAATTAATAACATCTTCACGATACATATCAGGTAAATCCGTATCAATATCAGGCATACTAACTCGTTCTGGATTTAAAAATCTTTCAAAGAGTAAATCATATTTTAATGGATCTATTTCAGTTATTCCTAAAGAGTAAGCTACTAAACTACCAGCAGCACTTCCTCTACCTGGTCCTACTAAGATATTATTTTTCTTAGCATATAAGATAAAGTCATATACTACTAAAAAGTAGTTAGAAAAGCCCATTTTCTTAATAATTGATAATTCATAGATTAATCTATCAGAATAGTTCTTTAAGACATTACCTTTTAGTCTTTTAGTTAAACCTTTAATAGCTAGTTCTTTTAAATAAGTGTCAGCATCTAGATTATTAGGACAGTTATAAATAGGTAATAATAATTCTGCCTTAGGAAAAGTAATATTACATTTACTAATTATTTCTAAACAAGTTTTATCATTAATAAACTCTTTATCAGCTAGGTCATAGTGCATTTCATCATAGATACTTTTACCATCACGTATTAGATATAAATATTTTAGATAATCAGCTTCTTGTTTTTCCTTATATAAGCATTCTCTTAAGAATACCGTTTTTTCTGTTAATTCTAAAGCTTTAGTTCTTTCTTCTTCTGTTTTATATCCTAGGTATATTGAAGGAGTAGTTATTTCCTTTAGTAGTTCACTACTTTCATAGGGAAGACAGATAATAAGTTCTTCTTGATAATTATTTAAATCAGCAAGTTCTACTCTACTAGTATTAGCAAGAGTTGATAATTTAATCAAATGCAAATACCCAGTATAACTCTTAGCATAACAAATAACTATTCTATCTGCTATATCTAGTTCTAAGCCAATAACAGGTTTTATTCCCTTTAAATTACATTTTTTAATAAACTCCATTGTCCCATACATAGTACTATCAGTAATAACAGCATAATCATTACCACTAGCAATATTTAAATCAATAATATCATCTACTGATAAAAGACTAGATAACAAGGAATAATAACTTTTAACGTATAACATAAATTCTACTCCTTTCTAAATATCACTATATCATATTTTTGTTCGAAAAACTACTAGTTTTTCACATTTTTCCCAATAATAATTTGACTTTATCACCTATCTATGGTAAAGTTAATAAGCAGAACGAGAAATAAAGGAGGAGAAATTATGGCAATTAAAGTTACTAATAAGAAACCTTTAACAGGAAATAAAAGATCACATGCTTTAAACGCTACTAAAAAGCAACAAAAACCTAACTTACAAGTAGTAACATTAGATGATGGTACTAAGGTTAGAATGAGTACTCGTGAAATTAGAAATATGCGTAAACAACAAGCAGTTGTTGCTGAAGAAGCAGCTGTTACTGAAGAAGCAGCCTAAAAAAGAGATAAATTTCAAAAGTTTATCTCTTTTTATTTTTCTAAATAATCAGCACCTTTATGTGGTTCTTCAAATAATAAGTTGTTAAAGTTTTGCTGTCTCAAAGCTTCGTAAATAACAACTGCTACACTGTTACTAACATTTAATGCTCTAACATTATCACTCATTGGTATTCTAAGACAATGATTTAAATCATTTTTTAGTATTTCTTTAGGAATACCAGTAGATTCTTTTCCAAAGATAAAATAATGGTCAACGTTAGTATCACTATAATCAAAACTAGTATGTGGTTTTCTTCCGTATCTAGTTAAGTAATAATAAATACCTTTATTTTTACTTTTAAACTCTTCAAAGTCGTTATATTCTTCATAATTTAATTTATCTATATAGTTAACACCACTTCGTTTTAAATGATTATCATCTAAAACAAAACCATAAGGTTTAATTAAATGAAGTTTCGTATTAGTAGCAACACATGTACGCATTATATTACCTGTATTTTGGGGTATTTCTGGTTCAAATAAAACAATATGATTCATATTAAATACCTACCCTATATTTTTTTATGAATTTGATAGTTTCTTCTACGGTTAACTTAGTAGCTTCTCCTTCACCTAGATAAGATACTATTTTCCCATTTTCAAAAGCTAAAAATAAAGGTGTATTATTAATATTAGAACTCATTCCATAGTTAGCAAAAATACTATTTATATAATTTTCTTTATTAGCAACGCCTTGCAAATCAATATAAGTTATAGAGTCTTGAAGACCATTTTTCAATAATTCTTTTTTCAAGTTAGTATCAAAACTACGACAAGCAGAATCAGTTGCAACACACATATAAACAACACCATCAGGATTTTCTAAAACGAAATGGTCTAGTTCTGCTGTATTAATCTCTGATACAGTATTTCTTAATACCGGAATAGTTGTTTTATAATTTTGATAAGTATTATACCAACTAGCAGTATATAAAACTGCTCCAATCACTACTAGATAAATAATTGCTAAAGTTACATAATTTTTCTTCTTTTTCTTAAACATTTGCTCCACCTCTTTATATTTCAATTCTACCATAATTTTTGGACTTTGAAAATGCTTAGTAAAAGAAAATATCTACTTTAGTAAACTACTTATATAAGAAGATACATCTTCATCATAAACAAAAGCATAAGCTTGATCATAATAAACTATCAATTTATTTTTAGCATCGGCATTATTTAATCTAAACATTGAATTTTCTTTTGAAGTATATATTCCAAGACTATATCTTGGACAGAAAAAGCTAGAAGTAAAACCAGTCTCAACTACTTTAGCAGTACTTAATTTTTCTATTATTTTATCAATAGTATCATCTGATAATACATAACTATTAGTTGTTATATTATCAGGTAATTGTCCTTCACAAGTATCAACATATATTTTATAACCATTAGTTGCTATTTTATTTTTAATATCTGTTTTCATATTTTCCAGTAATTGTTCTAATATAATAACTTTAGTTTCGCTGTTAACCACTTGGCACTTTTTGGTTGTCTTTAAGTTTTTATTTTCTTCTTTTAATTTACTTATTTCTGTTTCTTTATTTACAATAGTTTTATCTTTTTCTGTTAATTTAGAAATATTATAAATATTAAAACCAACTAATTCTGATATAACTAAAACAACTAAGACACCTAATAATATCTTTACCTTTTTACTCTTCTCACCCTTCATATTTTATCCTCCATCATAATTATACTGTTTTTTTATTTCTGTGTATAGTAAAAGATGGACTATAATAAACCCATCTTCTTAACTTTCTCTAATGGTATACCAGTCATTTTAGTAACTTCTTCTTTACTCATACCATTATCGAGTAACGTAGAAATAATAGATGAACGTTCTTCTTGACGACCTTCTTCACGACCTTCTTCGCGTCCCATCTTTTTAGCATAATCAATTTTTGCTTCTTCTTTCCACTTTCTATCTTTCTCTGCGTCATAAAGACCGATAGTGTTAATATCAAAAGTTGCTTCTTTAATTTTTTCTACTGCTTCCATTAAATCTTCATCTCCTTTGCTAATTTCTTCTAAATCACTAATCTTATC
>ERZ773133.3531-NODE-3531-length-11878-cov-2.932166_pt1 | contig 11878 bp, 8 predicted proteins | sample MGYA00580861_ERZ773133 | MGnify/ENA primary metagenome ERZ773133 (study PRJEB29015, sample SAMEA2737844) | human gut metagenome | biome: human gut; feature: human-associated habitat; material: faeces | place: China | collected 2012 ...
GCCATAACAACATCTGGTTCTTCACCACAGTCGTTACTTGCCCAATCCCAGATACCGATACCCTGTGTACAGTGCTTAACAGCCTGTTCCATAGATAACCACTGGCAGCTTGGGTGTTTTGAAGCTACGATAGCGTTGACATAGTTCTTGCTCTTGATACAGTGATCGAAGCAAGAGAGTAAGCAGTTAGCATCCGGTGGGAGATACATGCGGACAACATCTGCTTTTTTATTAGCGATGTGATCCAGGAATCCTGGATCCTGATGTGTAAATCCGTTGTGATCCTGCTGCCATACATTTGATGTCAGGATGAAGTTAAGAGAAGCAATTGGCTGTCTCCATGAAAGCTGGTTACATACTTTTAACCATTTTGCATGCTGAGCTGCCATAGAGTCAACGATACGGATGAATGCTTCGTAACTTGCGAAGAATCCGTGACGTCCTGTTAACAGATAACCTTCCAGCCATCCTTCACACATATGCTCACTTAACATACCATCCATGATACGTCCGTTTCTTGCAAGACAATCGTCTGTGTCAAGAAGTCCGGCATTCCAGTCACGGTTCTGTGTTTCAAATACTTTGTATAAACGGTTAGACATACTTTCGTCAGGTCCGAAGATACGGAAGTTCTTGTTCTCTTCGTTTAATTCGAAGATGTCACGGATATATCCGCCAAGTTCGATCATATCCTGAGCCTTTGTCTTACCTGGTTCAACTTCGATTCCATAAGAACGGAAATCAGGAAGTCTTAAGTCTTTGAGTAACAGTCCACCATTTGCATGTGGGTTAGCTCCGAGACGGGCATCTCCCTTAGGTGCAAGGTCCGCAAGTTCTGGGATCAGGTGTCCGTTTTCATCGAAGAGTTCTTCCGGATGATAGCTTTCCAGCCACTCTTTTAAGAGATCCAGATGTTCCGGACTTTCCATTGTAAGTGGTACCTGGTGTGCACGGAAAGATCCTTCAATCTGAAGTCCGTCAACAACCTTTGGTCCTGTCCATCCCTTTGGAGTACGAAGAACGATCATTGGCCACATCGGACGTTCCGGATCGTTGTTCTCACGTGCATTTTTCTGGATTGCTTTGATCTCTTCGATAACAGTATCCATTGTTTCTGCCATCTTCTTGTGCATTGTCATCGGATCATCGCCTTCTACGAAGTAAGGTTTCCATCCACATCCTTTGAAGAAGTTCTCAACTTCCTCGTGGGAAATACGAGAGAAGATAGTAGGGTTACTGATCTTATATCCATTTAAATGAAGAATTGGAAGTACAGCACCGTCTGTAACTGGGTTCAGGAACTTGTTAGACTGCCATGAAGTAGCTAACGGTCCGGTCTCAGCTTCACCGTCACCAACAACAACAGTTGCGATCAGATCCGGGTTGTCGAATACAGCACCGAATGCATGAGCGATAGAGTATCCAAGCTCTCCACCTTCGTTGATAGATCCTGGTGTCTCTGGTGCACAGTGACTCGGAACTCCACATGGGAATGAGAACTGCTTGAACATCTTCTTCATACCTTCTTCATCCTGGCTGATGTTCGGATATACTTCGCTGTAAGAACCTTCCAGATATGTATTGGCAATTAAGAAGTTTCCGCCATGTCCAGGACCTGATAATAAGATCATATCCAGATCATAACGTTTGATCTCACGGTTGCAGTGTACATAGATAAAGTTCTGTCCTGGGACAGTTCCCCAGTGCCCAACGATTTTCTTCTTGATCTGATCCATTGTAAGTGGCTCTTTTAAGAGCGGATTGTCAAGAAGATATAACTGACCGGCTGACAGATAGTTGGCAGCACGCCAGTAAGCATTCATCTTTTCAAGCATTTCCTGAGATAACGGCTGCTTCTCAAGACATGTTTTTGTGTCTTCCATATTCTTACCTCTTTCTTAAAAATAATTTTCGTGTTATTTTTTTAACCATCTGTAGAATAACACAATGAAAAGTATGCGTAAAATAGCAATTATGCATTGTAAATATAAGTTTTTGGTATGGATGGAGGAAATGACTGGGGCTGGCAGATCGATCCGGTGGGGCTGCGTTATGCACTGGTTACTTTATATGAACGTTATGAAGTACCTTTATTTATAGTAGAAAATGGTTTAGGAGCAGTTGATATCTTGAAAAAAGATCATACTTGTGATGATGGTTACCGTATTGCATACCTGAAAGAATATTGCTATTTATAAGATTAAATACAACTTAGGTTGCTGTTTTGTAAAAATAATACAAGTAAGTGCAAAATAAAAGTTGTATTGTACTATAAAGAAAGTACGAAAGAAATGAAGAAAAATGCACAAAAAATTCATTCTTTGTTCATAATTATTGAAACCAAGACTGTCAAAACGCACAAAAAACGGTTTTGACAGATGAAAACACCATGAAAAGCGCTATGAGACAGTACAACTTTGTTGAAAAAAATGGTTGTATTTTATTGCAAAACGATACCAGTTAAGTATATAATCTAATCATCAAATAAATACAGAAAACGGAGGAAACATTATGAAGAGAGTTCTCAAAAAAGTAACAGCAGCTCTTTTGGCAGCAACAATGGTAGTTGGACTTGCTGCATGCGGAAACGGTGGAAATTCTGATGACAAGAGCAGCAAGAGCAGTAAATCAGGAAAGGTTAAAATCGGAGTTTCTATCTGGTCTTCAACAGACGTTCTTGGATCACAGTGTAAGAAGATGCTGGATGCAGCAGCTAAAGCACTGGATGTAGAAGTACAGTATGTTGACCAGGGACATGTATCTGAGAAAGTTACAGCTTCTGTAGAACAGTTAGCAGCAGCAGGATGCCAGGGAATCATCATCTGTAACTCATCTGATACAGAGATGACATCAGCAATCAAGACATGTAATGATAATAAAGTATATCTTGCACAGTTCTTCCGTGTAATCAGCAAAAAAGACAGTGCAGATATCTACAAAGCAGCAAAAGATTCCGCTTACTACATCGGAGCAGTTCATGAAGATGAACCTGAAAACGGTGCAGAACTTGTTAAGATTCTTCTTGACAAAGGTGATCGTAACATCGGTCTGATCGGCTGGGAGCAGGGAGATGCTACTTGGCTTGGAAGATGGGAAGGTTACAAAGCCGGAGTTGAAAAATGGAACAAAGAAAACCCAGACGACAAAGCAAAAATTTCTGAGCCACAGTACGCTGGTACAACTTCAGAAGGTGGATCAAAAGCCGCTGAAGCTTTAATGGCAGCAGATCCTAAGCTTGATGCATTGATCCCAGCTGGTGGTGGTGGAGATCCACTTCAGGGAGCAATCGCAGCAGTTGAACGTGCAGGAAAGACTCAGGACATCGATATCGTTTCTACAGACTTCCTCCCAGACCTTGGAGAAAGACTTCAGAACGGATCAATGGCCGGTGAATCCGGTGGACACTTCTGTGACCCACTGATCGCATTCATGATGGTTTACAATGCAGTCAAAGGTAACTACAAAGACTTCGCTGGTAAATTCGAAGATGTTCCATTCCCATACTTGTATGTATCATCAGCAGAAGACTATGCAGCATACGAGAAATATTTCGTAGATCAGCTTCCATACACAGACGATGAATTAGTAGCTATGTCTAAAGAAAGTATGAAAGAGCTGAAAGCTACTGCAGCAAGCGTATCTATCGCTGATGCAGAGAGCCGTGCCGCTAAATAAGACGGACACAAGATAACAGAAAATAATTTGGGGAGGGTGACGTCGCAAGAAAGGCGATGCCACCTTCTCTTTTAAAAAGATAATAAGAAGAGGTAGATAATATGGGCACTACTAAAAAACTCTCAGGAAAGACAATGGGGTATGTAATCCTGATCGGTCTTGTGATTGTTTCCTGGGTAATCTTTAAAATATTGACACCACATAACTTCGGCTCATTTTCCAATATGCTCAATTACTTTCAGGCCAGTCTGATTGCCACTGTAGGTGCGGTTGGTTTCTATTTCGTAATGGTAATGGGAATGTTCGATTTCTCTATTGGTGCAAACATCATGCTTTCCGCAATCGTTGGTTGCGTATTGGCAACAAAATTTAATTTAGGATATTTCGGACTGATCGTCGGAGGTATTCTTACAGGTACAATCGTTGGTTTATTAAACGGAATTTTCTATGTGAAATTAAGAATTCCATCTATGATCGTTACAACAGGTTTGGCACTTATCTATGAGTCGCTGGCAAACTACATGGCAGGTGGTGTAGAACAGACACTTCCGGCACACTTAAGAGCATTCGGACGTATGCCATGGGATATCATCCTTGCATTGGTAGCATGCGTTGTTGCTTACATATTCTTAAACTACACTAAAATCGGAACTTATACTTATGCGATCGGAAGTGACGAGTTCGTTGCTAAGAACATGGGTATTAATGTTAATAAATACAAGGTACTTGCATTCATCTTAAGTGGTGCGTTCCTTGGAGTAATGGCAATTCTGACAATCAGTTATGGTTCTTCAATGGTAGCGGTTACCGGTATGGCATCTATGAGCCGAAACTTCGTACCGACAATGGGATGCTTCTTCGGTCTGGCATTTAAGAAATATGGTATGCCGCTGCAGGCTATTATCATCGGTGAATTCGTAATCAATATTATTTTCTTCGGTTTCATCGCACTTGGTGCTCCTACAGCGATCCAGGACGTTATTACAGGATTTGCACTGCTGATTATCGTTACTCTGACAACAAAGGTTACAAAAGGCGAGATTGTCAAGTAATAGAAGGAGGAAGACAGCAATGAGTGAAGTGAGATTACAGGTAAAACATGTTTCTAAAAACTTCGGTATCACGAAGGCGTTGAAAGATGTGTCATTTAATATCAATAAAGGTGAGGTTCACGCACTGATCGGTGAAAATGGATCTGGTAAATCAACAATGACAAATATGTTGACAGGAATCTATACACTGGAAAGTGGACAGTTCATTCTGGATGGAAAAGAAGTTCATCCGAAGAACCAGGTAGAAGCAAATGAAGAAGGTATTTCTATCATCGTACAGGAACTTGGAACTCTTTCCGGACTGACGGTAGCAGAGAATATCTTCCTTGGACATGAAGATCAGTTCGTTCATCTGGGGATCAAGAATACCGCAGCAATGAACAAAAAAGCAAATGAGCTTTTACAATCCTATGGATTTGATAAGATCAAAGCAGGAGATATGATTGATGATTATAATTTTGAAGACCGTAAACTGGTTGAGATCGTAAAAGCTACATATTTTAATCCTAAGATCGTCGTTGTCGATGAGACGACAACTGCTCTTTCGCAGGAAGGACGTGAAGAACTGTACAAACAGATGAATCGTGTCCGTGACAATGGAAATACGGTTATCTTTATTTCCCATGACCTTCCGGAAATTCTTGACAAATCCGATACAATCACAATCCTCCGGGATGGTGTATATATCGATACGGTTAAAAGTGCAGATGTGAACGAAGATGATCTAAAGAAGCTGATGGTTGGACGTGAGGTAACAGGTGATTACTATCGTTCAGACTATGGTGAAAAAGTATCAGATGAAGTTGTATTATCCGTAAAGAATGTTACAGTTCCAGGACTGATCGAAGATATCAGCTTTGATTTACACAAAGGAGAGATCCTTGGATTCGGTGGTCTGTCAGAATCAGGTATGCATGAGATCGGTAAAGCAATCTTTGGTGCATCTTATGACAGAGAAGGTGAAGTTGTTCTGGCTGACGGAACACACATCAACGATATTCCTACAGCAATTAAGCACAGCGTTGCTTATACATCCAAAGACCGTGACAATGAGTCGGTTGTGCTGAATCAGAGTATCGGTGACAACATCTGCTTACCATCATTAGATGAACTTGCTAATAAAGCACATATATTAAGCGATAAGAAACGTAGAGAGTTTGCCGATAAATATGCAAAACAGATGTCTGTAAAGATGAATGATGTAAACCAGTTCGTTTCAAATCTGTCCGGTGGTAACAAACAGAAAGTTGTTCTTGCAAGATGGATCGGAAAAGATTCTGATATTGTTGTTCTGGACAGTCCTACTCGAGGAATCGATATTAAGGTAAAACAGGACATCTATCAGTTGATGAACCAGATGAGAAAGAACGGTAAATCCATCATCATGATCTCAGAAGAGTTGATGGAACTGATTGGTATGAGTGATCGTATCATTATTATGAAAGATGGAAGTATCAGTGGAGAACTTGAACGTAATCAGAACCTGGATGAAAATGGTCTGATTTCGATGATGGTATAAGGAGGCAACTATGGGAAGTCAAGTAAGTGCAAAAACAAACGATAAGGAGCAGCAGCTTAAGAAAGCGTCTAAGATGGCGATGGTTCGTGCGCTCCTGCCAATCGTAGGATTGGTTGTTATTTTCCTGCTGTTCAATGTCCTGACAGATTTCCGTATGATGGGAAATATGTCACTGGCATTTTCGCAGGTATATGTTACAATGATTGCAGCTATGGGCGTGTTCTTCATTATGACAATGGGCGGCCTGGACTTTTCTCAGGGATCTATCCTTGGAATTGCTTCAATCGTTGTATGTATTCTTTCAAAACATGGAATTGCAATTGCAATTCTTGGTGGTATTGCATCAGGTGCGATCATCGGTGCGATCAACGGATTCTTCTATGTATACCGTAAGATCAAATCATTCATTGTTACAATTTGTACCATGTTCTTATTCCGTGGATTTATCAAATATATGACAACGAATGCACCTGTTTCCGGTTCTGCAACATTGATCAATTATGACAGTACAGGATTCAAAGTGGCTTGTACAGTAGTTGTTCTGGTTATTGGATTTATCGCATTCCGTTATACAAAATTCGGAACATATTTAAAAGCGATCGGAGCCGGTGAAAAAGCAGCAATGTTCTCAGGAATCCGCACAGACAGAATGAAATTCCTCATGTATGTACTGGCAGGTGCACTGACAGGATTTGCAGCATTTATCAACGTTATCAAGGTCGGATCTGTTACATCTTCCGGTGGTAACCAGTTAGAGACACAGATTCTGATCGCTCTGGTATTAGGTGGTATGCCTATTTCCGGTGGAGCCAAGGTAAGATTTGAAAATATCGTTGTTGGATCTCTTCTTTACGTCGTACTGAACAGTGGATTGACAATGATGGGATTCTCAACACAGATGATGCAGCTGATCCAGGGAGTTGTATTCCTGATCTTCGTAGCAGTATTCGCAGACCGTGAATCACTTACAGTTATCAAATAATAAAATTATTTATTCATTACGGGCAAAGGCATTCTTTGATGTTTTTGCCCGTAATTGGTATATGGAGCATTTATGAAGAATACGAATCAGGAAGGTCTGAAATATCAAAAATTATATAACTGGGCACATACACTGATCACCAGTGGTGTGATCAGGAATATGGATAAATTCCCATCAGAGCCGAGCCTGCAGAAGAAGTTCGGGTATTCAAGGCAGACAGTAAGAACGGCTTTGCAGCAGTTGGAAGAAGAAGGGCTGATCACCCGGGAGAGGGGGAGCGGAACATATGTGTCTTATGAAGGACAGATGATAGATGATGACCGGCCGAGAGTAGGACTGCTGCTTAGCTATTATTCGGAATATCTCTTCCCGGAGGTGTATGACGGCATAGAAGCTTCCCTGAGTGAAAAGGGGTATCGTATCGATGTGGCAGTTACCAAGAACCGTCTGAACGATGAAGCGGTTTATCTGGAGAGTATGCTGAAGAATAACGTCTCAGGTCTGATCATTGAAGGTTCACGTTCTGCATTTCCAAATCCGAATCTGCGTCTGTTTGAAGAAATTAAGAAGCGGAATATACCGACAATCTTTATACACAATCATTATGAAAATATGTCTTTTGACAGTGTAGAGATGTCGGACACCAGATCGGCCTATGAACTGACAAAGACGCTGATCGAACACGGACACAGGAAGATCGGAGGGATCTTGAAATATGACGATATGCAGGGGATTGCACGTTATAAGGGGTTGATCCAATGCATGTCGGATTATGGAATTAAATATGACGATGACTGCATCAGATGGTATTCTACCAGAGAGATGGAAGACAAGTTCGGTAAGAAAGGACTTACTCATATTTACCGCCACACCAGAGAGTGTACAGCAATGATGATCTATAATGATGAAGTGGCGAGAGTGTATTTGGAATTTCTGGATGAGAGAGGGGTACATGTTCCGGAAGATCTGTCGGTAGTATCTTTTGATGATGCAGAGCTGATGGATAATACAGATGTTAAAGTACTGTCCGCCATACATCCGAAAAACAAGCTGGGATATATTACAGGGAATCATCTGTTGCGTATGATGGATGATGAAGACTGGCAGACAAAAAATTATGCATACCGTTTTCCAGTGAGAATAAATGATGGTAATTCCGTGAGAAAATTGTAGAAGTTAATCTTGACAGGAAATGGGAAAAAGAGTATTATAAAAATATAGTATGTTACTTGTTAGTAAACGATGAACGAGGCATTAACTATGTGTAAATTATTAAATGTATTTATGCAGAGTTAGTGCCTTTTTTGTGTTAATAAGTTGATAAAAAGGAAAGACTATGCATAGATACACGTACAAAGAAAAGGAGAAAAATATGAAAGACAAAATCTTTGGCGTATTGCAAAGAGTAGGGCGCAGCTTCATGCTCCCGATCGCAATTCTTCCGGTAGCAGGATTGCTTCTCGGTCTTGGCAGCTCATTTACCAATGCCACAACCATTGCAACTTATGGACTGCAGGGAATCCTGGGAGAGGGAACAATCCTTCATTCGCTGCTGATTATTATGAACAAGGTTGGAAGTGCGATCTTCGATAACCTTCCACTGATTTTTGCCGTTGGTGTAGCCATCGGAATGGCAAAGAAGGAAAAAGAAGTTGCAGCATTATCAGCATTGATCGCATACTTTGTTATGCATATTTCCATTAACAGTATGCTGGAAATCAGCGGGAAGATCGCAGCTGACGGAACCATTTCCAAGAATGTCCTTGAAGGAACGATCGCTTCTGTGTGTGGAATCAATACACTGCAGATGGGTGTGTTCGGCGGTATTATTGTAGGACTTGGAGTTGCGGCACTTCATAACCGTTTCCACAAGATTGTACTGCCAAATGCATTATCATTCTTTGGCGGTTCAAGATTCGTACCGATCATTTCAACAATTACTTATATGTTCGTCGGAATCGCAATGTATTTCGTATGGCCGGTTGTGCAGAACGGTATCTATGCACTGGGCGGTCTGGTAACAGGAACCGGATATTTCGGAACACTGATCTTCGGTATTGTAAAACGTGCGCTGATCCCGTTCGGACTGCATCATGTGTTCTACCTTCCGTTCTGGCAGACCGCTGTCGGCGGAACGATGGAAGTTGGCGGAAAACTGATCCAGGGTGGTCAGAATATCTTCTTCGCACAGCTTGCCGATTCTGCCAATATTACACATTTCAGCGCGGATGCGACAAGATATTTCTCCGGTGAGTTCATCTTCATGATCTTCGGACTTCCGGGAGCGGCACTTGCTATGTACCGTACGGCAAAACCAGAAAAGAAAAAAGCGGCAGGCGGACTGCTTCTTTCCGCAGCACTGACATGTATGTTAACAGGTATCACAGAGCCTCTGGAGTTCTCGTTCCTGTTTGTGGCACCGGTTCTGTTCGCAGTACAGGTTGTACTTGCAGGTAGTGCATACATGATTGCACATATCCTGAATATTGCAGTAGGACTGACATTCTCCGGCGGATTCTTAGATCTTCTGTTATTCGGTATCCTTCAGGGAAATGCGAAGACAAGCTGGATCAGAATCATTCCGGTAGGAATTATCTATTTCTTCCTGTATTACTTTATCTTCTCATTCCTGATCAAGAAGTTAGATCTTAAGACACCGGGTCGTGAAGATGATGATGCAGAGACAAAACTTTATACAAAAGCAGATGTCAATGCAAAAAAAGCAGGAAATACAGAAGCAGGTACAGAAGGAACTTCCGAAGATTCACTTAGTGCGGAAATTACAAGAGGACTTGGAGGCTCTGCGAATATCGAAGACGTAGACTGCTGTGCGACAAGACTTCGTTGTACGGTAAGCAATGCAGATCTGGTAAATGACGGAATTTTGAAAGCAACAGGTGCATCCGGCGTGGTCCATCGCGGACAGGGTGTACAGATCATTTACGGACCGGGTGTGACGGTTATTAAGGCGAACCTGGAAGACTATCTGGAACATGCGCCAAAAGAGCTGTATGAGCCTCAGAAAGACGCAGAAAGTACTGGTCAGAACATATCAGAAGATGATAAAATAGAAACCAAAGCAGAAGAAAAGAAAATTGTAGATACAATCGTGATCTCAAGTCCGATCACAGGAGTTGCGGCAGACCTTTCCACAACGCCGGACGAAGCATTTGCCGGACGTATGATGGGTGACGGTGCTGTTGTAACACCGGAAGATGCGATTGTAAGAGCACCGGAAGATGGAGAAGTATGCTTCGTATTCGATACCAAGCATGCGATCGGATTCATGACAGAGTCCGGAGTGAGCCTTCTGATCCATGTCGGTATTGATACCGTAAAACTGGACGGAAAAGGATTCGAATGCTTCGTTGAGAACGGACAGACGGTGAAGAAGGGTGATCCGATGCTGAAGCTGGATCTGGATTACCTGAAAGCAAATGCACCATCGGTAGCATCACCGGTTCTCTGTACAGAGCTTGAAGATAACCAGAAGATCCGCCTTCTGAATGAAGGAGAGATCAAGGCAGGAGATGAGCTTTTCGCAATTGATATCTACGAAGCGTAAAAGAATGTAATGTGGAGATACAAGTGGGGATATGATGTACAGGATAGAGAAAGTTTTAAATCATAATACCGTAATAGCCATCCATCAGGACGATCATAAAGAAGTCCTGATCATGGGAAAGGGAGTTGGATTCGGCAGAAAAGTTGCAGAAAGAATCGAAGTAAGACCAGAAGACCGTTTATATTCTCTCCAAAAATATAAAGAGCGGGGCGGGGCAAAAGAAATCATAAAGTCTATCGCACCGGAATTTCTGGAACTGACGAATGCTGTGCTCGACGAGGCTGAAAAGGTATTTGGGAAGATTGACCGTATGGTACTATTCCCACTTGCAGACCATATTGCATTTGCAGTAAAACGTATTCAGAATCATGAGCAGATCAGTAATCCGCTCACAGAAGACATCCGTGTGTTATTCCATATGGAATTCAAGGTAGCGGAAAGTATCCGGCCTCTTTTGAAAAAGCAGTTTCAGATCGATATAGAAGACGACGAGATCGGATATGTGGCACTTCATATCCATTCGGCAATAGAAGACGAGAAAGTATCACAGGCAATGCAGATGGCAAGATCTGTCAGGGAATGCATCAGTATGGTAGAAGAAGCGATCGGAAAACCAATCGATATTGCATCATTATCTTACAACCGTCTGATGAATCATATCCGTTATATGGTGGCAAGAGCCTTGAGCGGTGAAAAGCTGAAGGTGAATATGAACGACTATATGGAAGTGAAATTCCCGGAATCTTTTGGGATGGCACAAGTCATCTGCGACCAGGTAGGTACGAGTCTGGGAGTAAAGCTGGAAGAAGTAGAGACAGGATATCTGGCAATGCATATTGAAAGAGTTGCCAATGACGAACGTGAAATAGAAGAATAGTACACTTCGGAAAAAAAGCGGAAAATACACAAAAATAAGTTTTTTTGAAAAAAATAAAAAAAATTCAAAAAAACACTTGCAAAAGATATTGCGTTATGATATTATAAATCTCGGTCACGCAAGAGAAATAAAAACACGAAGCAGTGACTGAGATATGGCTCCATGGTCAAGCGGTTAAGACATCGCCCTTTCACGGCGGTAACACGGG
>ERZ773133.3533-NODE-3533-length-11870-cov-6.642996_pt1 | contig 11870 bp, 10 predicted proteins | sample MGYA00580861_ERZ773133 | MGnify/ENA primary metagenome ERZ773133 (study PRJEB29015, sample SAMEA2737844) | human gut metagenome | biome: human gut; feature: human-associated habitat; material: faeces | place: China | collected 2012 ...
GATTAAAGGTCGGAGGTGCAAGCCGTTCGTACGACTGGGCAGTTACAAGCCCATTGCCTTTAGGTGATGGGTAGTTGACTGAATCTTACCTCCACTATTTCTTCTCTATTTTCTCACGTTCCTCATGGAAATCAATAAAATCTCTGAGCTCCGGTCCGATCAACGGCTTGCACCACCTGGTAAATGCCTCTGTCACATCGTTGCCGCGCTCATTGATGTACTCCGCCGGTACGGTGCGCTCATACATCATCACCTGCTCGATCGGAATCCGCTCTACATGAACCTTGTAACTTCCATCCTCGGTCTCGTCGCGGATAAAGCCGACCATAACGCCTCCCTGGCCTTCGACTGCTGCTTTCAGGGCTTCTCTTCCAGCGATCACTGCCTCGTCCCGGTCTACCGGTGACTGCCATGCGATAGAAGCACGTCCACAGATACCTGGTTTCTCGCTTCTTGCCTTGATACCCAGCTTCTGGATCACCAGGTTTGCCAGGTGCGCGCTGACATCTCCGTAATAAGTTGCACGTCCAGCTTTAAAGATCGGCGGAACGATCGGCTGACCGTCAGCTCCCTTTAAGCCCTCACTGGCAACTACCACTACGCCGCCTTTTTCATCGTACAGCTTCTTCACGTCCTCTAAGAACTCTTCCTCATTAAATGGACGCTCCGGCAGATAGATCAGATGTGGCGCATCCCCCGGTTTCTTTCTTGCCAATGCGGAAGCTGCGGTGATCCATCCGGCATTCCGGCCCATAGCTTCGATCACGCATACATGGATCGGAAGGGACTTTACGTCCACGCCAACTTCAGCGGTGGTCGCTGCGATATATCTTGCCGCGCTGCCATATCCCGGTGTATGGTCGGTAATGGCAATATCATTGTCAATGGTCTTTGGAATACCAACAACTGTCACACCGGAGGACTTGCAGGCTGCATAGATCTTTCCGCAGGTATCCATGGTGCCGTTGCCACCATTTAACAATACATACTTGATATTATATTTCTGAAAGATTGCCGGCATAGCATCGTAGTCTTCCTGCTCCAGCGCATATCTGGAAGAGCCGATCGCTGTTGACGGAGTCTCCAGCAAAAGTTTTAAGCGGTCCTCCGGAACCTGCAGAAGATCAAAGAAATCTTCCTTTAAAATCGCCTGGCTGCCTCCCATCGCTGCATAAACCTTGTCCAATCCCAGCGCCTTCGCCTCCTCGATCACCCCATACAGAGACGAATTGATCACTGCGGTCGGGCCTCCGCCATGTACTACCAGTACATTACCATTCATGTTCTTCTCCTCCTGTCTGCCTTGTCCGCGGCACCCCAGCCACGGTTTGCACACGTATTGATGATATAAGGATACCATATTTTTTGTGTGATTTGTGTAAATTTTACGCAAACGTTTGTGTTGATTGGATATATCCTTTTTTTCAGTTATCCATTATAATAAAACCATGAGATTTTAGGGAGGTGTTCTATGACCTTAAAAGAAATTGCCCAGGAAGCCGGCGTTTCCATTTCTACTGTTTCCCGCGTGGTCAATAAGAACAGTCCAGGCGCCGCCAGCAAGGAAGTCCAGGATAAGATCTGGGAGATCGTCCGCCGCACCGGCTACACGCCCAACTCCACCGCCCGGACGTTAAAGCTCGGAGAACATGAAACTGCACAGCCGTCCCGCTCCATCGCCTGTATGTTTGCGAGAACGGAAGACATCGTGACGGACCAGTTTTTCACATCCCTTTCCCGAAGCATCGAACAGGAGGCATTCAAGCGGAATTATGTGTTAAAATATTCCTTTTCCGCCTTTGACGTCTCCCACTCCAGCACCTTCCGCCTGATCATGGATAACCATGTGGACGGTGTGGTAATCCTGGGGCGCTGTGACAAACCATTGCTTAAAATGTTGAAACAATACTTCAACAATGTGGTCTACACTGGTCTTAACAGCTTAAATGCCAAATACGACCAGATCATCTGTGACGGCCATGACGCAGCAAAGGAAGCCGTGGAATATCTGATCCAGCTCGGACACAAGAAAATCGCTTACATTGGCGAAACCCAGTCAGAGAATCGGTATTTAGGATATTGCGATGCCCTGAGCACCCATCGGATCCCGCTGCAAAAGACCTACACATGCAATGTGCATCTGTCCTCAGAAAGCGGCTACCAGGGAACGAAAAAACTGTTAGAACAGGGCTGTGACGCCACTGCTTATTTCTGTGCCAATGACATCACTGCCATCGGTGCCATGCGGGCTCTGCAGGAATCCGGTTATTCCATTCCCGGCGATGTATCCGTCATCAGTATTGACGATATCGACATGGCCCAGTATATGACGCCCATGCTTACCACCATGCATATTCCAGTGGAAGAAATGGGGCAGATGACCGCGAAGATTCTCATCGACCGGATTGAAGGGGGACACCGGCTTCCAGTGCGGGTAAACCTGCCGTTCTACACAGCCATCCGGGATAGCTGCGCACCGCCAAAGCGAACATAACCGGAATTATATCTTTTATAAAACAGGAGGAATTCTATCATGATCGTAACTTTAAAAAACAATGGATTTTCCGCAAAAATCGACTCTTATGGAGCCCAGCTGATCTCCCTACAGGATCCAGCAGGCACCGAGTATATCTGGCAGAGAGACCCAAAACATTGGGCGAACTGCTCTCCACTGCTCTTCCCGATCGTGGGTAACTGCCGTGACAACAAATTAATCATCGATGGCAGATCCTATGACATCATCAAACACGGTTTCTGTAAGATCACAGACTTTACCGTATCCCAGTCTTCCGAATCCGAAGCTGCCTTCACCATTCAGGATTCTGATGAGACAAGGAAGTCTTACCCATATGCGTTCTGCCTGACCTTAACGTACACCTTAGACGCCGATGGCCAGTTACATATGAACTACAAAGTGAAAAACACAGATACCCAGGCTATCCACTATCAGATCGGCACTCATCCAGGCTTCACCTGTCCATTAGAAGATGGAGAAAAATTCGAAGATTATGTTCTTGAATTTGAAAAAGAAGAAAATGCAGGATTCCATTCCTACAACACTGAAAAATTAGAATTTGACATGACCACCTATACGAAAGCCCTGGATCATAGCAGAGTTCTGCCGATCAACTACCCATTATTTGCCAATGATGCCCTCTTCTTCACCGACCTGGTATCCAAAAAGGTGGCTCTAAAAAATCCAGCTACCGGAAAAGGCGTTGAAGTTGCTTATCCAGACTTTGAAACTATCGCTTTCTGGACTGCGGCAGCCACCGAAGCTCCATTCCTCTGCGTTGAACCATGGAACGGTTCCGCCATCCGGTCTGACGAAGATAATGACTTCATGAACCGGCATTATCTGCAGAATTTAGGCGTGGGAGAAACGAAAGAATATCGGATGGATATCCGGATTCTGTAAATAGATTTAAGTACAACAGAGAGTGCCAGCACCATGCCAGCACTCTCTGTTGTTACTTTATGGAAGCTCCCACAGTCTCTTCCCACACGCGGAAGCTCCAACCATCCTTCTGAAAAACTGGAAGGTTCCTTCTTACGCCTTCTGTCCGTAATATGCATTTGCGCCGTGTTTCCGGTAATAATGCTTATCCTGAAGTTCCTGAGGGGCTGGTTTTACCTGTGGATTGATCAGCTCTGTACGGAATGCCATCTTCGCGCACTCTTCCAGGACAACCGCATTATGCACCGCCTCATTGCCATCCTTTCCCCAGGTAAACGGACCATGATTCTTACATAAAACTGCCGGAACCGCCTTTACATCTTTCTCTCTCTTCTTAAACTCATGAACGATTAGAAGTCCTGTATTTTTCTCATATGCCTCATCAATCTCTTCTCTGGTCAGGCATCTCAAACAGGGCACTTCCCCGTAAATATAATCCGCATGGGTAGTTCCGTAACACGGAATGTCTCTTCCCGCCTGTGCCCAGCTGGTGGCATAGGAAGAATGGGTATGGACAATACCACCGATCTCCGGAAATGCTTTATACAGCTCCAGATGAGTCGGCGTATCAGAGGACGGATTGTATCTGCCCTCGATTTTATTGCCCTCCAGATCCATGATCACCATATCTTCCGGTTTTAAATCCTCATATGGAACGCCGCTTGGTTTGATAGCAAAACATCCGGTCTCCCTGTCGATCTCACTGACATTTCCCCAGGTAAACGTAACCAGCCCGTACTGTGGAAGCTTCATATTCGCTTCATATACTCGTTTTTTCAGTTCTTCCAGCATTTATTTTCATCCTCCGTTTTTTAATCCATACGCAGCCATCTCTTTCATCTCCCGGTTGGTAAACCTCTGATCCAAAAGTCATAAGAAATCGCTTTTTCCGCAGAGATCCGGTACGCTTCTTCCACATCACTTCCCCAGCTGTCGATTCCGCCTACGCCGCGGACTGCTCCTAAGATACAGACTACCGTTCTTCTGGCTGGCGGCAGCTCCTCCTGATGAAGGGCATTCTCCAGTTCAGAAGCCGTGTAAGGCAGACAGGAAAATGCAAATGGTTTCTCTCCTGCTTCAAAGCTAATGGAAAATGGGTTCTTTTCGCCCATCTCGTTGGCCAAAACCGTAGATCTGGTGATGGTCAGACGTTTGGTCTCCATGTGAACGCCGCAATCCTGGGGAACCAGATACGGAGTCACTGGAAGTCCATTCTCTTTCCAGATTCCGTTCACACCGCCTGCCATCCGATCCGGGTAAGTTTCTCCCGAAAGACCGTCCCACTCATATCCATCGGCTGCTGTCGGCATCACAAAGCGCATGCCAAATACCGGAAGCTCTGGCAGTCCCTTCTGGCCCTCGTAAGAAACCTCTACATGAATTGCGCCATCTCCGGTTACCGTATACTTCATCACCACCTCTGCTGCCGGTACCGTAGCCGTGTGCCCTATACAGCAGATCGTCACCTGCTCTGCTCCTACCGGTCCGCCAAACCGGTTATTGTCTGGCGCCAAAAACTGCTCCACCGGGCATCCGTCTTTTTCCACGGTTACTTTTTCCGTCTTCCAGAACAGATCTGCTCCCAGCCACATAGCAGAACGGTTAGGAAATCCGCAGCCCCGGTCATTATCCGTAGACGCCCGCCAGAAGGTCGGAGTCGGGGTCCGGTACAGCCATTCTTTTCCACCAATACATAAAGATTCGATTCCACCGGTCTGATAAGAAAACAGATAGGAAAATCCATCGCCGTGAACCCCCAGCACTACATCACCAAACACCAGTTTCAGTTTTTTATTTGTATGTTCCATAATAATATTTCACCTCCTGAATCGCCGGTTTTACTGTCCGGTCCGCAAATACGATCCCATCTCCGGAAAACGCATAGTCCGATGGACGGTCATCAAAATCACCGCCATAACGCAATACCCTTCTGCCTGTCACCTCATCCTCTACCCACAGTGCCTGATCAATAAAATCCCAGATAAATCCGCCCTGGAATCGGTCATATTTCTCCAAAAGATCCATATAGGACTTCATACCGCCTAAGGAGTTGCCCATATCGTGCATGTACTCGCATAAGACAAATGGCTTGTCCTTATTTTCTTCCAGCCATTTCTCGATCCGTGCTGGCGGCGTATACATCTGACTTTCCATATGGGAAATCTCTTTCTCGTAGGTCCGGTTATGGAACACGCCCTCGTAGTGGATCAGACGTCCATCTTGTTTTTCTTCCAGCATCTGCTGCATCGCCCGAATCCCGTCTCCTGCGTAAGACTCATTGCCCAGCGACCAGAATAAAATAGACGGATGATTTTTCAACAATTCAAAATTGGTTCTGGCCCGGTCTACCACCGCAGCCTCCCATGCCTTCGCACATCCCGGGACATTCCAGCTTGGCTCCACTGCCCCCATCTTCTGCCAGGAACCGTGGGATTCCAGATTCGTCTCTGCCATCACATAGATGCCTTCCCGGTCACACAGATAATACCACGGGATCTGATCCGGATAATGGCAGGTACGGACACTGTCAATGTTATGGGCATGAAAACAGTCCATATCCCACCTCATCTGTGCCTCCGTGATCACTCTGCCGCCTTCTGCGCTCCATTCATGACGGTTCACTCCATGAAGGATCAGCCGTTTTCCATTGAGCGTCATGATTCCATGATCCATGGCGATCCGCCGGAAACCGATCTCATAAGGAACGATCTCCACGATCTCTCCCCGGACATTTTTTACACGGATCTCCAACAGATAAAGGAATGGATCTTCATGGCTCCAGGGACGAACATCTGGAATGATCTGGGATGGAATCTGGATATGGATTTCTTTTCCGCCCTCTATCAGAACCGTTCCTGCACCTCGGATATCATCGGTTCCTTTTTTCACGATCCGCCAGCTGACACTTCCCAGTTGCCCTGTTTTATCTGCTGCCGTATCTCTTGCAGAAACCGTCAGTTCCATAGAAAAGCTTCCTGTCTTTCCATCAGTCTCCAGCACCGGCTTCGCCCACAGATCTTCCACATGAAGTTCTGGCTTTGCATACAATACCACATTTCGGAAAATTCCAGAAAAACGGAAAAAATCCTGATCTTCCAGATAAGAAGCTGTGGAATGCTTGTATACCTCCACAGCCAGAACATTTCCTTTCTCCCGGATCCATGGAGTCAGGTCAAAATCTGATGGTGTAAAGCTGTCCTCCGCATACCCCACAAAATGACCATTGAGCCACACATACATAGCCTTCTCCACTCCCTCAAAAGAGATGCAGACCCGTCTGTTCCTCAATGCCGGTTTCAGATCAAAAACGCACCGATAAGAGCCAACCGGATTGTACTCCGCCTCAGAAAACTGCCCCTTCTGCTCTCCAAATCTGGTTTTGGCCGGTCTTCGATACTCATGACCCTCCCATGGATACATGGTATTGATATAGTGAATCCGGTCAAAACCAGCCAGTTCCATATGTCCTGGCACCTGGATGGTTCCAAATCCGGATACATCTGCGTCTTCCCGGTAAAAATCCGCCGGACGCCCTGCCGGATTCTTCGACCATGCAAACTGCCAGGTTCCATTGAGACACTGACACAGACTTTCTTCCTGTTTCTGATACGTTTCCTCTCCGTCAAAAAAATGATGATCTGAATGAGCCTTTATCTGTCCCACACGAAACACCTCCGGGTCATCCAGCCACGCCAGATCCGGGGTTTTCTCTTCCTTGTCCAATTTCTTGTTCTCCAAAGCCATCTGACACTCTCCTTCTTCTAAAATGAATATATGAATAGACATATTTTCTTCATATTCTGAATCAGCAAAATCTGCTGCCACCTGCAAACTGTAACTATTTGACAAAAACACCCTCCTTCGCTATGATATGATTATAACAAATAACCACATGAAAAGGAATGGTTTTCGTAACTAATCTATATCGTAACTAATCTATATATAGAAAGGACGCATCTTATGTTTTACGAATACGCAGAACAATACCAACCACCGTTTCACCCATTTACCATTGGTCCCTCTGTTGCCAACCGCACTGCCTGGGAAAATCTGAATCCTGATCTGGCAAAACGCCTGCTTTACGAAGGGTTACGTGCCCAAGCTAGTCCATGGTCTGTGATCTATGCCACCGACTATCTCGATTTTGCCCGCACCGGAAACCGGATCCATTTTGAGGACAAACAGTTCTCCCGCCGTCAAAAGCTGAACGATCTGATATTTGCAGAATGTATCCAGCACCAGGGACATTTTCTGGATGACATCATCAATGGCATTTATATGATCTGTGAAGAAAGCGCATGGCAGCTGCCTCCGCACAATACCTATATTAAGGATACTCCACAGCTTCCGCTTCCAGACACCACCCGGCCGGTGGTAGACTTATTTGCTGCAGAAACCGGTGCTGTTCTGGCTTCTGCTGTTTATTTAATGAAGGACTCCTTAGATCCTGTCAGCCCATTTATCGCTGAAACCGTGAAAGAGACCCTGATCAAACGGATTTTCACCCCATATCTCCACGAATATTTCTGGTGGATGGGAGACGGAACCGCTCATGTCAATAACTGGACGGTATGGTGTACCCAGAATGTCCTGATTGCTGCGGCTCTCACGCCGATCGAAGAATCCATGCGCCAGCAGATTTTCTTAAAAGCCTGCAGAAGCATTGATTATTTCCTGGATGAATACGGGGAAGACGGCTGCTGCGACGAAGGTGCTCATTATTACCGCCACGCCGGCTTATGCCTCTTTGGATGCATGGAAATCTTAAATGGCATGACTGATGGTCATTTTGCCCCATTGTATCAGCAGGAAAAGATCAAAAATATCGCCTCTTATGTTTTAAATATGCATGTGAATGATCATTGGTACATCAATTTTGCAGACTGCTCCGCTGTCACTGTCCGCTGTTCCGCCCGCGAGTACCTTTTTGGCAAACGGACAGGCAATGCCAATCTGATGAAATTATCTGCCCAGGATCTGAAAGTCAATGAAGACGCTCTGCTTCTGGACGAACATAACACCTGGTACCGGCTTTTACAGTTTTCCTACTGGGATGAGATGATGGCATATCCGACAGACGGTCCGATTTTCCATCCTGAGCTTTATTACCCCAGCGCCGGAGTGTTTCTCACCCGTGATGACACCTTCTGCCTGGCCGTAAAAGCTGGTGATAATGATGACAGCCACAACCATAATGACTGCGGAAGCTTTACTTTATATAAAGATGGACTTCCATTCTTCACCGATATCGGCGTGGAAACCTATTGCCGGAAGACATTTTCCCCACAGCGTTATGAGCTGTGGACCATGCAATCCCAGTATCACAACCTGCCAACCTTTACCGGCTGTGAAAAAACTGCCTGCGCTTCTACTCCATACGCTCTGGCTGCTGATTTTGCCGGACAGTCGGGTCTTTATGGCATTATGGAAAATGATGGGCCTCAGTACGCAGCCCATCATGTGAAGTGGCAGATAGGAGAATCTTTCTCTGAGATTTCCATGGAGTTAGCTGACGCTTATCCAGATACAAGGGTCCAGTCCTTTGTCCGACATGCATCCTTTGATAAGCCCCAGGAGACCATCACCATCACAGATCACTACTCCTGCGATGGTCTGACCCCGGTTCTATCCCTGATCACCTACGAGGTTCCCACATGGGATCCTGAAAAACAGATTCTTCACGTAGGAGACCTGGGTGACTGCCAGATCCCAAATGCTTCCAAGGTCATCATCGAGTGCCTGCCAATCACCGATGCCAGACTTCAGCTCGCCTGGAAAGCGGATCTGTGGCGGATTCTTGTAACACCTGAAAAAGATGACCTTACTTTAATTATCACAAAATAAAAACCAGATGCACTGACACAAAAAAGCTGCTTCGGTTTCTGATTTTTCAGACCGAAGCAGCTTTTCGATTACAGGATTCCTTTTAGAAAAATTTCTCCCAGATTCCCTCTAAGAACAATCCCAGGATCATCAATGGAAGTACATATTTTACATATCCCCGGATCCAGTCCGGAACCTTCAGTCCCTCGCCCTCGTTGGCCTCTTTCTGATATTTCTCGAATCCCCATCCAAAATTCCAGGTAGAGAACACCAGATAAATCAAAGATCCCAACGGCAGCAATAAGTTGCTGACAATAAAGTCCTCCAGATCCAGCACCGTACTCCCCGCCCCCAGAGGCTGGAAGCCGCTTAACAGATTAAAGCCCAGAGCACATGGAAGAGACAGAACAGCGATCAGAACCAGGTTTGCCATACAGGATTTCTTACGGCTGATGTTCAACAGCTCCATATCACAGGCAATGATATTTTCAAATACTGCGATAACCGTAGAAAATGCTGCAAATGACATAAACAAGAAGAAAAAGCTTCCCCAGATCCGTCCACCCGCCATGGAAATAAACACGTTTGGCAGCGTGATAAAGATCAGACTTGGACCACTATCCGGATTCACTCCAAAAGCAAAACACGCCGGGAAAATGATCAGTCCTGCAGTGATAGCTACAAAGGTATCCAAAACCGCCACATTGACCGCTTCTCCAAGCAGAGTGTTCTTTTTCTCCAGATAGCTTCCAAAAATTGCCATAGCGCCGATGCCAAGACTTAAGGTGAAAAAGGACTGGTTCATGGCTGCAACGATCACCTTGCCAACACCAACTTCCTGGAATTTTTCAAAATCCGGCAAAAGATAAAATCGCAGTCCTGCCGCCCCGCCATCCAGGAACAGTCCATGAACCGCCAGAACGATCATCAGGGATAACAGACCGATCATCATCCCTTTGGTGATCCGCTCCACACCAGCCTGCAGACCCATGGAACAAACCATGATTCCCAGAATCACCACCAACACCATCCAGAACGTATTGGTTCCGGGACTGGCTAACATCTCACCAAACAGCGCTGTCACACCTTCCTGAGTCTGTCCGGTAAATTTACCCGTTAAAAATCCGTAGAAATAATATAACATCCATCCTGCCACAGTGGTGTAGAACATCATCAGCATATAGTTACCGAAAAGCGCCACGTAACCGTGCAGATGCCACTTACTGCCTTTCTTCTCCAGCTCCTGGTATGCCTTTACCGGGCTCTTCCTGCTGGCCCGTCCCACTGCAAACTCCATGGACAGCACTGGTACACCCATGATCGCCAGGAACAACAGATAAATGACAACGAAAATTCCACCGCCATTGGCGCCTACCACATAAGGAAAACGCCACACATTCCCAATTCCAATAGCACAGCCTGCGGAAAGCAGCAAAAAGCCCAACCGTGACTGAAACGTCTCTCGTTGTTTCATAAAAAATCCCCCGATATATCCCGTATATTTACCATCCCGATTTATTTTATCGATTACAAAATCATTTCATTAAGACGGTTATTTTTTAGTATAACTGGAAATGAACATTTTATCAATAGCTTTTCCCGGTGGAGTTTTCAATGATTTCTATCAGTAAATGATTCATAGAGTCGCATTTTCATGAAAGAAACATTTCATCGTTTTTCAATTTACTCATCTAATGGTATAATGGAAACAAAAAAGGAGGACAACTATATGGAAGCAGCCGAACTTGGAAAATTTATCACAACGATCCGCAAAGAAAAGCAACTTACCCAGGCTGAACTGGCCCGCAAGTTGAATGTCACTGACAAAGCCGTCAGCCGTTGGGAACGCGGACTCGGTTTCCCCGATATCAATACCTTAGAGCCTCTCGCCGACGCCCTGGGAATCACCTTAACCCAATTAATGAAATGTTCCAAAGAAATAGAAGAAAATTCCGACGATGAGATTATCGCCAGCCTAGACATTGCCCAGAAGCAGCGAAAAGTTACACTTAAAAGACTGATCACCGGTCTCCTGTGCAGTATCATTGGAATCACCGCAATCCTTCATGCCCTTAAACTTTTTCTGACTCACACCTGGATTCTGAATCTTCAGGGTGGTGATGGTCCAACCTCCGTATTTATCGCTGGAAAAACCGGGAATTTTCCGCCTACGGTTATTCTTATTTTTGGGGGACTCATGTTAACGTATGGAGCTTGGGAGATATGGAAGACAAATAATCATGATAAATGAGCCTTCACTATCTATCATTGCTACTTACCTTAAAAAATACAAGACAAAATATTTATAATCCACTGACGGAAGCAGAAACCTATGACTTAATCAGCCATGCTTTATGAAAATCATAAGACTTATAGAAGTTGCAGGCAGGTGCCTACAAACTGTCTACAGAAAATACAGACACAAAATCAAGGCTTTCACAGCAAATAAAAAGAGCGCTTCGGTCGTTGCAAAGCGGAGCGTAGACCTCGAGCCCGACAGGGCTTGAACAATAAGAAAAAGGATATCCATCTCCAGATATCCTTTTTCTTATTCTTGAGAGCGCGAGACGGGACTCGAACCCGCGACCCC
>ERZ773133.3548-NODE-3548-length-11829-cov-42.179293_pt1 | contig 11829 bp, 10 predicted proteins | sample MGYA00580861_ERZ773133 | MGnify/ENA primary metagenome ERZ773133 (study PRJEB29015, sample SAMEA2737844) | human gut metagenome | biome: human gut; feature: human-associated habitat; material: faeces | place: China | collected 2012 ...
TTCTCGAAGTCTGACAGCGTGTAGAAATTTGTAATTTGACTTTTTCTACACGCTGAACGGAGCTGTCATTCGACAGCTCCGTTAATTTTTAGTATTCTACTTTTAAGCCTTCCTCAGCTTCGGCAACCTTCAGCATAATTGCACATTCAATTCGCTTTCTGTGAAGTTCACAACCAAAGTCGTAAACGCCGTTTACGCTTCCTGTTGTGTGATAAGCATTTGCGGCGCAACCGCCGGAACAATAAAGCTTTGCAAAGCAATCTTTGCACTCTTTGTGCGAATAAACATTGCATTCTTCAAATTGTTCAAGAACTTTTTTGTTTGTAACTCCTTTCCAAATGTCACCGAGCAAGAATTTTTCGTCACCAACGAATTGGTGGCAAGGGTAAAGTTCGCCTGTAGGAGTGACAGCCATATATTCTGTGCCTACCCCGCAGCCTGAAACTCTTTTTACAATGCAGGGACCTGCATCAAGGTCAATCATATAATGATAAAAAGTAAACCCTTTGCCGTTTCTGTAACGCCTAAGCATTTCGTCAGCTAAGATTTGATACTGTTCTTTAAGAATAGGTAAATCTTCTTCCCTAAGCGCATAAGGCTCTTTTGGGTCAGACACAACCGGCTCAATAGAAAGCTCTTTAAATCCTAAATCTGCCATATGAATGATATCGTTTGCAAAGTCAAGATTATTTCTTGTATAAGTGCCTCTCATATAATAATCTTTTTGATTACGTGAATCGGCAAATTTTTTGAATTTATCAACTATTAAATCATACGAGCCTTTTCCGTTTCTTGAAACCCTCATGGCGTCATTGGTAGATTTTCTTCCGTCAAGGGATAAAACAACATTTCCCATTTCCTTGTTGCAAAAATCAATAACATCATCGTTAATTAAAATTCCGTTTGTAGTGAGAGTAAAACGAAAATTCTTATTGTATTTCTTTTCCTGTTCACGTCCGTATTTAACAAGCTCTTTGCAAACCTCCCAATTAAGAAGCGGCTCGCCGCCGAAAAAGTCAACTTCAAGATTTCTTCTTGTGCCTGATTGCTCAATGAGAAAATCAAGTGCTCTTTTGCCTGTTTCAAGGCTCATCAAGCCTTTGGGACCGTCGTATTCGCCCTTGCCTGCAAAACAATATTTGCAAGCTAAATTGCAGTCGTGAGCAACATGAAGGCAAATAGCTTTTATAACACCCTGTCTTTTTTTAAACTGTTTTGCCGTAGCTTCAAAGGTATCATGCGCAAAAAGCCTGCCGTCAGCCTTAAGCGCCTCTATATCATCAAAGCAAAGCTCAATATCCTTTTCGGTTACGTCATCATCGTTTTTGTATTTATCTAGTATGTATTTTTTTATTTCGTCTTTTGTGTGTGATTCATACATAGTTATAATATCATATGTTGCTTCGTCAACCGAGTGAACGCAACCGCTGTTTTGGTCAAGAATGATATTATAGCCGTTCATTTTATAAGCGTGTATCATTAAATTACTCCATAGTTTTATTTCAATGAAAAAGGTGGGACAAAAGCCCACCTTGGTTTCATCTATTTACTTCTTAAGCTGTTCGCATTTCTGGTTAGCTACTGAACAAGAAGTCTTGCTTGCTGATTGGCAAGATGTCTGACATTCGCCGCAGCCGCCTTTTTTAGCTGATTCGCAAAGATTGCGTGAGCTTAAAGTGTTGATTCTCTTCAAAAGAAACACCTCTTTCTTAAATTTATATTGTTATTTTACATTAATATTGCGTCTTTGTCAATATTTTTAACGGCAGTAAATTACTGTCTGATAATATATTTACTCCGTTTTTGTATAATTCCTTAATTTGAGCAATTAATTCCTTGCTTATAACCTCTCCCGGGGCAATAATCGGACTTCCCGGTGGATAGGCATAAACATATTCTCCCGAAATTTTGTTTTCCGCCGTATTTAAGTCTGTTTCTGTTGTGCTTTCAATTTCGAAAATTTCGCATTTCTTTATCGGTAGACTTGATTTTTTGAATTCAATTTTCTTTGCCTTTCTTTTTTCTAAGCTCGATAGTGCGTTTATTAATTTCTCAAAGCCGCTTTTTGTATCACATACTGTTGAAATTAAAATCACATATTTAAGGCTGTCACTCTCAACCTCAATGCCGTATTTTCTTAAATGATTTGAAAGTTCAAAACCGTTGTAACCGTCAACGCTTAAAACTATGCGTGTTATGTCATCATTTTTCAATACGTTAATGTTTTTTAAATTATTTGCTTTATTATAAAAATCGTCAAGTAATATTTTGTATTTTTCAAAATCACTTTTGCTGTTTGACAAAAAATCAATGCACTTGTCAATTGATGCCATAATTACATAGCTCGGCGAACTTGTTTCATATATATCCATATATTTTTTTACCTTGCCGTAAAGACTTGGGTTGTCAATATGAATAACGGCACTTTGAGTAAGCGCAGGCAATGTTTTGTGTAGTGATTCAATAACAATGTCGGCTTTTGGCTGCTTGGGTAAATAACTTGAAAAGCCAAAATGTGCACCGTGTGCCGCATCGATTATAAGAGAAATAGGGCAGGTGATATTGCTTACATATCCCTCATATGTCGGCGAGGTTATAACAATGGCGCAGGCATTCGGCGTTTTCTTGATGGCTTTGTCAACCGATGCCTGTGTAATTTGTTTATAACAGCCGAATTCACTATTGTATTCAGGCTCAATATATTCAATTTTAAGCCTATTAATAAAACAGGCATTATATACCGACTTGTGGCAATTGCGTGCAATTATTATTGTGCTGTTTTCTTTTGCAACTGCGCTTATTGCCGCTAAAATGCAACAGGTTGAACCGTTTACGCTTATAATGCTTTTTTTATAGCCGTAAAGCGTTGCTAAGCTTTCCTGCAAATTTTTTATGATGCCGGTAGGGGAGTGCAGATTGTCGAAACCTGATATTTCCGTTATGTCTATGTTGCTTGACGGTATGCAAAATTTGATATTTCTTTTGTGCCCCGGCATATGAAACGGATATAAATTGTTATCTTTTAATTTATTGTATAACTCCAACTTTTTCTTTTCCTTCTTTTAAATTATTGATTGTCAGCATTATGTATCCTGCAAATATCGGCACAATCTCAATTAATGCAGTTTCCTTGAATATGATAAGCATTATTAAATCTAAAACCAAAATAACGGCACTTATCAAGGCAAATAAATATTTCTTGGTAAGAAAAAATGATAAAAAAACATTTATCCCCATTATAACGGAAAAAGCAAGCGAACCTATGCAATGTGCTAAATATTGCGGATATTTGTTATAATCAAAATCACACGTTAACGTCAGCGCCATTCCTATAGCGGAAAGAAACAGCAGCATAATGTAAAATTTGTATTTCGTTTTTAAAAATGTAATTGATATATTGGTTGCAAGGGCAATGTATGTAGAAATTCCCCAAAGAGTAAATATAGTATGGTGCTCAAGACCGACGGTTGACAATGCACTCTCGTTTCCTCTAAGGCCACATATTGTTAAATAATAAACAGTGATTATAACTGCTGTGATTACAGTTATTATGCCTATTGCTTTTCTCATCTTTTAATTACCTTATTAATATATCTATTACTTTATTAAAATTATAACATATATATGATTGACAATTCAACCAAGTTATGATATTATTTAATTAGTTTTTGAATATTTAAGGTGAAAAAATTGTCTGAATATAGGTTCTGCCCCGGATGTCCTCGCCATGTAAAATCAGAGGGCTTTTTTTATTTCGCTTTTTAATTTAAAAATAGATATTTGAATTTACACAACAAAGGTTAATGCATTGCGTAACTGACAATTTTATATGCGGATGTGGCGGAACTGGCAGACGCGCAGGTCTCAGACTCCTGTGGATATTGCTTCCTTGTGGGTTCAAGTCCCATCGTCCGCACCAATATTGTTTAGTTTATGTTAAGTGTTTATGGCTTTGCTGTGTTTTTTGCTTTTGATTGTTAATTACACAAAATCGCAATGTTTAATGTATCTGCTTAAAGTTTATCGTGTTGATAAAAAATTAATTTATTTATATTTACTCGAATTTTCAAATTGGTGTAAAATATTGAATATTAATATTATTAGGAGTGAGAAACAATGGAATTCGAATTGATTTCAACCAGGGACCTGTTTGAAGATGACGATATTGTTATAATCAGCCGTATCGGAAAAGTGTTTAACGCCAAGGTTGAAATTATCGACGTTGCAATTAAAGATGAAAACGGCGATATTACAGGTATCATGGAAGTGAAGCACAAGATTTTAGGCTATTTATAATTGCTTAGTGATGAAAAGGGTTGGAATACTATCAACTTCTTTGATACTTTTTGTTATATGTTTGTTTTCATTTTCTGTTAATGCATTTGCTTTTAACAATAAGTATATAACAGATTCGGGCAGTTGGTATAAAAATGGAAATCTGATAAATATAAATAATGATGTTTTGTCAGGTCAGCTTTGTTATATCCTTGATGAGAACGATGCTTGTGCTTATTTTTACTTTTTATACAGTAATTGCGACGGCGATTATAAGGATGAGGACGTATCTCTTGAATTTAAAATTTCAAATAGCACAAATAAATATTCGTTTTCCGTTTCAAAATCAGGTATAAAAAACGGCAACAAAAATATTCATATTAATTATGATTTTGATGATGTGAATTCTAAGTTTGGCAATGGGCAATTATTGGTTGGATTTGAAATGAAAAATAAAACCGATAGGTCTTCGCTCAATCAAATCACCTGCACATTCAGTGCTGATTCAAAAAACAGTTGTGTAATTCTTGACGATTGCGTTTTTGATATGCGTGTTTCAGCTAATAATCTATCGCAAAAGAAATCCGGTTCTAAGTCAAGGAGTGAAAGAAAAGGTACAAATTCTACCTCTATAAGTGCGCCCAAAAACAATAATAAGAAAGCATCTAAGAGTGATACAACAAAATTTGTTACGAAGCATAAGATTAATAATCATAACAACAGTGACAGGCAAAATAAGAATGATAATAATTCGACTAAGTTTTCCGGCACAGGTACGACGTATGATATAAAATCGCCTTCTTCGGTGTTAGAATCAGACGGCGGTACAACTCAAAGCGAAACTGTAACGTCTGATTTCTCAAAAAATAACGGCGGCAGTAATTTGTTGTACCCCAAGAAAAGCAAAATTGCTTTTAGAATGGCAATCTTTTTCGCTGTTTTGGGAATTGTAGCACTTGGTTGCGGTCTGTTTTTAAAAGATAATAATTTATCTGATAAAAATAACGATAATGAAAACCATGATGGTAATGAATAATCTTTGCTACATATTTTATAAATAAAAGTGTTGACAATCAAGCGGTTTAGTGATATTATATCTAAGTCGCTTGATAAAGCACATTGAGTCTATGGGCCATTAGCTCAGTTGGTCAGAGCCACCGGCTCATAACCGGTTGGTCCGGGGTTCGAGTCCCTGATGGCCCACCATATATAGGGGTATAGCTCAGTTGGTAGAGCAGCGGTCTCCAAAACCGCGTGCCGAGGGTTCAAGTCCTTCTGCCCCTGCCAAAAAGAAACAGTCACCATTTTGGTGACTGTTTCTTTTTTGTTAGACAAAACTTGTCCTCGGCACGCGCGTGCCGGGCTTCGTCGCCGAGCGCTGCCGGTGGCAGATGCAGCGAGGCGAGGATGGCGCAGCGGTCAAAATATGGCGTAACACCGCCATATTTTGACCGCAAGAGGGGTTGCGAAGCAACTTCAAGTCCGTTTGTATCTCTTAGACAATCTTGTGGGGATAATCATTGCTTTTGTTTTTCGGCGATTTTACTTGCTTTTCTCATATAGATAAAACTACGGCGCACGGTCTTTTCCGTACGCCGCTTTTTCATTTTCTCACCGTTTTCTGTTCACTTTGTGCCACACAATCCACCCAATCCGTTTGGTACATCATCAAAAAAGCATCAATCACAATTCAAATTCATTCGTAATACCCATTAGCATATCCGTGTTTCGCTTGACATAATACATTTCGGTTATCTCCGAAGTTGTGTGCCCGAGTAAGTCTGCCACCTGCCTCGGTGTTAATGCTTTGACCGTTCCGTCCTCTGCTCGCACACCTGTTACAAGCTTCGTTGCGAAGGTGTGGCGCAGACTGTGTAAGCCTTTTTTCTTGATTCCTGACGCTTCAAGTATGGAATAAAACCGTTTTCTTAAGTTCAACGGTCTTGTGAAGTTGCCGTCTGCATCTGGTATCAACGGTGCATCCTCACCGAAATATCGCTCGTTGCGTAATTCGATAATCGCTTGTATTGCAGTTTCGTTTAAGGGTACGATACGCTTGCTTGAAGCGGTTTTCAGCTTGCCAACTACAATTTCTCGTCCGCTTTTTCGCTCTGTTCCGTCACGCTTTTGAGCTTCTTTAACACCTCTTTGTATGTGCATCACTTTCTTTTCAAGGTCTATGTCGCTGTTGATTAAACCTAACGCTTCAGCGGTTCTGAGTCCCGTGTTCAGCATAAGAATATATGCTGATGCTTGATTGTGTTTCGGCTTGCCTGAGGGGTACTTCTTGTATGCTTCCGCTTTGAATTTTTCAATTTCCTCATCGGTAAATACGGTTATCGTTTCGCATACGGGAAGCACTTCTTTGTTTTGCTTTGCAAGGTAATTTGACTTTTTTATTGTCGGCACAGCGTTCATTGGATTCTTTTTTATGAACTCTTCACGCATAAGATAATCGAAGTATTCATTGAGCAGATTGTATGTTTGCTTGACTGTTGAGAATGAATATCCCTTGTCTGTTAGCGTACTAATCAATCGCTTAATGTCAGCACCTGTTATGTTTGACACAATGAGTTTACCCATGTAAGGAACGATTTGATTTTTGTAAATCTGCTCGTTGCGGTCATAGGTTACTCGCTCAACATTCGGGTACTTAAACACTTGCAGGTATTTAAGCAGGCTGTCTTTTACAGTTTTGTTACCCTCAATGGCATCAATGATTTCTTCTTCAAACTTGGTTATGTAGTCCGTCATTTTCTTGTTGACTTCGGCTTTGGTCGTGCCGGAAAAGCTCTTGCGTTTGCGTTCGCCTTTTTCATCCTTGTACCAAACCACGCCACCCCATCTGCCGTCCGTTCGTTTGAATGCATTGCCGTTTGTCAGCAGTTGTTTTTGCATTTTATCACTCCTTTCGCACACACAATATCACAAATCTTTTTCAATATCCAGACCAAAGATTGTGTGTTTGTTTTTGTTGTTTTGGCTTCAAAAAGCCGTCACAAATCGTCTGTAAGCCGTTTTTAGTTTTAGTCCGACGAGTTACTCTATTTTGATTTAAATTGCTGTTATTTTGTCCATAGCGTTGCCTGATTTTTCAATAATAGGTTTATCATACGGCAACGCTCAAGTGAATACGCAAAAGCCTTGAAATTCAGCGAAAAACACTCCTTACTGCATACGAATTTGGAATCATACGCAAAAGTATTACGATTTGAAAATCCGACAGGCGTTGCCGGACGGCGTTTTCGGGCATTTCAACGCCCGAAAATCATACCCCTTTATCCTGCTTTAAAATCGACGGCTTGAAATTTGCTCAAAAACCCACTCAAATGAGCCGAGATTTCATCCAAAACAGAGTTGAAAATCAATTCAAAAAACTCAAAAGAAAAACAGCTGCTTTTTTAACTTTAGGCTTTTAGATTATTTGTCATCAGCTCTTACAGTGGGGTACACTATATTTGATGAACTGTGTAGATATTACTTTGCTGTGCGTTTTCAAAAAATCTTTTAGTAATATCTATGTAGCCTTTTTCTTCGAGGGACTTTAGCGTGTTTCTGCAAGTGGTCGGACACATATTGCACTTCTTCGCCATCTTCGGAACAGACCAAAAACTTACACCTTTGCTGTCGCCAACCGAAACAAGAAAACAGTAGATCATAAATTCGTGCGGCGAAAAGTTTTCATCAAAGATTTTGTTTGGCATATAGTAAACCTTGCCGTCGGTTTTATAATTTTTATTTGCGTGCATAATTTTTATCCTTTCTTAATTTGTTTTTGAATCCACAATTTGAATTCATATTTCGGTACAACAATTCGTGTGCCGATTTTTATTTTTGGAAAACCTTTTTCATTGACAAGATCGTATGACCTTGTGCGAGATATTCCAAGCACATTTGCAACCTGCGACACCGATAACATCATCGGTAGCTCATCAAAACTTTTGTAGCTTTCTTTCATTGTGCTGCCTCCTTTCGTATTATTCGAGAGATACTTTTTCAAAAAGAAAAAAGCATAAGCAAATTTGAAAACAAAAACTCACTCATAAAAAAGTCCCTCTACTATACAGAGAAAAATCTTCATTTTGTTCGGGTGTTTTTCAAAAATCTTTACACCTTGTTTACATTTAATTTCACGATAGCAAAAAAATACCCCTCTATAATACGGAGAAAAATTCAAGTTTTGTTGATGTGTTTTGAAGGAAAATTCACAAATTATTTTAGAAAAACAAAAATCCTCATCGTTTTTATAGATAAGGATTCATTACCTGTAGCATTATTTTTATAATTAACAAAAAAATTTGTATTGGTTGTCGAAATATGATATACTTGTATTTGTATAATTGTATCTATTCATAGATTTAATTCATATTGCAACTTCAAGTTATTGTATGTTTACAGCAGGAGGATAAAGATGGCTAACGAAAACAACGCCAATATCGGCTTTGAAAAACAAATATGGGACGCAGCGTGCGTACTTTGGGGACATATCCCTGCGGCAGAATACAGAAAGGTTATCGTAGGTCTTATTTTCCTGCGTTACATATCAAGTGCATTTGAAAAGCGTTATCAAGAGCTTGTTGATGAGGGCGACGGCTTTGAAGATGATAGAGACGCTTATGTGGAGGATAATATCTTCTTCGTGCCGGAGGACGCTCGTTGGAGCAAAATTGCTTCATCTGCTCATACTCCCGAAATCGGAACTGTCATTGACGACGCTATGAGAGCCATCGAAAAAGAAAACACAACCCTTAAAAATGTGCTTCCTAAAAATTACGCAAGTCCTGATTTGGACAAGCGTGTTTTGGGCGATGTTGTTGACCTGTTCACTAATATGGATATGGGCGACACCGAGGAAAGCAAAGACCTTCTCGGTAGAACTTATGAGTATTGTATTCAGCAGTTTGCCGCTTATGAAGGTGTTAAGGGCGGCGAGTTCTATACTCCTGCAAGTATTGTTAAAACAATCGTTGCTATCTTAAAGCCGTTCAAAAACTGCCGTGTATATGACCCTTGTTGCGGTTCGGGTGGTATGTTCGTGCAGAGTGCAAAGTTCATTCAGGCACACAGCGGCAAGCGTGGAGAAATCGCCGTTTACGGTCAGGAGTCCAATGCCGACACTTGGAAAATGGCTAAAATGAATATGGCTATTCGTGGCATTGACGCAGATTTCGGTCCGTATCAGGCAGATACATTTTTCAATGACTTACATAAAACACTGAAAGCAGATTTCATTATGGCAAATCCGCCTTTCAACCTTTCCAATTGGGGACAGGATAAACTGAAAGACGATGTTCGTTGGAAATACGGGACACCGCCTGCCGGCAATGCCAACTATGCGTGGATTCAGCATATGATACACCACCTTGCACCGAATGGAAAAATCGGTCTTGTCCTTGCTAACGGTGCTTTGTCCTCTCAGTCCAGCGGCGAGGGCGACATCAGAAAGAACATTATTCAAGCTGACCTTGTAGAAGGTATTGTTGCTCTGCCAACTCAGCTTTTTTACAGTGTTACTATTCCTGTTACGCTTTGGTTCATTACCAAGAACAAAAAGCAAAAAGGCAAAACCTTGTTTATTGACGCTCGTAAAATGGGTTATATGGTTGACCGCAAGCACAGAGATTTTACCGAAGAGGATATTCAAAAGCTGGCAGATACCTTTACGGCATTCCAAGAAGGTACGCTTGAAGCTGTAAAAGGCTTCTGTGCTGTTGCCGACCTTCAGGAAATCGAAAAGCAAGACTTTATCCTCACTCCGGGCAGATATGTAGGTATTGAAGAAATTGAGGACGATGGAGAACCGTTTGAAGAAAAGATGACACGCCTTACTTCTGAGCTTTCGGAGATGTTTGCAAAGTCTCACGAACTGGAGGACGAAATCCGCAAGAAACTGGGGGCGATTGGATATGAGCTCAAGCAATGAAACAACATATTGTTTGATTTTTGATACGAATGCATTGTTTCAAGCATATGAAAAGAAGGCAGATTTTACAACTTTTAGTTTCAATGCAACATTTGAAAATGTAATTGATATGATTAATCAGCTCGATATATATAATCGGGTAACCATAGCTATTCCATCAGTTGTTTGGAACGAAATGGAAAAGCAGATTATAGAAAAACACGACGAATTACTTTTATCCTACAAAAACACAATATCAAAGAAACTATTCCCTGAGTATTCAATACGTGAGAATTCTTCAGTAAATTATCCTGAATACATAGAAACCAAGATTGAGGAATATAAGAAAGAAATTTCAGAAGGGCTGAATGAAGTTATAGAAATTCCGATTGCCTCAAATAATAGGTTTGATAGTATTATACATCGTGCATTTGGCAAGTTACCACCCTTTGAAGGAAAAGATAAAAAATCAGACAAAGGATTTAAGGATGCGTTATTATGGGAAAGTGTTTTGGAATTTGCATTAAATCATAATAATTCAAAAATAATATATTATTCTAAAGATAATGCTTTTGGGGAATTTCTTCTAAAAGAGTTTGCAGAAAACATTTCGGATTCAACACTGTCTATATGTAAAAATGAAAATGAAGTCAAAGCACAATTAGAAGCTTGGGCACTTGAAATTGATAAGTATTCATATCAACCAATTAAAGATTTTGAAGAAAATAAAGAAATTATCGATTGGTTAAACTCTGAGGATTTTCTTGCACAGATAATAGATCAAGATTTTGGTCTTGTAGAAAAAGGAAGATTAATTACTTCAACTACAGCACATTTAATAAGCATTGAGAATATTGAATCTTTGAACTCAGACGATGACGAAAGTTCGTATTACATTGAAGCTGTATTACAATTTGTATATGAATTAAAGGATGGTGGAAAAACACAGGAAACATTCAATGTAGGGATGTATGTTGACATAATATATGACGATATTTATTCAATTGAAGACGCCTATAGAATTGATGAAGACGAACTTGAAAGTGAGAACTATCCTATGAGTATGGAACAAGAAAGAACAAACAAATTAGTTATGCAAAAGAAATTGGGTGGTAGGGTATGAAATATAAACTTGGAGAAATTGTTAATGTAACAATGGGTCAATCACCCAAGTCTGAATACTATAACACAGAGGGAAAAGGTTATCCGTTTTTGCAAGGAAACAGAACTTTTGGATTCAAGTACCCAACTTTTGATACATATACAACAGTAATGACTAAACAAGCAAGGGCTGGTGATGTCATAATGAGTGTTAGAGCACCAGTTGGTGACCTTAATATTACACCTGTAGATATGTGTTTAGGACGTGGAGTTTGCTCATTGAGAATGAAAAATGAAAATCAAGATTTTCTATTCTATATGATGAAATACCATATTCCTCATCTACTAAAAAAAGAAAGCGGCACTGTCTTTGGTTCGGTAAACAGGAATGATATAAACGGTTTGGAAGTTGATATTCCGGAAGACGCACAAGTACAAAAGAAAATTGCTCGTTACTTGGAAATGATAGACGACAAGATTGAGCTTAATAATGCGATAAACAATAATTTAGTAGCTTAAAGGTCAATGCCGGAGACATCAAGTTTGCCAGA
>ERZ773133.3563-NODE-3563-length-11780-cov-3.462004_pt1 | contig 11780 bp, 10 predicted proteins | sample MGYA00580861_ERZ773133 | MGnify/ENA primary metagenome ERZ773133 (study PRJEB29015, sample SAMEA2737844) | human gut metagenome | biome: human gut; feature: human-associated habitat; material: faeces | place: China | collected 2012 ...
GTTTCCTCCTTTTTGACAAAAAGTAAGCTCCTGAGAATATCCCAGGAGCTTCTACTGATATAATATATAGATCGAAATGGGGGAGAAACAGAAAAGGCCTGCTAGCGCAGGCCCTTTCCAAAAGAGGGGTGAAATCGGGCGGTTTGGATATCAGGAACGCCCGAAGGATCAGTTCTGATTTTTCTCGTCGTGCCGCTTGACCACGCGGATGCCGATCGTCAGCAGCACGGCGGAAATGATGGCTGTGGTGAGGACAAAGCCGTCCTGAAGCGTAAACAGGAACCGGTCGGCCAGCATGACCGTGCAGATCAGCACGCTGCCGAGCGCTTCGAGCTGAAGGCCGCGCCGACGCGATAACTTAGAAAGCATATGCTCGGCCTCCTTTTACTGAACGCCCATTGCCGCCAGAATGACGCGCATGATGATAAGGCTGATAGCCGCGTCAAGCAGGCAGACGGCGATGAGCAGCGGATGCCACTTCTTGTTGGTATCGGTTACGAGCACAATGCGCGCATAGTGGCCGATGAGCGTGCCCATCAGGATACATGCCGGGAGCATCATGGACGCCTGACCGAGCGTCAGAGCGCCTGCCTCATACATGGAAGCAGCGGTCGCGCAGCCGGAGGCCTTGGCGAAGAATGCCGAGATCAGGACAGCGAAAGCCTCGCCCGGCAGACCGAACAGTCCCATGACTGGCGACATGACCGTACCGAGAATGTCCATCAGACCGGTCTCCTTCAGAATGTACACCAGTACATAGCCGAGGATCATTGCAGGGGTGATATTTTCAATGCCGACCTTGAAGCCCTTTGCGCAGCCCTTGAGGAAGGTATCTACGATTGAAGGTTTCTTTGCCTTTGCGGGTGCGGCCGCAGCCGCCGTATTGGTTGCCTGATTGCTCATTTCTGTTACCTCCTTATGCCTTGCCGCGCTTTGCACGCAGGATCAGACGGACGATGTTCGCGCCGATCAGCTTGCAGACGAACATGATGACGATGCACGGACCGAGTGCCACCGGGCAGATCGCTACGAGAGGCGCGCCACCGGTGATGGTGTTGTTGATGCACGCAGAGCCTGCGTACTGATACGCTACGAAGATCGTGCGCTCGTCGTCCGTGATCTCGCCGTCCTCGTACAGCTCACGGGTCATGACGGCCGCGACGTCCGAACCGGTAAAGCTCGAGATGAATGCGATGCCGCACTTGCCCGGGATGCCGAGGAGCGGACGGAGCAGAGGACGGAACAGAACGTCCGACGCCTTGAATGCGCCGAGCTGCTCGAATACACCGAGCAGGCCGCAGAAGAACATGACCGCCGGGATCAGGTTGAAGCCTGCCATGAAGCCGTCCTTCGCGCCGGTGCCGCCCTTACCGATGAGGTTCGCACCTGTGTCGCCGATCTGTCCGAACGAGCCTGCCAGATTGGTAAAGTCAAGGACTTTGATTGGACCCTCCGCCGTGCGGAACGCACCGGACAGCACAAGAATGAGCACAATCAGTGCCAGCCATGCGCCGATACCGATCTTTTCCTTGTTTTTCGCCTGTTTCTCTTTGTTTGCCATGAGTTTTGACCTCCTTATCCCTTTTATGCCGCCGCTTATTCGGCAGCCTTTGCAAAATCGTCGTTCAGCGTATACGCTGCGCATGCCGCAAGCACGCTGCGCTGGAACAGCGATTCTACTTCCGCATATTCGTCCGGGGTGTGATTGCCCTCGCCGCGCACGCCCATGCCGCACACCGTCGGCACGCCGCACGCTACCGTAATGCCGGAGTCCGACAGACCGCCGACCTGGAAGCAGCCGATCTCACCGAAGCCGCAGTCCTGTGCGGTGCGCTGCAGATGACGGAACAGTGCCATAACGCCGTTAGTCGTATCCATGCACTGCATGACACGGCTCAGATCGAGCTCCGCCGTCGTATCTGGCACCGAGTTGTGATTGGTTGCGCGGTGCAGGATTTCAAAAATTTCGTCTCGCACCTCCGCGTTCGGAAAACGGATGCCGATGCGCACCTCGCACGAGTCAGGGATGGTGTTCTCACCGATGCCGCCGTCCACCATGCCGCAGTTCATCAGCCTGCCGCGCATGATGTCGTTCTGCGACTCGATCTCAACGATCTTGTGCGCGGCCTCGAGCACTGCCGAGCGGCCCTTCTCCGGCGCAATGCCCGAGTGGGATGCTCTGCCGTGAATCTTGATGATGACCGGTCCGCCGCCCTTGCGGCCGACAACAAAGCGGTTGTCCATGTATCCGGTCTCGAAGTTGAATGCTGCCAGCGCGCCTGCCGCCTCTTCTGCGAAGATCTCCTTCGCGTCCGAGTGCATATGCAGGTTTTCCTCGTCGCTCGCGAAGATGAACTTGATCGGACGCTCCTTCCAGTCCACGCTGTCGAGCGCCTTGACCGTGTACAGCGCCATGACCAGACCGGCCTTCATATCCAGCACGCCGGGGCCGTGCGCCATGCCGTTCTCGTCTACGCGGAACGGATTATCCTTCGCCGCGCCTTCCTTGAATACGGTGTCCATGTGGCCGATGAGCAGAAGCGGCGCTTTAGAGCTGCCGGGGTTCCATTCGCCGATGAGCATGTCACCGGAGTTCTGAATGGCGCGGACACGGGTGTGGATGCCGGCGTTCTCCATCTCGCGGCGCAGGATGCTGCATACCGCATTCACGCCGTCAATCTGCAGGGTGCCGCTTTCTGTGTTCACCAGATCGCGCCAAAGGTTCAGCATCGGCTGTCGGTTCTCGTCGATGTACTGACGAATCTGCGTGTAAATTTGCTCCATTTTTGTGTACCTCCTTGATTGGAAAACCTGTTTTTACAGGTCTCAGTTCACAGCATTTTCACTGCCGCGCCTGCAATGAGCACGGACACGATGGTAACGGTGACGAAGCCTGCCGTCAGCATCTTCGGCAGCAGGAAATTCAAGATCGCTTTCTTTTCCTTCTCGTTTCGTCCGAACGCCTCGGAGACCTCCTGCGGAATGAGCATGGTGGTCGGGAAGCCGAACGTGCAGCTGATGCCGTAAGCCGCCGCAAGGCTGACCGGGATGTGCAGCAGCTTGGCGCACAGCAGCGCGGCCGCCATGGTTCCGAAAACGCCGCAGGCCGCTGCGGTCAGCAGCGCGGGCAGAACGGACAGCATCTGCTCCGGCGTGGTCTGCGCCAGATTGGAAAAGATCAGAATGGTAACGAAAAACGTGATCAGGCTGGAGGCCTGCGTTTTTCCGAGGATGCTTTTATCAAGAAAGCCCAGTGCGAAGAATACCGCGCCCATGATCAGGCACATGACGAAGTAGTGAACCGCGCCGCCGGTCAGCTTGGACGCATAGTACGCGATGACCGCAACGACTGCCAGCTTGGCGAGGTACATCGAAGGACGCTCGCAGCATTTCGGCAGGTGGAGCGGACCGTGATGCGCTGCGGCGTTTTCTTCCTGCAAAGTGCTGTATTGCTCCACGAGCACCGCGTCATCGCGGATGAGCTTTGCGGTGCGGCGAAGCAGAAGGGACGCGATCGGTACGCCGATGAACTTCTGCGTCACGTAAAGCACGATGCAGAACGTCGCCACCGTCGTGAGGTTCATCTCCTTGAGCGTACTCGTCATGATGAGCGTTGCTGCGCTGCCGCCTGCGAAGATCGGTGCGCCAGCGATCGCCATTTCGCTGCCGATGAACGGCCGTCCAATCAGTACGATTGCTGCAACTGCGCCGCACACGCCGCACAGCGCCGTGACGACTACCTTCCACTGCCGACGCAGCTCCGCGAAGTCGATCGTCGTGCCGAGCGACACGATGAGCAGGCCGGCAATGATGTTGCCGAACCCGGTGATCTGCGCGTCGTCGATCAGTGTGCGCGGCAGGATGCCGCTCCAGAAGCCTGCAAGCAGCAGGATCGCAATGCTGAGCACCGTGGAGAATATTGCTTTGGTTTTCTGCGCAATCAGCTCGCTGACTGCGTAGATGCAGAATAGAATCGCAAGTGCGCTGATCGGTGTCATAAGCCTCATTCCTTTCTGTGTCTATACCGTATCATAAATTCGTTATGCCTGTCCAAATCATAAAAGTTATAGCAACGTTATAACCGGGACGGAATAGTATTCCTGTACAGTTTAACGCCCGCTTTTCATGAAAAACAGACAAAAGAATAGGCGCTGTGACTAAATCACAGCGCCTTTGCTTTGACACTATTCAGTATACCATTCTGCACTTTTTTGTCCATTTCACTTTTGCTATAACCCAGTCATAACAAAACGGAATAGCCTGTTATAACCACCAAAACGTCTTATTTCTCATTCTTCGGGTAAAGCTCCTCCAGCATCTTCACAAATGCCTGTGCTTCCGTGCTCAGCATTTCGCGGCTGCGCTGGATCCAGCCCACATTGATCTGCACCTGACAGTTTCGGATCGGGATGGTGCGGATGCCGTACTCCGCGAAGTCCGGAGCGCTCAGTCCCGGGCCGAGGCGAACCACATCGGTCGAGCGCAGTAGCGACAGAATCGCCGCGCTGTCGTTGACATAAACGACGCGCTTGAACTGCTCCAGACGCACGCCGTCGATCTCCAGATAAAAGCTCAGATTGGAGAAATAATCGTCCGGAAGGCGGACGAACGGATGGGGCAGGAGCTGCTCCATCGTCACCTCAGACGCATGATACAGCGGATGGTTCGGCCCGATGTTGGCATACCAGGTGTCCGTGCCTAGCGCGTGAAATTGCAGGTTTTTGAACTTCAGCATGTGCTTGAGCTCCTTCACCTGCACGTTGTTGCTCATCACAAAACCAATCTCCGCTTCGCCGTGCTCCACGCTCTCGATCACCTGCTGCAGACGGTTTTCCACCAGCTTGAGCGCCACGCGGTTATCGTGGTAATCGTTGTAGAACTTCGCCATCAGACGCCCTATTGTGATGATTGGATAGGAGGCAATAGACAGCACCGGCGTGTGCTCTTTCTCCGACAGACCCTGAATGAGCTCCATCTGGTTGATGATCGTGCGCGCGTACTGGTAGAGCTTTTTGCCCTCGTCGGTCAGCACGACGCCCTTGTTCGTGCGGTTGAAAATACGCACCTTGAGCTCGTTTTCCAGATTGCTGATGGCCTTGCTCAGATTGGGCTGCGTGACGAACAGCTTCTCCGCGGCCTTGTTGATACTGCCCTGCTCCGCAATGGCGACAAAGTAGGTAAGCTGCTGAATTTGCATAACTCTTTTCCTCTTTTGCATGTAGTATCTTCAGTATAGCATATCTGAGCGGAAAATGTCAGAGGATTTCGAGAGGATATGATCGTTGTTCAGCAGTATATAAATTGCATATCCCTCTGCTTTCAGCTCCCGGAAATATCCGGGAGCTTCTATATCGGTCATATATATTTAAAATTTTTGATATCAGTCTTTCTTTGAACCGAATCGATTGCTGATCCAACACAGAATCCAGGGAACAAGTGCAGAACCAATGTACGAAGCGAGATATCCGATAGAAGTAGACTCTTTGCCGATCATTACGATCGTGACGAAGTATCGGCCAATCGATACAAGGGTTTCTTTAATGATAATCCACATCCAGCCGAAGAGCAGCCAGAGCGCATTGCCGATAAAATGGAAGTGAAAACCGGCGATAAAATCAGAGAAACCTTCCATGAAGAAAGCGACGATGGTTTCGCCGAAAACAAGGATACCGTTCTTCAAACCGTCAACAGCGGTCAGTACGGGAGCTGTTTGATGACGGGAAATCAGCATTTCGTATCCCATCACTCGGATGGAATGTGCCTCAAAAGAGGGTGTAACTGTTACGCGGACAAAGATAGCCGCAATAATTATTGCCAGAATGAGCAGGCTGATTATCGTATCTACAGCTTTCTGGGATGGGGTCGCTGAGCTGGAAGAGGCAGAGGAGCTGGAAGGGGCAGAGGAGGTCGAAGCGGCATTGTGGTTCGCAGAATGGGCAGGCTGAGAAGAGGGCGAGGTGCCTTCGTAAGGAGCAAGTCCAGCTTCGATTTCGCTGTAAGCCTGTTCCGGAAAATCCAAGGTGTCTAACTGCTTGCGGATGTATGCGATTTCAGTATGATCGGGATGCATCATCAGCTTGGTCTTGATTTTATGATATTCCTTTTCTACCGCTTTTTTCTCTTTGACAGAGTTATAGAGTTTGCCTAAAAATGTACAGTCGATCACCTCCTGGGCAGAGTCCTGCTGCTGTTGCAGCATTTTCTGAACCGCTGTATCGACCGGCTGAGAAAGCTTCAAGTCGGCAATTGCCTGCTGCGCTTGTGTGATTTGGTCGAGTTCGTTTAAGCTGTAAGAACCTAAAATTGCTTCTGCCTGCGCCATCTCTTTAGCAGCAGCCTGTGCCTGCTCTGCTGAGTCGAATTTCAGGGCAGGAATACCGTCGATGGCAGAACGGACACACTTTTCTTCTTCGAGTAGGTGCTCAAGTGTTTTGCGGAGAGCTCGAATATGTTTTTTTGCGACAGGAGATTGGTATTTTTCGAGCTGCGGCAAGAGAGCTGCAAGCTCTGTCTTATCATGACAGTCTGTCATAGCAACAGCTTTACGGATTTCCTGTAATTCCTTACTCGCCACAGCGGCTTCTTCACGTGTTTTGAGCTCTATTCCGTCAACTGTTCGTGCCTTGCGGTCAAACTCGTGAAGCGCTTTGTCTACTTCGAGGATTATATCGCAGTCATGGGAAAGACCGAGACGGTCGGCTGCTTTGCAAAGCTGGTCATGCGCATGCTGAGCGAGGACTTCGGTGGAGATAGACAACTCCTTACGGCGTTCTTCCATAAGTTTCAGCTTGTCCGGGAGTATGTCGCAATCAAAATAAGCGGCAAGCCTGCTCAGCTCTCCATCGGCATCCCCAAGAATTTTCAACAGCACGCGATAGCAGAGTGGATTGTATGGGTTCAGCTTCCAGATGTGCGGCAGACTATGAAGCACTCGTTCTGGATTGTCAGCAATATGTCTGAGATTATCAATCTGAATGTAGGACTGTTTGGAGTCCTCGGGCGTGACGATCGTGCACGGGAACGATGGAATATGATCAAAAATGCACATAATAACAGCATTATGACAGCTGAACACACTCATTCGAACAGCGTCTACTAAACTTTTTTTCGTATCCGGATCGTTGAATATAGCAGACAGTTTCGAGCTGCTGCGAAAGCTGGAACCGATTTTGCCAATCCCATTTACTATCATATGTGCAGCTCCGGCGGCAGCGTTCATTGCTCCGGCAGCGGCCATGCCTTTTAGTGCGCCGCCGACACCAAAACCGCCGCCGACAACACGCCCTCTTGTCTTTCGGCGCAGCGTGCGGTATTCATCCATGCTTTTTTCGTCGAGTACAATCGCTGCGTACTGTTCCTCGAGATGATCATATGCTTTGCTCCAGTAGTCAAAATATTTGCCATATTTACTCCAGAAGCCCGCCGCATCGTAAGAGAGAATATCTTTTTCAGCAAGACATTTTAAGGCTGTCTGGATCACTGGGTACATGCACTGCGCGTATTGATTGGAACCGTTTTGAATAATATCCTCCAAACGATGATTTTGTTTTGTGTACAGCGCATCAAATTCGCTTGCGACCTGATCTGCGAGATCGGAAAATAACTTCCTGTAGTAACGATAGTTTTTCATTTCTTCGCTGATAGGGAAGTGGATTCCTGAAATGATAAATTCCATAGCAATATCCCCTTTTGTTGAGCTATATCTATAATTATATATCATAACTCTATAAATGTAAATATTCGGGTGAATTTTTGATAATCTTATCTTAAAAGAGATGAGAGGTGTCGCTATGGAAGTCGGGATGCGTATTGTTGAACTCCGCCATCAGCGGGGAATTACCACAAACAAATTAGCCAATCTATGCGGCCTGTCGCAGAGTTTTGTTCGTTCAGTTGAAATTGGAGAGAAGAATATTTCAGTAGAGAACTTAACGCTGATCTGCGATGCACTGCATGTTTCGCTAAAGGATTTCTTTGACTGCCCTGTCGAGGGAACGCTTTTTACGGATGATGAACTGCAAAGCCAGCTTTCGCGGTTGTCGGAGAGACAAAAAAAGGCGCTGCTGGAGTTTATTAAGACGATGAAAATGTAATCTTGATTATACTGAGAGGCGAGAGTTGAATTTTCTTTAATGAACTTACATCATTTTCTGTGATGTAAATTGTTGGTTAAAAATGAAAGAATATAATTGCATTGACTTGAAAAAATTGTCGTATCTTGATATAATATCTGTGGAATGCTTAGTAAAAAGAATATGGCGTTTTTGTCGTATTGTGCCTTGTGTTAAATAGGGCCAGTTAGATTGTCAGGATTACAAGCAGTTGCTGTGGCACGCTTGTAATCCTCATTAAAAGCGTACCACAGCAACTGCTTATCTGTAAGTATTCCAAACTTTACGGGTGGGTGATATATTTGAACGCAAACATATATTCTGAGAAATGCATTGCGAGTATTCGTAAGCATCTTGATAGAAGTGAGCACAAATATATCACCTACCCTAAATTTATTTTCTTATGCGGCAAAGGTTTTGGTACTCAAGCGGAATATACACAATCAAATCGTGGTATTACTGATGACTTTATAAGACGACTTCTTCCGGATATGCACATTGTTTTATCCGAGCGGATGTGGGAGGATGGTTTCGACAATAGTATAGATTTACTGATTTTTGAAGAGTTTTTAGCTGAAGTTAGCGATGCGATTATTTTGTTTGTAGAAAGCCCAGGGTCTTTCTGTGAATTGGGTGCTTTTGCATATGCAGATGCGTTATTCAGCGATAAGCTTATCATCGTAATGGACGAAGAATATCGCGAAAGCAAATCCTTTATTTCAACAGGTCCTGTTCTAAAGGCAAGAGAAGATGGTTCTAAAATTGTCTATGCAGACATCAAAAATGGCGCGTTGCTTTCCAGCCGTGAGTTCAGAACAGAAATTCTGGATTTAGTACAAAAGCTCAAGTCTAAGCGTGCACAAATTAATAAACGAACGATTAACAAGGATAAAAATCAGGTATACATAAGTTCTTTTTTAATCGAAATTCTAGAAATTATTAGATTGGTTCAACCAATCTCTTCGTCAGATTTAGTGCAATTGTATAAAAATATAAAGCAGTTCGACGAGTTTACTCTTGTAAAACGTGATGGGAATAAGTTTAAGCGCGAAATAAAGTTCAACTATATTCTCAAATTATTACAGACAGCAAAAATAATAGAAATCGAAGGTTCGGTTATAAAGCTACCAAACTACGAAAAAACGCAGCACCTAATGTTAAAGTACTTTGGAAATGGGATTGAGCGTGAGCGCAACAGGATCATTTGCAGAAAATACAGGTACGGTGAACACTTATGAATTCAATCATCGATCGCATTGCTCGTGATCTGTCGTTAGATCGAGACTATATAGCATCAATCATACGAAGAAGCAGCTTTTACTATAAAAGATTTACAATTCCCAAACGGAACGGAGATCCACGAGTAATTTATCAGGCAAGTCCGGAACTAAAATCTTTGCAATATTGGGTCAGAGAAAAAATATTGAAATTTCTTCCAGTTTCAAATGCTGCATTCGCGTATCAGGCTGGAAATTCCATAAAAAAGCATGCGGATTTTCACAAGGAAGCACGTTTTATCTTTCACACAGATATTAAAAATTATTTTCCCAGCATCCATGAAAAGATGTTTACGGATATACTGATAGCGCATCAGGATAAATTACAGGCGCAGGGAATGTGGTTTGATGACATGTGTGATGTGATTGCCAAAATATGTTTCTATAGAGGCAGATTATCCATAGGAACTGTTAGCTCACCTATGATATCAAATATAGTTGCTTACCGATTCGATGAGTTGATTATTGCCTATTGCAGAGAGCGAGGTTATCGCTACTCGCGTTACGCAGATGATATTTATATTTCGAGCAATAGATATATTTCTCAAAGCACAAAGAAATTTGTCGAAGTCAGTCTATACGAATGCAACTTTAAAATGAATATTTCTAAGACTTGGTTCAGATCTAAAAAGAGTCGCCGCAAGGTCACGGGACTTATTATTACAGATACAGGCCGAGTCTCGGTTGGATTGGAAACTCGAAAGAAAATAAAGAATATGATCTATAATCGTTTAGTTAACGGGAATGGATCGCCTGAGAGTATCCTCGGATACTTGGCCTATCTCAAAGATGTTGAACCACCGACATACAATAAATATATTATAAAGTATTCTACCTATTGCGATGGTGATGTGATTTCTGCTATTCGCCGTGGTTCATAAAAATCAGTGGATAAAGTTCAGTGTTTCAAGTTGATACTTAAAAATAATCACCAGATGTACGAATAACTTCGTATCTCTGGTGATTATTATTTTTAGCCTGTATGTCTTTCTTTGATTATCGGCAGTATCAGTGATTGAGAGAGACAAGAAATCACAACATCAGTATAGGGAATATCTCTTCAAGTCTTCAGTCAGCGATAGTTGTTCCCGGTGTGAGGCTAAGGGGGAATGATCGTTAGAGCGAAGAATTATGCAGCAGCTTCTATGTTTGTCGGCGATTTAACTAGAGCCACTGCTTCTCCGCTGAAAATAGAATAGCGAGAAAACAGAAAACGCACAGCCGAAGCTGCGCGTTTTGCCTGTATAGGAGAGCTTATTTGCTCATCTCGCAGAAGCGCATGAGGATTGCGGCAACCTCTGCACGGGTTGCGTTATTCTGCGGATTAAGCTCGCCCTGACGCCGTATCACGATACGCAGACACCGGCTGTTCAGCGAGAAAGGACATGACAAGTTCTGAAGGCGGCTTTCTCTGGACGATACGCAGGCGCTTCTGCCGTTTGCCGCGAAAACAGGTGTAGTTGTTCAGTGTATACCAAAGCTGATGCGGTATCTATTCCGGTAATTGCTACTCGATTTTCTGCAAAACATAAACATTTTTCATCTCAAATTGCCTTCTGAGAAAAACAAGGACCCGCTGATAGTTTCAGCGGGTTCGCTATTATTATAATATGTATTTTCTCTTTGGAGATTTCAAATCTGGCTGAGCAGCCAACGGACATCGACATTCAGAATTTCGGACAGTGCCTTGAGCTCAATGTCAGATACCGGGCGTTTCTGTCCTTTAAGAAGCGAGAGGGCAGGGTGGCTGATTTCCACACCGGAGACCTGCAAACGTGCGAGCAGGTCTTTTTACAGCATGCCCGCCGCAGAAAGTGCTTCGGTCACGCGCGCGCTGGCGATATTGCGGTTGCTAGGTGCCAGTTTTCGTGTGCTCATCCTCATCACCAACTTCTTCGCTTGCTTTAGTATAAGGAATTTTGTCGTTGCCAAATTTGGCAGTAGCAAATATAATGAAATTTGATATAAGAAATCAGGGTTTTCTTCATCACTGATGTGGAAGGAAAAAGTAATATGCAGCAAGTTTACGGGTACATTCGTGTATCTACACGTGACCAGAATGAAGAACGGCAGGTGATCGCCATGCGCGAGTTCGGCGTGCCGGAGAAAAATATGGTAATCGATAAGCAGTCCGGCAAGAATTTCGCGCGGCCGGGCTATCGCAGACTGGTGAAAAAATTAAAACCGGCCGACACTCTCGTGATTAAGAGCATCGACCGATTGGGACGAAATTATGATGATGTTTTGGAGCAGTGGCGCCTGCTGACAAAAGAGAAGCAGGTGGATATTGTGGTGCTCGATATGCCGCTTCTGGATACGAGGAAGGGACGCGATTTGATCGGAACGCTGATCTCTGACATCGTTTTGCAGCTGCTTTCGTATGTGGCGCAGA
>ERZ773133.3564-NODE-3564-length-11775-cov-4.649829_pt1 | contig 11775 bp, 8 predicted proteins | sample MGYA00580861_ERZ773133 | MGnify/ENA primary metagenome ERZ773133 (study PRJEB29015, sample SAMEA2737844) | human gut metagenome | biome: human gut; feature: human-associated habitat; material: faeces | place: China | collected 2012 ...
CCCGGAAATCCGACGATCACATCGGTCGTCAGGGCCGGATGTTTAAAGTACTTGCGGATCAGTATGCATTTTTCATAGTATTCTCCTGATGTGTATCTTCGATTCATTCTTTTTAAAGTTGCATCACATCCACTCTGCAGGGAAAGGTGGAAGTGCGGGCAGAATTTCGGAAGAGCAGAAAGTGTTTTCACAAAATCTTCTGTAATGATACCCGGTTCCAGTGACCCAAGGCGAATACGCTCGACCCCCGCAACCTCATGCACTGCAAGGATCAGTTCCTGCAGTGTGCTGCCATGATCGATCCCGTAAGAACTCAAATGGATACCGGTAAGAACCACCTCTTTGCATCCATTGCCTGCCAGCGTTTTTACTTCCTCTACGACCTCTTCTTTTCTGCGGCTGCGTACACGACCTCTCGCATAGGGAATGATGCAGTAGCTGCAGAACTGATTACAGCCATCCTGTACTTTCAGGTAGGCTCTGGTGTGTTCCACCGTTTTTTCCAGAGACAGTTTCTCGTACTCTTTTGTGTGATTGATATCGATCAGAGATTCCTGCACGGCACTGCGTTCATAATGTTCCAGAATACTGACCAGATCTTTTTTGCGGTTATTTCCGATAATAATGTCGATTGCAGAGTCTTCTTCCAGCTCAGTTCCTGCTGCCTGCACATAACATCCGGCTGCCACCACGATCGCATGCGGATTCATTTTTTTTGCTTTGTGCAGCATCTGTCTGGACTTGCGGTCTGCCATATTCGTCACCGTACAGGTGTTGATCACATAAACATCCGCCCCCGGTGCAAACGGCACAATCTCATACCCTGCTTTTTCCAGAAGCTGCTGCATCGCCTCCGTCTCATATGCATTTACCTTGCATCCCAGATTGTGGAATGCCGCTTTGCGTTTTTCCATATTTTATCCAATTCCTTTCTTTTAAGCTTGACAGTCTCCTCCGAAATGGGTATGATTAATGTATACAAAAACACATATTACAGGAGGTTTTATGACAATGAAAACTGTACAGATTTCTTTAAATTCGATTGATAAAGTAAAGTCATTCGTAAACGAAATTACAAAATTTGATTATGATTTTGATCTGGTATCCGGAAGATACGTAATCGACGCAAAATCTATTATGGGTATTTTCAGTCTGGACCTTTCCAAGCCGATCGACCTGAATATCCATGCTGAAGATGATTCCGATGTAATTCTTCAGGCATTAAAACCATACATCATCGACTGAAAAATCACATAAAATTTCAGATTTCTTTTGATTTTGATATTTTTAACTGCCGCAGTTCTCCTGCGGCAGCTTTTTTGTAACCATTTTTCCGTGTCTTTTTATTCTACCCAGAGTGTCTCAGCCGTATCGATTGCTTTTTTCACCATCTCGTCGATCTCTTCCTGCAGTTTCTCTTCACTGCGTTTGATCACTTTGATATTCGGTTTGGTAACCGGATGTTTTGCCACAAAGATCGTACAGCAGTCTTCGTACGGCTGGATCGATGTCTCATAAGTATCGATCTTCAGGGATACATCCACGATCTCCTGTTTATCAAAACCGATCACCGGACGGAATACCGGAAGGGTGCAGACTTCGTTGGTCGCTGCAAGACTCTGCATGGTCTGGCTTGCTACCTGTCCGATGCTTTCTCCTGTGATCAGTCCCAGGCATCCGGTCTCTTTCGCGATGTGTTCTGCGATACGCATCATGTAACGTCTCATAATGATTGTGAGTTCATCATGAGGACATTTATCATAAATATACAGCTGAATGTCCGTAAAGTTTACGATATGCAGAACGATCGGTCCGCTGTATTTCGACACCAGACGTGCCAGGTCAACCACTTTCTGTTTTGCACGCTCACTGGTGTATGGCGGTGCATGGAAATAAACGGCATCAATCTTAACGCCGCGTTTTGCGATCATGTAGCCTGCAACCGGGCTGTCAATTCCACCGGATAACAGAAGCATAGCTTTTCCGTTTGTTCCGACCGGCATACCACCAGGTCCCGGAATGATCTTTGAATAGATATAGATCTTTTCACGAATCTCCACGTTCAGGGTGATTTCCGGATGATGCACGTCAACGCTCATATTCGGAAACGCTTCCAGAATACGCTCGCCAAGATCTGCATTTAATTCCATGGAATTTTTCGGATAATTTTTTCTTGCTCTTCTTGCATTGACTTTGAACGTATGCTCTCCATCCGGATATACGCGTGCCATATAATCGATCACTTCCTGAGAAAGCTGATCAAATCCTTCATCATTTACTTTCAGTACCGGACAGATACCCACAATACCGAAAACTCTCTGCAGTGCCTCCACTACTTCTTCAAAATCAAACAGGCCTTCGCTCTCCACAAAGATACGTCCCTGTTCTTTTCGTACATTAAATTCACCTTCCACTTTCTTCAGTGCATGGCGAATCTGTTTTACCAGTGCATCTTCGAAGAGATAACGGTTTTTTCCCTTGATACCGATCTCTCCGTATTTGATCAGAAATGCATGAAACATAGATTTCTTTTCTCCTTTTCTTTTCCTGTATCGCAGTTGTTTCGTATATTCACAGTTACATCATATCTTTTAATGTCTGCTGTATCTGCGGAGCACCACAAGCAGTTCCTTTAACTGCTGCAGGCAGTATTCCAGCTCTTCTTTTGTTGTATTCTCACAGAAACTGAATCGCACGGTAGAATCCAGCAAATCTTTTTTCAGACCAATTTCTTTTAATACCGGACTAACCGGAAGTTTTTTGTTGGAAGAACATGCTGAACCGGAAGATACCTGAATCCCCCGCTCTTCCAGTGCATGGAGCAACACTTCGCTTCGCACGCCTGCAAAGCTCACACTTACAATGTGCGGTGCTCCCTGATCCCCCGGAAGGCTGTTCAGAACCGTATCCGGTATTTTCTGCACTTCTTCCATGAAAAACTGTTTCAGATCACAGAGATGTGTCACTTTTTTATCAAAATCCGTGTAGGCTTCTTTTGCCGCACAACCAAGTCCGGCGATTCCAGGCACATTATCTGTCCCGGAACGCATCCCTTTCTGCTGGCCTCCGCCCAGGATCAGCGGATGGATCTTCACTCCGTTTCGAACATAAAGGAATCCGACTCCTTTTGGTCCATGCAGCTTATGTCCGCTGACCGAGAGCATATCAATGCCAAGTTTTTTCGGATAAATACGGTACTTTCCATAGGCCTGGATTGCATCCACATGCCAGAGTGCCTTTGGATTTTTTTCTTTGATAATCTTCCCGATCTCTTCGATCGGCTCCAGAGTCCCGATCTCATTATTGACATACATGGTGGACACAAGGATCGTATCTTCCCGGATCGCATCGGAAAACTTCTGAAGATCTATTCTTCCATAGCGGTCTACCGGTATGTAACTGACCTCAAATCCCTGCTCCTGAAGATAGATCATCGGCTGGATCACGGCAGCATGTTCGATCGCCGTTGTAATAATGTGTTTTCCGGCACGTTTGTTTGCCATCGCCGTTCCGATCAGTGCCCAGTTGTCTGACTCGGTTCCGCCAGAAGTAAAATAAATCTCTTTTTCATCTGCTTTTAAAGTAGCCGCAATCTCCATTCTGGCTTCGCGAAGATATTTTTCTGCCTCCATTCCCTTGTCGTGTCTGGATGATGGATTTCCGAAATCCTCCATCATCACTTTTACGACGATGTCACGCACACCTTCGGAACATCTTGTCGTTGCTGAATTATCCAAATATGCCTGCATTATTCTCTGCCCTCCAACTGAAACATCAGAACCGAAAGCACCGCCATACCGGCAGTTTCCGTCCGCAAGATCCGTTTTCCCAGTGTAATCGGGCTGATGCCATTTTCCTGTGCCAGTGCAATCTCACTTTCATCAAATCCGCCCTCCGGGCCAATGAAAATACCGATAGACTGCCCCGGCTGTATTGTCTCAAATATCTGTTTTGTCTTTTCCATGTCTTCCGCCAGCTCATAAGGGATCAGCGTGATATCCAGATTTTTTGCATAATCCACAGCCTGACCAAATTTCACAACCTCGTGGATATGCGGAATGATATTTCTCCTGGACTGTTTGGCTGCACTTTCTGCAATGCTCTGCCAGCGTTTCTGCTTCGCTTCCGCCTTTTTTGCATCCAATTTTACAACTGCCCTTTTCGTTGCCACCGGGATGATCTCATACACTCCAAGCTCTACTGCTTTCTGAATGATCAGTTCCATTTTATCGCCCTTTGGCAGCCCCTGGAACAGATAAATTTTCGATGGCAGCTCACGGTTTGCCTCTTCCACCCACATAATGTGCAGATGTGCCACATCTTTTTCATATCCGGCAATTTCGCAGCGATACTCTTTTCCGGTACTTTCCTCATGGATGCAGATCTGTTCTCCAATCTGAAGGCGCAGTACATTTTTCATATGATTCAGGTCGCTTCCGCGGATGATGATCTCTTTTTCACCGATTGCAGATGAGTCTGCAAAAAAATCGTACATAATCTTCCTCCGGTACTATGCCTGTTTTCTTGCAGTGACAGAAACCCATTCGCCCTGATGTGTAACTTCCAGAACTTCCAGTCCTGCATCTTTTACTGCTTTTACGACAACGTCTTCTTTTACATCCAGAATACCGGAAGTAATATAAAGAGCTCCCGGTTTCATCTGATGGCAGATCACCGGCGTCAGTGGGATCAGGACATCTGCCAGAATATTTGCCGTTACAATATCATACTTTTCATATCCGACCTGATCCTGCACGGCTTTATCATCAATGATATTTCCGATCATCACATCCATGCTGCCTTCCGGAATCTGGTTTGCTTCCAGATTTTCTCTGGTAGCAGAGATCGCACATGGATCAAGATCTGTACCGACCGCATGACCTGCTCCCAGTTTCAGTGCTGCGATGGACAGGATACCGCTTCCGGTGCCGACATCCAGGATCTCCATACCGTCCTTCACATATTTTTTCAGCTGACGCATGCAAAGCTGTGTCGTCTCATGCATACCGGTACCAAACGCCGTGCCAGGATCAATATGAATGATCATCTTATCCTTATCTTCCGGTTTTACTTCTTCCCAGGACGGGATGATCAGGATATCATCCACATAAAACTGATGAAAATACTGTTTCCAGTTGTTGATCCAGTCCTTGTCTTCGGTCTGGGATTCTGTGATTGTTCCCTCTCCGATATCCACAAACATACGAAGCTCTTCCAGAGCATCTTTTACATTTGCAAGCAACTCTTCTTTATCTTCTTTCTCATCCAGGTAAAAGTTCAGATAAGCGATCCCGTCATCTGCCGGTCCGTCTGGAAGAATATCGACAAACATCTGCTGTTTGTCCTGCTCCGTCAACGGTACTTTATCTTCAATTTCTACGCCTTCCACGCCGGCTTCTGCCAGTGTGGAGATCACGATATCTTCTACTTCTGATCTTGTTTTTAAGGTAAATTTATTCCATCTCATAAATGTCAAATATCCTTTCGTATAGATAATGATGTTGAGGTCAAAACTCCCCAACTATGATGCCTACGGATTGTTCCTGTACAAAATAGTATGATAATCCATACGTGTCTGTTCGTACTTTACAGCCACAAAATAAGAGGTGTTTTTACACACCCCTTATCATAACATCTGTGCTTACTTTTTAAAAGTACTATTTTTCTTCCTTTTTCCGCTTCTTAAGCGTCAGTGCAAGTGCTGCTCCGGAAACAACAAGTGCTGCTGCCACCGGTACAACCGGTGTAGTATCCCCGGTCTTTGCTGCTGTATTGGTGCTGCCAGAAGAAGAGCTGCTGCTACTGCTTCCGCTTCCGGAAGTAGAGCTGGATGTTCCGCTTTCATTTGCCTTAAACGTGATGGATTTCTTCACATCATCTCCCTCACTGTATACCCACTTCTTGCCATCATATACATATTTGCGGAATGTTGCCACGATCGTATAAGTGCCGGCCTGTGTCGGAGTCATCGTAAAGGTCTGTGTGGACTTATCTCCCTTCCAGGTTGTAGTATCCGTCAGTTTCCAGGAATACGGTACATATTTTTCATCATCTGCTGACGGTTTGTAATCCTTGTCATCCACATAAGTAGAACCGGTTGCTGTAAATGTCAGTGCCGTATTTAACTTCTGTGTGGAATTATCCGTTACACCGGTGAATTTTACATCGCTCTCTTTTGCTTCCTGCGGAGCACGCAATGTCTTTACCGATACCGAAACCGGAACACTTGCCAGATAATTGTCGGATTCCGGGATTCTTGTATAAATCTTATAGCTTGTTCCCGCTTTCAGATCCTGCTCTTCACCGTCTACTTCATTGACATAGGTGATCGTGGAAGCTTTCTTCGCCAGTTTCCATTCATCATCCTTTGCCTTTTCCGAATAAGCATATTCCTGACCGGCTACGGTCTTGTATTTCAGATACTGATAATGACGTTCGGTCACTTCCGGCTTGGTCAGTGTGATGCCGAGGGATTTCATCAGTTCCTCAGTAAGAGGAGCCTTTGTGATCTCTGCGGAGATATCAAGTGGTTCAATCGTATATTTTTTATCTAGATCAGAACCTTCTTTAAATTCCAGTGTTACAGTAACTTTTGAAGCCGTTGCCACATCTGATGAATCATATGTATATGTTGCCGTTTTAAAATATGCCCCTACACTTCCACCAGCTGCAACTGCTTTTGAAATTTCATTAGCATCCTGTGTTTCTGTATTTACAAAGCCACTTAATTTACATGCATCTGCTGCCTCTGTTGTTCCATCATAAGTCTTTGTGATTTTGCTTTGAGAAGTTGTACTTGATTTTGCAGGAACAACGCTCGGTGTTAATACCTTTTTTTCAACTGTATAATTAACAGTTCCTGAAAGTGTATGTTCATATCCCAATTTATCTTTTACGGTTACTTTGGAAATTTTATACTCTTCTGTCGTTGGAATCTGATATTTATTGTTCTTTGTAATTTTATATCCACCTAATCCATCGGACACACTCTCCACTTTAAGTGCATCATCCATACTGCTGTCATAATTTTTTGCATTCATTTTAACAGAAGTTATATAATCATTCTTATCTGTCACTTTAACAATCGCTTTATTACTAAGTGTCTCCTCACCATAGGTGCTGGTAACATCTCCACCTACTGTGACCGAAGAAGTTGCTGTATCTTCTACTTTCATGTTACCAGAAGCGTATGTCCAATTTTCCGTTGTAATAGTTAGATCCGATTTATTTTCAATCTTTGTCTCATATGTCTGCACTATACATTTCGCTGTTGCGAGGTTATCTACATATACCGTAACCTTTCCATCTGCATCACTCCATACAATGCTTTCTCCTTTTACACTGCCACCAACAGTTATACCAGACACTACACACGGTACATCCGCTTTACCAACTGAAAGCGTCAGCTTTTTCAATTCTTTTGCACTTCCGCTACTGCTTTTCACAGTACTGCCTGATTTCACTTTACACGCAATCGCACCCTGTGTAAATACAATATTTGTACTTGTAATCTCAGCACTGCCAAGAAGTGTACCCCCATTTACTGTTAAATTTGCAACCGATATCTCGCCTGAAACCGATAACTTTCCGTTACTTACTTCTGTACCTTCACTTCCCCCCTTTTCGAGAATCACAGTACCTTCACCGGTTATTTTATCAATGGTATTCGTCTCCGTTCCAAGTAAATATACATGAAGTGTTTTTCCTGCATCTACACGGACTTCTGAAACACTTTCTCCATTATTCATAACGATTGTAGCTTCATTTCCTGTAACGGTCAGAACTCCATCTATTATGTCACATCCATCTTTGTTCGCAATATCTCTCGTCTTTTTCCCAACTGCACCTTTTTTTTGTCCGGTTTCGCTTTCTGTTTGAGGTGTCTGCTCTGTTATCACTGCTTCGCTCTCAATAACTGCCTGTGACTCACTTTCCGGGACAAAACCACCCTTGATCTCAGTTTCTTTGTCTTTGTGATGTTTTGTTTCTTGGTTTTTTGTCTCTGTTTCTGTATTTGCAGACTCACTTTCTGTATCACTTGAAATAACCTGTACTGCCTGCGTATCGCCCTCAGAGCTGTCTTTTCCTGCCGCCAGCACAGATGCCGGAACCATGGAAACTGACAGGCTGAAAGACATACATATAATCATTAACTTTTTCAGTAATTTTAATTTCATATCCAATTTACCTGCTTTCACCAAATCTATGTATAAAGCTACAGTTATACCTATACATCATATTCTATTCTTTTCAAGCTTTCTTGTCAACGTCAGAAACCTTAAGTTTCTGTTACGTCATACACGAATCCTGTTTCTACATATCAAAACAGCAAGTATTTTTATGGTGAAAATGTTTCCTTTCCGATAACTTTCACGTACAAAAATGCACCGCGGATCTCTCCCGGGTGCATTTTTTGAATTTCAGCTTTTTTATTGTTCTCAGGGTCAGTCTTCAAATGTTTCTTTTATTTTTTCCATAAAGCTCTTCTTTTTCGGCTTTTCCTGTTTACTATCGTTAATCTTACCATTGACTGCCTCATCATACTTACGCAGGTATTCCTTTGCCTCTTCGTTCAGCTTTGTCGGAACCTGAACAACAAGTGTTACATAATGGTCTCCGCGGATATTTTTGTTGCGAAGAGAAGGCACACCTTTTCCTTTAAGACGGATCTTGGTATCCGTCTGTGTTCCAGGTTTGATATCGTATGCCATATCGCCGTCTACAGTTGTGATATGGATCTGTCCGCCCAGTGCTGCCTGTGCAAAGGTGACAGGAGCAGTAGAATAAATATTCATATCCTGTCTCTGGAAGATCGGATGACGTTCTACCTGAACTTCAACCAGCAGATCCCCTCTTGGGCCGCCGTTTACACCCGGTTCACCCTTTTCACGAATACGGATGCTCTGTCCGTTGTCAATACCGGCCGGGATCGTCACTGCGATCTTCTTGCGGTTTGTGATGTAACCGCTTCCATGGCAATCCGCACATTTCTCTTTTACGATCTTACCGCTTCCGTTACAGTCCGGACAGGTCTGTACATTTCTTACCGTGCCAAACAGGGACTGCTGTGTATATACGATCTGACCTTTACCGCCGCATTTCGGACAAGTCTCCGGACTGGTTCCTGGTTTTGCACCTGTTCCATGGCAGGTTGTACACTCATCCTTCAGATTCAGATCCAGCTGTTTTTCGCATCCGAATACTGCCTCTTCAAAGGTAATCCTTACCGCTGTCCTGACATTGGCACCTTTCATCGGTCCATTGTTTGCACGTCTGCTGCGACCGCCTCCGAAAAGATCTCCGAAAATATCACCAAAGATATCTCCCATATCGCCGCTGTTGAAATCAAAGCCGCCGAATCCTCCGGCACCTCCGCCGCCCTGTTCAAACGCAGCATGTCCGAACTGATCATACTGTCTGCGTTTTTCTGCATCGCTTAACACGGCATATGCTTCCGATGCCTCTTTAAATTTCTTTTCTGCTTCTTTGTCTCCCGGGTTCATATCTGGATGATATTTTTTTGCAAGCTGACGGTATGCTTTTTTAATGGTAGCTTCATCCGCCCCTCTGTCAACGCCGAGAACTTCATAGTAATCTCGCTTATTCTCTGCCATCTTTAATCCTCCACATGCACGGCAACCTTCCAGAACCTGCCTGTTTGCAGTTCCTTACGGCCTGATTGCTGACACAAGGCAGGAATGAACACATCCCTGCCTGTGTATATTGTAACTGTTTAGCATCTTAACAGTTACGATGCTAAAATTTATTAAAAGTTACTTTTTTATACTTCTTTGTAATCACCGTCTACAACATCATCAGACTGATAGCTGCTGTTATCTGCTCCGGCATTCATATCAGGACCTGCCTGAGCTGCTCCGTTTGCCTGTGCCTGCTGCTCATACATCTTTGCAAATACTTTCTGAGCACTTTCCATCAGTTTTTCTTTTGCTGCTTTGATCTCAGCAACCTGTGACTCTGTCATTTCTTCCGGATTGCTCTTTGCGATCAGGTCTTTCAGTTCGTTCAAGTCAGCTTCTACTGCTGTCTTGTCATTTGCATCTACTTTATCGCCAACTTCTTCCAATGCTTTTTCGGTCTGGAATACCATAGCGTCTGCATCGTTTCTTGTGTCGATTGCTTCTTTTCTCTTCTTATCCTGAGCTTCGTACTCAGCAGCTTCTTTGACTGCTTTGTCGATATCAGACTCAGACATATTAGATCCGGAAGTAATGGTGATGTGCTGTTCTTTTCCGGTTCCCAGATCTTTTGCGGATACATTTACGATACCGTTTGCATCAATATCGAATGTAACTTCGATCTGAGGCACACCTCTTCTTGCTGGTGGGATACCATCCAGACGGAACTGGCCAAGAGATTTGTTATCTTTCGCAAACTGTCTTTCACCCTGTACAACGTGGATATCAACAGCTGTCTGATTATCTGCTGCGGTTGAGAAGATCTGGCTCTTCTTGGTCGGGATGGTTGTATTTCTCTCGATCAGTCTTGTTGCAACACCACCCATTGTCTCAATAGACAGTGACAGCGGAGTTACATCCAGCAACAGGATATCGCCTGCACCGGCATCGCCTGCCAGTTTACCACCCTGTACGGAAGCACCAAGTGCTACACACTCATCCGGGTTCAGAGATTTGCTTGGTTCATGTCCGGTCAGAGCTTTTACTTTATCCTGTACAGCCGGAATACGTGTAGAACCACCAACCAGCAGTACTTTGGAGATCTCGCTTGCTGTCAGACCTGCATCTCTCAGTGCGGTGTTAACAGGTGTAGCGGTTCTCTCTACCAGATCGTGTGTCAGTTCATCGAATTTTGCTCTTGTCAGATTCATATCGAAATGTTTCGGACCTTCAGCAGTTGCTGTGATGAATGGCAGATTAATGTTTGTGGTTGTTGCAGAAGAAAGCTCTTTCTTTGCTTTTTCAGCAGCTTCTTTTAATCTCTGCAGTGCCATTTTATCGTTTGACAGGTCTACGCCCTCATTTTTCTTGAACTCAGCCAGCATGTAGTCTGTGATCTTCTGGTCGAAGTCATCACCACCCAGTCTGTTGTCTCCGGCTGTTGACAGTACTTCGATAACGCCGTCACCGATCTCAATGATGGATACGTCGAATGTACCACCACCTAAGTCGTATACCATGATCTTCTGTTCTTTTTCATTGTCCAGTCCATATGCCAGAGCTGCTGCGGTCGGCTCGTTGATGATACGTTTTACATCCAGACCTGCGATCTTACCGGCATCTTTGGTTGCCTGACGCTGTGCATCATTAAAATATGCCGGTACCGTGATAACTGCTTCGGTAACTTTTTCGCCCAGGTAGTTTTCTGCATCTGCTTTCAGTTTCTGCAGGATCATTGCGGAAATCTCCTGCGGAGAATATTTCTTGTCGTCGATGGTTACACGATAATCGGTACCCATATGTCTTTTAATAGAAGAAATTGTTTTGTCAGCGTTTGTAACTGCCTGACGTTTTGCAGGTTCACCGACCAGTCTCTCACCTGTTTTTGTGAATGCCACAACAGATGGTGTTGTTCTTGCACCTTCTGTATTTGCGATAACAACCGGTTTGCCACCTTCCATAACTGCTACACAGCTGTTCGTTGTTCCTAAGTCAATACCAATAATTTTACCCATGATAAATTCCTCCTGTTTTATTCTGCTTTTATACTGAATTTTGTCAACTTTTTAATTTAGTTTGCTACTTTTACCATGCTGTGGCGAACCACACTGTCACGGTACATATAGCCTTTCTGAAGTTC
>ERZ773133.3608-NODE-3608-length-11645-cov-16.115617_pt1 | contig 11645 bp, 10 predicted proteins | sample MGYA00580861_ERZ773133 | MGnify/ENA primary metagenome ERZ773133 (study PRJEB29015, sample SAMEA2737844) | human gut metagenome | biome: human gut; feature: human-associated habitat; material: faeces | place: China | collected 2012 ...
TCGATCATCATAGGGCAAAACCTTCCTTTCCGGTCGTGTGCCCTATCCTATGCTGCGGCGGGTGCGGCTGTTACTGCTTTTCAGCCTGCGCGCGCACCTTCTCAATGGTATCGCGGTAGCCGCCGGAGCCGTACTGGATGCAGCGGTTGATGCGGCTGATGGTGGCGGTACTGATCTCCACCGCCTTGACGATCTGCTCATAGGTGGCACCGTCCAGCAGCAGCTTTGCGGCCTGCAGGCGCTGCGCCATATCCGAGATTTCCTTCACGGTGCACAGATCCTCAAAAAAGGCGTAGCACTCTTCCCGGCTCTCCAGACTGAGGATGGCATCAAAGAGCGCATCCGTCGTCTCATTTCTTCTGGAATTTTTTTCAGCCATTGTTTTTCTCCTTATTATAACAGCGGCGGCAGCAGGCAAAGCAGACAGTGCTGTCGCACGGAATATTCTGCACGCTATTACTTTAGCACTTCAAAGTGTGAAAGTCAAGACCTGTGGGTGAATGGCTTTCACTTAAGAGCGTATTCAGTTTTATTCTCTTCACACATGAAAGAAAATCATCTAAAAATTATTCCCAGAAAATGGCTTGAATTGGCGTATCCTCTGAACTTGTTACAGAAATATTGACAATTGATGAAAACGGGAATAAAGTAGGACACAATCATTCAGCAAATGCAAGGAACAGGACATGATCTTCTGCATCACCCTCTTTCAGCGAGCCGCTCCTCGGATGAAAAAGCGGCAGTCAGGAGCAGAGGACCCTCGCCTGCGAGCAGCCTGTGTGAACCGGGTTTTGTGCCCCCAAGTAGCATGGTGCCGTCCAGCCCACGTTATCGGGCAGCATGGTCAGTATACCATGCGTGGGAGAGTGGCTGTTTTAACACAGCAAGCGAAGTGGTACCGCGGAGTATTGCTCCTGCCCTGGCAGGCGGGAGCAGAAGCCTTCGTCTTCGGAGTGTGGCCGGAAAGCCCGGTCATGTGCTGAGGACGAAGGTTTTTTACGCTCCGGGGCAATGCTTTGCCGGACGGCAGCCTATCGTTCCGAACCTGTTGCGGAGTGAAAAAAGGAAAGAGGTAGAAAACTATGAATACGCTGGTCATCGTATTGATCGCAGCGGTGTGCCTGTTTGGCGCTTATGTGCTTTACGGCCGCTGGCTGGCTAACAAATGGGGCATCGACCCCGCAGCCAAGACTCCGGCTGTCGTCCACGAGGATGGCCGGGACTATGTGCCCACCAATGGCTGGACGGTGTTTGCCCACCAGTTCAGCTCCATCGCTGGTGCAGGCCCTGTCACCGGTGCCATTCAGGCCGCAGCCTTCGGCTGGCTGCCGGTGCTGTTGTGGGTGCTGCTGGGCGGCATCTTCTTCGGCGCTGTTACCGACTTTGGCGCTCTGTATGCTTCCGTTAAGAACGACGGCAAGAGCATGGGTATGCTGATCGAAAAGTACATCGGCAAGACCGGCCGCAAGCTGTTCCTGCTGTTCTGCTGGCTGTTCTGCGGCATCGTGATTGCCGCTTTTGCGGACATGGTTGCCGGCACCTTCAATGCCTTCGGCGCAGACGGCGCAATGGTTGAGGCTGCCAAGACCAACGGCGCTGCCGGCATGGTGTCCATCATGTTCATGGTGTTCGCCGTTATCTTTGGCCTGCTGCAGAAAAAGTTCAGCTTCTCCGGCTGGAAGGAAAGCGTTATCAGCATCGTGTTCATCGTGCTGTCCTTTGTCATCGGCGCAAACCTGCCCCTGATCCTGGGCAAGGCCGCTTGGAGCTACATCACCTTTGTGTACATCTTCTTTGCTGCTGTGCTGCCCATGTGGCTGCTCAAGCAGCCCCGTGACCACATGACCACCTTTATGTTCGTGGCCATGATTGTGGGTGCTGTGGTTGGCCTGCTGGTGGCACACCCCACCATGAATCTGCCTGTGTTCACCGGCTTTACCAACGAAAAGCTGGGCACCATGTTCCCCATCCTGTTCGTCACCGTGGCCTGCGGTGCAGTTTCCGGTTTCCACAGCCTTGTTTCCTCCGGTACTTCCTCCAAGACCGTTGAGAACGAGAAGGATATGCTGAAGGTCGGCTACGGTGCCATGATTCTTGAAAGCCTGTTGGCTGTTCTGGCTCTGTGCGTTGCCGGTGCTGCCGCAGCTGCCGACGGTACTCCTGCTGCCGGTACTCCGTTCCAGATCTTCAGCCGCGGCGTTGCCGGTTTCTTTGAGATGTTCGGTGTGCCCGCCTACGCTGCTACCGTGTTCATGACCATGTGCGTTTCCGCACTGGCACTGACCAGTCTGGATGCCGTGGCCCGTATTGGCCGCATGAGCTTCCAGGAGCTGTTCAGCGTGGACGACATGGAGCACGCCGAGGGCTGGCGCAAGCTGTTCTGCAATGTGTACTTCTCCACCTTCATCACGCTGGTGTTTGGCTTTATCCTGACCAAGATCGGCTACGCCAACATCTGGCCTCTGTTCGGTTCTGCCAACCAGCTGCTGAGCGCACTGGTGCTGGCTACCCTGTGCGTGTTCCTGAAGGTGACCGGCCGCAGCAACAAGATGCTGTTCCCCCCGCTGGTCATCATGCTGTGCGTTACCTTTACCGCATTGGTGCAGCGCCTGATTGCTATGGTCAAGGCCATCAGCACCGCCGCTTCTGTTACCATCCCTGCCGGTGAGACCACTTGGAGCGCTGTGTTCATCGCAAACGGCCTGCAGCTGATCCTTGCCGTGCTGCTGATCGTGCTGGGCCTGAACATCGTGTTCCACTCCTTCTCCGCTTACAAGAAGGCTGAGCACAAAAGCGAAGCAAACGTCTGATTCTGCCATTCACAATCCTGTTTTCAATAAACAAAACGCCGCTGACGATGCACAAAGCCGTCAGCGGCGTTTTGTTGTGGAAGCGTATTTTATATGTAAGCCCGGAAAATCCGCGGATTTTCCGGGCTTACATTTTCACAGACTGAGGAAAAGAGAAACTGCTTATTATAAATGACAGCTTTCCCAGCCTTGCAGAGCGGCCAGCTGGGTCTCGGTGTGGAACCAGTGCTCCCCGCCCTCCAGAATGGTCAGGTGCGCCCCGGTCTGCTGCCGGAACCGCTCCATAGCGGTGTGCCCGGTAAGGGGATCTGTATCAGCATAGAGCACCTGTGTGGGTACTTTCCAGTGCAGCGGGTGCTCCCGCACCCAGCACAGATACGGCCACGAAAGCGTCTCCCCAAAGTCTGTGGGGATCTCCCCTGCCGCGTGCAGCTGCTCCTCCGTTACCCCTGCCTGCTGCATCAGGGCAAGGATCAGCTTTTCCATATCCACCATCGGGGACACCAGCAGCGCCTTCTCCGGCGTTTGCGTCTGCAACGCCTGCATAGCAAACCACGCCCCGATGCTGACCCCATACACCCGGATATGCTTCCATACCGGATGCATCCGGGCGTAAACCGCCTGCAGCTCCCGGGTGACCACCCACGGCACCAGCTTTTCCGGGCTGTTTTTCCGGGTGCCGTGCTCCGGCAGATCGACAGCCAGTACCTGCCAGCCTGCCAGGCAAGCTGTGCGGGCAAAGCGGGCAGCCTCGGCTGCGCTGCCGTTTTTGCCGTGGACGTAGAGATAGACCCGGCGGCTGCGCTTGCCGTACAGGACAGCCGGGATGCCTGCGATCTCAAGCTTGATTTTTTCCATAACGGCTCCCTCCTGTTTTGGGGCGCATTGCGCCCTGTTTTCCCTATGATAGCACAAGCAACAGCCAAACACAAACAGAAAAAAACTAATGCTAACACGATTTTGAATGTCCTCCGCTGCCGCTCTGGCCATTGTTCAAGGAAAGTATATTTTAATATTTGAGGTTCTGAAACGCCTGCGGGCGTTTCAGAACCTCTTTTCACAGAAGGGGTCGTAACTGGAAACGGCTGCTGTTACCTCTTACGTCCTCTCCCGTGAAAATGGGATAACGGAGCGTCCGCAGACGCTTCGTTATCCCGAAATAATAAATCATAATTCCGCTGAATATGGCCAAAGCGCAGCGGGGGCCATTTGAAATCGTTCTGCACAAAAAGAGCCACCGCACAAGGCTGTGCGATGGCTCTTGAGATAGTGCTTCAGGTTTTGCTTAGCCGAAGATGTTGATCAGGATACCAGCAGCAACGGCAGAACCGATAACGCCGGCCACGTTGGGGCCCATGGCGTGCATCAGCAGGAAGTTGGAGGGGTTCTCACTCTGGCCGACCTTCTGGGAGACACGAGCGGCCATAGGCACGGCGGAAACGCCGGCGGAACCGATCAGGGGGTTCACCTGACCGCCGGTCAGCTTGTACATAACCTTGCCGCACAGCACACCGGCTGCGGTGCCGAAGGAGAAGGCGATCAGACCCAGCACGATGATGAACAGGGTGCGGGTGTTCAGGAAGGTGTTTGCACTGGTGGTGCAGCCAACAGACAGAGCCAGGAAGATGGTGATGATGTTCATCAGCTCATTGCCGGCGGTCTTCTGGATACGATCCACGACGCCGCACTCCTTCATCAGGTTGCCCAGCATCAGCATACCGACCAGAACGGCGGCATCCGGCACGATGAGGGAGACGATGATGGTGACCATGATGGGGAAGATGATCCTCTCGGTCTTGGAGACGGTGCGCAGCTGCTTCATGACCACAGAGCGCTCCTTGGAGGTGGTCATTGCCTTCATGATGGGCGGCTGGATAACGGGCACCAGTGCCATGTAGCTGTACGCTGCCACAGCGATGCTGCCCAGCAGCTCAGGTGCCAGACGGGAGGTAACGAAGATAGCGGTCGGGCCGTCGGCACCGCCGATGATGGAGATGGCAGCGGACTGCTTCTGGGTGAAGTCCACCAGACCGGTAGCGGCCAGCAGACGGGCGCCCATGTAAGTACCAAAGATACCGAACTGTGCGGCAGCGCCCAGCAGCAGGCTCTTGGGGTTGGAGATCAGGGGTGCAAAGTCGGTCATGGTGCCGATACCGAGGAAGATCAGCGGCGGGTAGATGCCCAGCTTAACACCCATGTAGAGCATATCGGCCAGACCGCCGTTGTTCAGGATCTCGACCCACATGGGGTGCTCCAGACCGTCACCAACGAAGTACTGCATGTGGATGATGCCGCTGCCGGGGAGGTTGGCAAGGATCATGCCAAAGGCCATGGGCAGCAGGATCAGGGGTTCGAATTCCTTGACGATGGCGAGGTACAGCAGAAAGCAGCCCACGCAGATCATCACGGCGTACAGCCAGCCGCCGGGCTGGCCAAACTGTGCAAAGCCGGAACTTTGGAAAATACCGACCAGAGTATCAATAAACTGTGTCATGCTCTTCCTCCTGTGTTAAAACGGAGCCGTGGTGTCGTTCACGCCGGCCTTGCCCCAGCCGTTTTTGCCACGACGCACTGCCTTAAGGGTGTACTTGCCGTTGCCCATTGCATGGATAGCAGCCATAATGGCGGCCACCACATCACCGGGGATGCCCTCCTCTACCTGAGGAGCAGGCGCAGCCTGCTGTACCGGAGCGGCAGCGGGCTTTGCGGCAGGTGCCTGTGCAGCAGTCTTGGCGGCCTTCTTCTTGGCATTCATCGAGTCGAAGATCTTGCCCTCCAGCGTGATGATAGCCATCAGCAGCACGAGGATCAGGAACACCAGCACGATACCAGTAATGGTAACGACCACATCGAAACCTAAGTCCATGGTTTTTCCTCCTGTTTGTTGGATACTGCAAGCGATACAACATCGTTAGCAGAAAATCAATTTGGGTATAGTATACCGTATTTTGCCATTCATTTCAACAAAAATTAACAAATTTTATTTTTGCTGCTTTGTGATATGACATGGACAAAACGAACCAATCTTAGCGGCGGCCGATGCGCGGAGTGGCATCCGTAAAGCCGGTTTCCAGCTTATCACCGATGGAAAGGCTCTGTGCCGTGCCCAGTGCAACGCAGTTTACAGGGTCTGGCGAGACGGTGACCTCCACCTTCAGTTCCTGGCTCAGATATTCGGTCAGGCCGTGCAGCTGAGCACCGCCGCCGGTCAGCATAACGCCGTTGCGGTAGATATCGCCTGCCAGCTCCGGCGGAGTCTTTTCCAGCACCTGATGGGCTGCGGTGCCGATCTGCTCGCTGAGCATCATCACCGGCTCGTACAGATCATCGGTGGAAACGGTCACGCGCACCGGCAGACCGGTAAGCAGGCTGCGGCCCTTGATCTCCATGCTCTCGTGGAAATCGGTCTTTTGGGGGCAGCAGGCAACGTGCTTTTTCAGTTCCTCGGCGGTGCGCTGGCCGATGGCGATGCTGTATTTGTTGCGGACGTGCTTGAGAATCTCCTCATCATAGTGGTTACCGGCCACGCGCACACTGGTGGCCTTGACCTTGCCGCCAAGGCTCAGCACGGCGATATCCGTGGTGCCGCCGCCGATATCAATGATCATACGGCCGTCCGGCAGGGTGATGTCGATGCCGGAGCCGAGAGCAGCGGCAATGGGCTCATCGATCAGGTACACCTGACGGGCACCGGCTGCCACCACAGCCTCCACCACGGCATCGCTCTCAATGCCGGTAATGGCGGCGGGCACGCACACTGCCACCCGGGGCTTGACCATGTGGGAGCTGTACACCTGCTTAACAAAGCGGCAGATCAGCTCCCGGGTCATGGTGTGGTCACTGATGACGCCATCCTTCAGCGGGAAGATGGCGGAGATATAGTTGGGCGTGCGTCCCACCATGGCCAGTGCTTTATCGCCGGCTTCCAACACGGTGTTCTTGCGGGTATCCATTGCCACAACGCTGGGCTGGTTGAGCACTACGCCCTTGCCCTCCTGCGCGATGATGATGGTAGTAGTACCAAGGTCGATGCCGATATCATTCTGTGCCATAATTGCCTGAATCCTTTCTCTGCGTTCCTCTATCATGTATGTAACGCCCGCAGCGGCGGGCAAAAAACAAAGACTGCTTTAGTATAACATAGTTGCGGCAAAAAGTATACAAGCTTTGCCGCTGTTCTGCACGGTTTTATCAGGGGCTTTCCCCTTCTGTGCTGAGCTGCTCCGACGGCTGTCCGGCCTGCAGCAGAGCGCACAGGCCGCTGTAACGCAGATTCTGCCGGATGTTGCTCATCATGCTGTTCACCACATCCCTGCGGCCCGCCACAACGCACAGCCTGCGCGCGCGGGTGACACCGGTATAAAACAGGTTGCGGTAGCACAGCCTTGGCGGCACCTGTGCCACCGGCAGGATCACCGCCGGGAACTCGCTGCCCTGACTTTTGTGCACCGTGATGGCGTAGGCGATCTCCAGCTCGTTCAGGTTTTCCGCCGGGTAGAGCAGCCGCCGGTCGTCCATACGCACCACCATGGAGCGCTCCCGCAGGTTGATGCTTTCCACGATGCCGATATCGCCGTTGTAGGCACCTACGCCCTGCTCGCCGCCGATGCGGTTCCAGACGATCTCGTAGTTGTTGCGCACCTGCATCACCTTGTCCCCCACTCGGAACACTCGGGCGGCGCTTTGCAGCTGGGGCTTGCCTTTCTGGGGCGGGTTGAGCAGGTTTTGCAGCTCCACGTTCAGCGCCTGCGTGCCGGTGGGGCCAAGCTTTGTGGGACACAGCACCTGAATATCCCGGATGGGGTCAAAGCCGTAGCTCCGGGGCAGCCGGGTGGTGACAAGGTCACACACCAGACGCTGCGCAGCCTCGCCGTCCGCTTCCAGAAAGAAGAAGTCGTCGGTTTTGCTGCCCTTTTGCAATGGCTCGCCGGAGATGATATGGTGCGCGTTTTCCACGATGAGACTGCGTTTTGCCTGCCGGAAAATCTCGTTCAGGCAGACAGTTGGCACGCAGCCGGAGCGGATGACCTCGCTGAGGATGTTGCCCGCGCCTACGCTGGGCAGCTGGTCGGCATCGCCTACCATAATAATACGGCAGGTGTAGCGCAGCGCCGCAATGAGCGCCTGAAACAGCTTGACGTCCACCATGCTCATCTCGTCCAGAATGACCACGTCACACTTGAGCAGGTTTTTGTCGTTGTGGATAAAGCTGACCACGCCGCCGGTGTAGTCCACCTCCAACAGACGGTGGATGGTGCTGGCCTTGCGCCCGGTCAGCTCGCTGAGCCGCTTGGCGGCGCGGCCGGTGGGGGCACACAGCGCCACCCGCTCGGCCTGATTTTCCAGCAGCTGCAAAATGGCGTTGACGGTGGTGGTCTTGCCGGTGCCGGGGCCGCCGGTGAGCACAAGGCAGTTCTCCGTCATAGCCTTGCGGATGGCTTCCCTTTGCAGGGGGGCGTAAGCAAACCCTTGGGTCAGCTCTAAGATCTGAATGTTTTTATCCAGCTCCCGTACGGTATTCTTGCCGCGCTTTGCCAGCAGATTCAGCCGATCGGCAATGTCCTGCTCCGCAGACAACAGATCCGGCAGATAAATATAAGGTACCGCGTCGAACATTTTCACGGCCAGTTCTTCCGTCTCGATGCACCGATCCAGTGCACGGGCCAGCTTTTCCGGCGGCTGATGGATGAAGTTGGACGCCGTCGTCAGCAGCTGTGCCCGGGGCAGACAGGTGTGGCCGTTGCCCGCGTTGTGGCGTAAGGTTCGCAACAAGGCCGCTTCCAGCCGCTGGGCACAGTCCCCTTCCATGTGGTAATACTGGGCGATGCTGTCCGCGTGGCGGAAGTCCAGCTGCAGCGGCTCGCCGCACAACAGATAGGGGTTGGACGCGATGGCCTGCATTGCTCCCACGCCAAAGGCCTTGAACACCTCCATGGCCTTGCGGGGACTGATCTCGAACTGTGCCAGATAGGCGATGAGCTCCCGCATGCCGAACATCCGCTTGAACTCCTGCTGGATGCGATCGGCTTTATCCGGCGAGATACCCGGGATCTTGGTCAGCCGGGCGGGGTCGTTGGCGATGACCTCCAGCGCCTCGGCACCAAACATATCAATGATCTTATCCGCAGTTTTTGCCCCGATATACGGCAGGGAGCGGCTTGCCAGAAAGGCATATACCGCTTCCAGATCCTTGGGCATATCGGTTTCGCATTCCTGTGCGTGGAACTGGCGGCCATAGGTGGCGTGGTTTTCGTACCGGCCGCGGCAGATGACGCTTTCGCCTGCGTGCAGCTCGCCTACGATGCCGCAGACCACCGTGAGCACCCCGCCGCCGGAGATTTCGAACACCACATAGCCGTTATCCTCGTTCTCGTAGATGATATCCTCCACGACGCCTTCAATCTGTTCCAGCTGCTCGTCCACCAGCTCCACCTCCTTTTGCACAGATATTATAAGTATAGCCCTTTTGGCGGGATTTGTAAATTGTAGAATCCGCAAAATCCCCGGGCAGCTCTCGCCTTTTTCCGGCGGTTGTGCTATACTGGGCGCAAACACTACGTCACGAAATGAGGAGCAACAATGGAGATCATCATTCATCAGGCCATTCTGCACGTTCTGGATACCACCATGGATGCGCCGGTGCTCAGCGGCGGGCCCATGGAGCTGACCGCCGAAAAAAACGCCTACCTGCAAAATCACATTGAAAAGCTGCTGGCCAGCGACGACATCCGCCAGTGCCGCCCGCTGCCGGATTCAGCCTTTAAAAATGAGCTGGAGCACAATCAGGACTTTGTGGATCTTTCCTGCCGCATTGCCGGGGTGCTGTTCGACTATATGCACGCCCACACCACCATCCCCGGGGCAGACCTTGCCGTGGTGGATTTCACCCGGGACGGTGCGCCGTGGCTGGGCATTCTGAAGCTGAACTACAAAAACGGTTACACCCACTACACCGAGACTGTGGAGGGCGCACCGGTGAACTCCATCATCCAGCAGCGCGCCTGCCTGCCTACCCAGAGCGGCAAGGTGGAGGAGGGCGCGCTGGTAGACCTGACCGATTACTCCATGCGGCTGCTGGAAAAGAAGTACGATATTGACGGCCACAAGGAGTTTTACCTTTCCACCGTGGTGTTCCAGTACACTACCGCCCAGCCGGAAAAGAAAAAGTTGCAGGCCATTCAGGAAGCCGCCGTGCAGGCTGTGCAGGAAAACTACGCCGAAACGCCCCATGTGGAGGCACAGGTGGCCATGATGATCGCCAATCAGGCCGCCGACAACGACAATCAGGTGTCCATCCAGCAGGTGCGCCAGCAGCTGGAAGAGGAATATCCTCTCGCCGCCGTGCCCTTTGACGACTATGTGGAAAAGAGCGATGTCATTGACAGCGCCGCCCAGCCAGTGACCGTGACCCCCGCCCGCATCCGCCGGATGGAGAGCCGCAGCCTGCGCACCGCCAACGGCATTGAGGTAAAGATCCCCACGGAGTTATTGAACGCCGAATCGGAGGTAGAATTCCTGCACGCTGATGACGGCAGCATCTCCCTGCTGATCAAAAATGTCATTTTGTAAGCTGTAACAGCAAAATCTTGCAAAACCCTGCGTTTAGCCTTGCTATCCGCAGGGTTTTGTGCTATACCTGTGTTGTATCTTTCGTGGTATACGTGTTACGACTTAGAGGAGGAAATTTTATGGAACTGGCTCTCATCACCGCGCAGCAGGTCGCGGTCTTGTTCCTGCTGATCGGCACAGGCATGGTGGCGGTCAAGACCGGCGTGCTCAAGTTAGAAAACAAACAGGCGCTTTCCAATCTGCTGGTGTACATCATCGTGCCGGCCATGGTGGTAAACTCTTACCGCATGGAGTTCAGCGCCCATATCCTGCGTAATCTGCTGGCGGCTTTTGGCATGAGCGTCCTGTCCGTGCTGCTGGGCACCGTGATCACCCTGCTGCTCACGGCACGCAAGACCGGCAGCCGGATGCCCATTTTCCGGTTTGCCTGCATTTTTTCCAACGCGGCATACATGGGCTTCCCGCTTATTTCGGCGCTGTTCGGCTCCGAGGGTCTTTTGTATGCCAGCGCCTACGTTACCGTGTTCAATATTCTGCTGTGGACGCTGGGCTACGGTCTTGTCAGCGGCGGCTCCAGCGTAAAAGAGGTTGCCCACAGTCTGGTGCGCACCCCGGTGTTGTACGCCATTGTGGTGGGTCTGGGCATCTATCTGCTGCAGATCCCGCTGCCTGCCCTGATCACCCAGCCGCTGGAACTGCTGGCCGGGGTGAACACCCCGCTGTCCATGCTCATCACCGGGATGCTGATCGCCGCTGGTGACGTGCGCAGCATCGTGACCGACAAGCACATCTGGAAGCTTGCCTGTGTGCGTATGCTGCTGATCCCGGCGGCCACGCTGGCGCTATTCGGGGTGCTGGGCTTCCACGGCACTGCTGCACAGGTGGTCACGCTGCTGGAATGCTGCCCGGCTGCCGCCATCACCTCGGTATTTGCGGTGCAGTTCGGCCACGATGAGCACTTTGCCGCCGGCAGCGTGGTGCTGACTACCCTGCTCAGCATCGTTACCCTGCCGCTTTGTGCGCTGATCATCACCATGGTGATGTAAGACGTCCTGCGGCGGTGCCGCTATATTTATATTGTAAGAAGAGCCGCCGTGCATCGTGTTGTACGGCGGCTCTTTGCTTTGGCAATCGGAGAGCATTCTCGACCATTGCCACACAAAACAAAAAAGCCATCGCTTTTGCATTTCTGCATCAACGATGGCTTCGTATTGGAGCGGCCGACGAGGCTCGAACTCGCTACCTCCACCTTGGCAAGGTGGCGCT
>ERZ773133.3642-NODE-3642-length-11552-cov-2.845960_pt1 | contig 11552 bp, 9 predicted proteins | sample MGYA00580861_ERZ773133 | MGnify/ENA primary metagenome ERZ773133 (study PRJEB29015, sample SAMEA2737844) | human gut metagenome | biome: human gut; feature: human-associated habitat; material: faeces | place: China | collected 2012 ...
CTCTGTTGTTCTCCTCTGCTATCCGTGGATCAATCGTTTCCCCGATCTTCTGCCAGACCTATATCCTACCACAAGAACCAATAATTTCATATAGTAAAATCTCTGACTTAATCTCCGCCAGATAAAAAATACTGGCAAGAAAGCTATGATCACTCGCCTGCCAGTTTTGATTTTCTGCTCGTTCCAATCGTTCCAATAATTTAATCAAGATAATCAAGACACAATCCCAGCATCGCTAAACCGGTCACTTAATCTTTTCTAATCTTCTCTTGAAAATAAAATCACGGTTTCCACATGACCCGAATTAGGGAACATGTCGCAGCCGCGGACGCGCACACCCCGATATCCATGCTCCCCTAAATACTTCACATCCCGTGCGAGTGTCGCGGAATCACAGCTCACATAGACAACGCGCTTCGGTGCCATCTTCACAATCGTGTTCAGGCAGACTTCGTCACAGCCCTTGCGTGGCGGATCTACCACAATCACATCCGCATAGACCTGATTTTTCTCATACTGCTCAGGCAAAATCTCCTCCGCCTTTCCGACAAAAAATTCCACATTCTCAAATCCATTGATCTTGGCATTCTCGCGCGCATCGTCGATCGCCTGCGGGACGATCTCAACGCCATAGACCTTCTTCGCCTTCTGTGCGAGGAACAGAGAGATCGTTCCAATTCCACAGTAGAGATCCCAGACGACCTCTCCGCCGTTTAATCCAGCATACTCAAGCGCAGTCTGGTACAGACGCTCGGTCTGAACCGGATTGACCTGGTAAAACGAGAGCGGAGAAATCTGGTATTTGACATTTCCAATATAATCCGTGATAAATCCCGGTCCGTACAGGTTCACGATTTCCTTTCCCATAATTACATTCGTCTTCTCAGTGTTAATACTACAAGAAATACTCATCATGTTCGGATAAAGGATTCTCAACTTTTCCACAAGCTGATCGATTGCCGTAAACTTCTTTACTTTTCCATTCAGGACAAGGCACACCATCATTTCTCCGGTTCGGAAGCCTTTTCGGATCAGGACATGGCGAACAAGCCCGGTATGCGCCGTCTCGTCATACGGGGCAATGTGATATTCTTCCATATGAGTGCGAATGCAGTCGAGAATCTTCTGGTTCTCCTCGACTCCGAGCAGACAGTCTTCGCTCTCGATAATCTGGTGGGTTCTGCCCGCATAGAATCCTGTGATGATTCTTCCGTTCTTATCTCGTCCAAATGGAAACTGTGCCTTGTTGCGATAGCGCCACGGCTCCTCCATCCCGATGATCGGCTCCATCGGAATCTCCGTCAGCCCACCGATTCTCTGCAAATTGTTGCGGATCTTATTCTCCTTGAATCGAAGCTGTGCCTTGTAGCTCATATTCTGAAGCTGACATCCCCCGCACGGACGGGCAACCGGACATTTCGGCTCCGTGCGATCCGGCGACGGTTCTATCACGCGGATGAGTCTCGCAAACCCATACGACTTTTTCGTCTTCATCACACTTGCTTCCACGAGGTCTCCGGTCACCGTGTCTTTGATAAACCATGCAAAACCATCGGTCTTTCCGATTCCCTCACCCTCACTGCTCATGTCCTCGATTCTTACCTGAAACACTTCATTCTTCTTAAATTCCATACACTTATTCCTTTGCTCAATTCTTAACAAAAACTCAAAATTTCGTTATACTTTCTTTCTAATCTTCCCAAATCCTTTAGAAACCGCTCAAACTTTAGACACATTTTTCCAGTAAGATATAACCATGATGTGAGGGAGACAGAAAAACCTTCCGAAACATTCCATAATGAACAATCAACTAAAAAGGTTCATTATATTATTTACCATAAAAGGGCCTGGTGGCAAACCGCGCGCAACCGTTACCGGGACCGTCCAAAAATATGACGTGACATGATTCCATGACAGAAGACAGCACAACATTACATCATAACATTCATCGTCGCGTTTTACCATAGATAGAAAACACCATACAACTACCTCCTTTTGAAAAGGGCTACCACAGGATACGGAATGAATCCGCTTTCTGCGGTAGCCCTTTTCTTTTTCACTTCCATTTTCCCGCCGCGCATCACCTTCGACGTGGCTGCCGCGATCTCCTGCAGAGCTTCAATCGCTTTCTCTGCCTTGCTCTCCTGCAGAACACCGAGCACCGCATTAATGATGACAACGGTGAGAATAATGACCACATCAGCGTACGATTCGCCTTCATACGCCGATGTGATGCCGGAAATCAGCGCTGCGGCGAGCAGGATCAGGATCATCGGGTCTTTCAGCTCTTCGAAAAACCGCTGCAGATTGCTCTTCTTTTTTCCCGCCGCCAGCCGGTTAGGTCCGTGTTCGGAAAGCCGCCGCGCAGCTTCCGCCTCGGAAAGTCCCTGCTCCGTTGTCTGTAACTCATCAAGAATCTTCGAACTTTTTTCCAGATACTCTTTCATTTCCATCCGTCCTTTCTTCTGAAAACGCTTTTTGCGTTCCTGTGATAAGTTCCCACTGGTACACTGGTCTCTTTCTATATAGAAAAAGACCTATCCGCACCATATTTGTTGATACAGATAAGTCTTGTCATTTCATACAAAGCCAGAAGAAATGCTTTTTCTTCGGTTGTTGGCCTTATAGCGTCACGTATGCCGCCGACTACTCCCTTATTCTTCTTCCAGTCTACCACATCTTCCGGCCTTGTGCAATCGCATTTCTCTTTTATTCTTCTGCGTTCTTTGCGCATCCTGGGCAGCCGCTGCATCCGCCTGCGATCCGGTCGTCCGGCATCAGGTCGAGTGCCTTGGAAATGCAGCAGATCGCCTGTGCGGAAATTCCCTCTTTCTTTCCGGTAAAGCCAAGTCCTTCCTCGGTCGTTGCCTTGATATTGACCTGATCCTCTTCGAGATGAAGCGCCTCCGCCACATTTTTCACCATCGTGTCGATGTATGGCAGGAGCTTCGGCTTTTGTGCAATAACGGTTGCATCGATATTTTCAATCAGATACATCCGCTCCTCGAGCATCTCACCCACTTTTTTCAGCAGTTCGATGCTGTCTGCGCCCTCATACGCCGGATCATTGTCCGGAAAATGGCGTCCGATGTCCCGCAGTGCTGCAGCGCCGAGAAGCGCATCCATAATGGCATGGACCAGCACATCTGCATCGGAATGTCCCAGAAGGCCATATTCATACGGGATTTCCACACCGCCCAGAATCAGTTTCCGGTTTTCCACCAGTTTATGCACATCGTAACCCATTCCTACTCGCATTGTTCGTTCCTCCGCTTCGTTACTTTCTAGTTAAATCCATACAGCTTCTGCGCTACCTTGTAGGCATAGACTGCAATTTTCTGTCCCGGTTTTGATTTGCTGCTCATAACAGTTCCGAAAATGCCGTGGCGGATGCGGAAGTAATCGGCTGCATCCTCCTGCTTCAGGTATCTCCACAGATCGTTCTTTTTCTCGAGATTTTCTTCCGTTCCAGAGCGCATCATCATCACGGAAGAAACCGTCATAATAATGGTCAGATAGCTGATCATATATTTCCGCAGGTACTTCGACAGCCCTTTCTGTTCACCAAGGTAATCGATCATCAGCTTGTTGACACGGATCTGCTGGTCAATTCTGCCGATCATGACTTTCTCGTTAACCGACTGGTCGGCTCTTCCGATAAAGTAGCGGTAGAAATTGACATCGAGATAATACATCGTTTTGACGTACGGAAGCGGAATAAACGCAACCAGATTATCCACATAGAAGGTGTGCTCCGGCAGCTTCATGCCGCACTCTCTTAAAAGAGAAGTCCGGTAAATCAGCGAATGCATCAGCAGATAATGTGTTTTGCCGAGAGCTTTCGCCTCATCCCATCCGAAAAAGCGGCCTTCCGGCAGCGATTTCGCATAGCGCATCACACGTTTTCTCTTGGCGCCCTCTTTTTCATACACATAGTTACTGATCAGAAGGTCGAGTGTTTTCGGTCCGCGTACGACTTCTGCCAGAACATTTAAAATCTTCTGGTATGCCTCTGGGTTTACCCAGTCATCACTGTCCACAACCTTAAAGTACAGACCCGTCGCATTTTCCACACCCGTGTTGACTGCTCCGCCGTGGCCCTTGTTTTCCTGATGAATCGCTTTTACAATCGTCGGATATTTTTCCTGATAGCGGTCTGCAATCTCTGTGGTTCCGTCCTTGGAACCATCGTCCACGATCAGAATTTCTACTTCTTCTCCGCCGACCAGCAGCGAATCGATACATTTCTCCATATATGCTTCTGAATTATAGCATGGTACTGCAATTGATAAAATCTTCATCTTTTTTCTCCCTGCTCTTTTTTGCTCTTCTGCCGTTTCAGGCACGTTCCAGATCTGTATATTTTGCGTATTCCGCAAACGCAGACGGAATGGCATATCTTTCAGCCGCGGTTTTCGCATCCGCAAAAATCAATCCGGCTTTTTCTTCCCCTTCCTGCTCCACATCGTTTCCTGCAATTTTAATAGCGTATCCTGTGATATGCCACTCGACATGGGAAAAAATGTGCTTGTACGGCGGCAATGCCTGAATATGAAGCGGCGTCACGCCGAATTTTTCTGCCTCTTCAAGTGCTTCCTGTTCGGAGAGCACGCCATCGAAGTTCGGGAACTCGTAAAGTCCCGCCAGAAGTCCTTTTTTCGGCCGTTTCCGCACTGCTGTGTGCGTACCGTCCAGAAATAACAGAACGGTTCTGTCTTCGATTCTGCGCGGCTTTGCGCTCTTTTTAAACGGATATTCCGTCCAGGTCTGATGCTGTCCCGCCAGACACTGGTCAAAAAGCGGACAGACTTCACATTTTGGTGCGCCGTTCGGCAGACAGACCATTGCGCCGAGATCCATCATCGCCTGGTTGAAGGCTCCCGGATCTTCTGCCGGCATGATTTCGGTCAATTCCGCTTCCACGCGGTTTTTCACGGACTGCTTTAAAATGTCCTCACCGTCCTCCCGGAGGCGTGCCATCACACGAAGCACATTTCCGTCCACCGCCGGCACCGGAATGCAAAACGCGATCGATGCAACGGCTCCCGCTGTGTAATTTCCAATTCCCGGAAGTCCTTTTAAGGCTTCGTAATCTGCCGGAAATACACCGTCATACACTTCCATAATTTTCTGTGCGGCCTTCTGCATATTCCGCACACGGTTATAGTAACCAAGGCCTTCCCAGAGCTTCAAAAGCTTTTCCTCGGGACAGACCGCAAGTGCTGCGACATTGGGCAGTTCACGCATAAACCGCTCATAAAACGGCTTGACCGCCTCCACCCTCGTCTGCTGGAGCATAATCTCGGAAACCCAGATTTCATACGGGTTCTTTTTTTCTCTCCACGGCAGCACTCTTTTATTTTCGCCATACCATTTCAATAATGGCTTTGTGATTGTGTCCTGCATAGTAATCTCCTGTTAATATATCATTCTTATTTTGCCACATTTTCCTCCAAAATGCAAAATAAACATTGCGCTCTCACGTGTTTTTGATTAAAATTAATAAATACTTTAAAAGAATAACCAAAACCCTTAAGATATGGAGGAAAAACTCTTGATCGACAGTATTATTTTTGATGTGGACGGCACCCTGTGGGACTCCACAGACGTTGTTGCCGACGCATGGAATCAGATTATGGAAAAAGAAACTGATATGACACCAAACCTCACCGGAACCGTGTTAAAAGGCCTGTTCGGCCGCCTGCTCCCGGATATCGCCGCCGTCATTTTCCACGAATATCCAAAGGAGCGCCAGTTAGAACTGATCGAGGCATGCTGTGCCAAAGAGCATGAGGCACTTCTTGCGACACCGGCTCCTGTTTATCCGGGACTTGTCGATGCACTTTCTATTCTTTCCAGACATTACCCGCTTTATATCGTAAGCAACTGCCAGGCGGGCTATATCGAAGTTTTTCTGGAAGCCACAGGCCTCGGTCACTATTTCAAAGGCCATCTCTGTCCTGGCGATACCGGAAAGGCAAAGGCAGACAACATCCGTACAATCATCGAACAGAACCATCTGCAGCACGCGGTCTATGTCGGCGATACCGACGGCGACTACAAGGCGACACGCGAGGCCGGAATCCCGTTTGTCCATGCCGCATACGGTTTTGGTCAGACCGAAAACCCGGACTACACCATCACTTCCCCGATGGATCTTGTCACACTGTTCGTACCGGAAAATTAATTTTTAACAGTTTCTTTCTCATAAAAAATACGCATTCCTGTTTTGATAACGGAATGCGTATTTTTTATGTTCTATTTCTTCTTTTCTCAGCTCTCGCCCTTACCTGGGTAATCATCGTCACCCGTATGGTCTCCCTGATCCGGTGCGCTCGGCTCCTGGGTCGGTTCCGGTGTGGACGGGGTCTCCGTCGGTGCTACGGTCGGCTCCGGCGTAGACGGGATCTCGGTCGGTGCTGTGGTCGGTTCCGGCGTAGACGGGGTCGATGGAGTTGATGGGGTTGATGGAGTTGATGGGGTTGACGGAGTTGACGGCGTGTAATCATCGTACGTGTAGGATGGCGTTCTCGTCGGCGTTACTGTCGTGGTATTCGTCGTATCATCGACATTTTCGTCATCTGCTTCCGGTGCCTGTGTCACAGTAAGCGTGTCTTCACTTACCTCATAAGCTTCGGAATAATAAATGATAACCGGTGTTCCGTCATCGACATTGTCATATAATGCCTGTGCCACTGCAGTCGGAAGTGCAACAGATCCTGTCGTCGATCCTGCAGTCAGATACAGGTTTCCGCCGAAACTACTTCTCCAGGAAGCATCGTAGAAACCAATCTCTCCGTTGAACGGAATCCAGGAATCCACATCTCTTTCCCAGGAATAGCTGCCGTCTGCCTGAAGCTCTCCGTGCAGTTTTTTCTGGCTTTCTTTTGCTGCGGTTGTGTAGATACCCGGCTTCGTGTAGCTGCTCTGCTCCATCAGACCGGTTACACAGTCACCGTCGACAACCAGATTTCCATCTTTGTAGAGCCAGATATGCTGACGGCTGGCATCAACCTCAACATACGTCTTGCCGAATCCGTTGTTCTCTGTGGAAGCAGCAAACTCTCTCTGCGCATACTGCGGCTCTCTTGCGTCTGCTGCGTGAGCATCTACTTCTTCTGCGATCTTTGCTATCTCCTGCTCCTGATCCACTTTCCATCCGTAGCCTTCCTGGCTGATGGTCACGCCGCCTTCGATACCGGTTGCCGGGAAGGTGTGATCCTTGCCATCGGTATCAATCGCTGCCGCAAGATTTGCCACATATTCTTTTACTCTTTCATTCCACTGGTTTTCATCTTTGGAATAATTTCCATCCGCATCGACTGCCAGCCAGTCTTTCATGGTATTTCCGTCAAGAATCTGTGTTGTTCCATCCGGCATACTGTATGTGATGCTTGCGCGTACCAGTTCATTTAACTGATCCTTCTGTGCATTCAGTGTTTCGTCATCTGCTGTTACCAAGGTTCCGTCGTAAACGCCTGCTTTTTCAAGATCCACTTCGGTATCCGCATTGATCAGCGCGTTTTCGATGCACTGTTTTGCAAGGGTAAGATCCATTCCCTCACCCATAACAGCATCCACAATCTCAAACTCATTGTTCTGGAAGGTGATGTAGGCGCTGGCCGGTGCATTCTCACCGTCTGCGGACTGGAATTCGTCAAATCCATCAATCACCGCATCCAGTTTTTCCTGACTGTACTGCATGGTGACCTGGGAATCTTTCTCTTTTCCGCCATTTCCCAGGAACCAGAGGAAACTGTTCTGTTTCTTTAACACGCTCTCCACGCTGCCGTCTCCGGCGTAGGTGTAGTCGATGTCTTTTCCGCTGACACTCTTCGTATCATTGTCTTTGAATTTTACATTTAAGGTATAGTTTGCAGCCTGCTCTTTGATTTTCGTTTCTGCCTCTTTGGCCGTCATATCCGAGCAGTCTACTCCGTTGATGGTTGTTCCGTTGAAAAAATAATTCTGGTAATGGAACATTTTGCTTCCATAGAAAAAGCCTCCCACAGCAATAACAGCAACGGCTGCAACGGCGATAACCGCACCGCCTTTTCCCTTTTTCTTCTGCGGTTTTGCGCCATGCGGAATGTACTCTTCGTCGTCATCCTCATAATCGTCGTAGTCATCATCCTCATCGTCTATTTCCGGCATTGGGATATGGCCTACCGTGTCGCTGACGAGGCGCTCCATTGCGGCTTCCACCTGATCACCAAGCACTTCTTTCTCCGAACCCTTGGTCTCTGTCTTCTCTTCTCCCAGCAGATCATCCTCATCTGCGAATGGATCGTTGATGATCAGATCATCATCCACCATCACTTCTTCCGGTTCCGATTCTGTTTTTGTCTCCGCCGGCGTCTCTTCGATTTCTTCTTCCTCTTCTGTAAATTCCGGAATCTCGATGTCCTGCGTCACAGGCTCCACTTTGGTCTGCTTCATTTTCTGCTTCGCTTCTTCGTCTTTTGCACGCTCAGTTGCCTCAAGGACACTTCGCAGATTACTTAAATTTGCAGTCTCATCCGGGATGTGATCTTCGCTTTTTGTTTCTTTGCTTTCAAATTCAATGGAGTCTTCGATGTCTGCCAGTTCTTCCTGGAATGTTTCACCGCTCTCCTTTTCCGCCAGGTCACGGTCAATCTCTTTTTGCAGGGCAGCCCAAAGTTTACCGTCCTTTAAATCATCATCTTCAAACTTCATATTTTTTGCTCCTCATAGTTCTGTGTCTGCACTTTACTTACTTCTCTTCTTTTTTCCTTGTTTCAACTCACAGTCGGTATTTTCACGGAGTCTGACATGTCGAAAATAGTTCGACTGTGACTTGCCTCATGTCAGTGGAGGATACCGATTTCTCTCCGCCCGCCACTGCCGTTATGTTTCTTTTAACAATTCATCCCACCGCTTTAGAAGCGGGGGACTTCTTGTCTACTGATGTTAAAAATGCCCCTATAGATTTCTTCTTTTGTCCAAGGGCACATACACTGTTAAGTATATCATAAAATTCGACAAAAAAAAGCAAAAAATTTGGTTTTGGCAAATTTCTCACTTTTTTCGTAAATCACCTATGGAATTCGTAAAAAAATACCTTCTGCAGCGCTTCTCCGAGGAAAATTCCAAGGGCAATTGCGCCTGCCGCGGTCGCTGTCTCTAAAAGATACGTTCCAACCATGTTTTCCGGCCCCATAACGATCGAGTAGACGATGCGGTACATACCGGCTCCCGGCACCATCGGAAGAATGCCCGGGATCACGAAAAGGATCACCGGCGCTTTGAAATGACGCGCCATTGCCTGGGAAACCAGGGCGACGGCAACGGCGGCAAGAAAGTTCTTCATCAGAATGCCGTCGTTGAATACTTCCACGATCAGATAGACCGCCCAGCCGATCATACCGACACCGGCCGTGTAGCATTCCAGCTTTTTTGGTGCGTTCAACAGTCTTGAAAATCCCCAGATTGCAACCCAGGCTCCAAGGGATTTCAGGATGATTTCACCTGCTATTCTCATATTTTTGCTTTAACCTCATCTTTTTTCTGTATCGGTTTTCTCTACCGCACCAGTGGACGGAGCAGCAGCATGCCAAGTCCCACGCCGATTGCGATGGCCGCAGCGGTTACAAACGCCTCAAGCATCCGTGCCGCACCGGAAATGTAGTCGCCGTGCAGGGTATCATACACCGCATTCGTGATCGCCACACCCGGTACGAGGGGCATGATCGATGCAATGATAATGACGTTCAGATCCATGGTCCCCGGCAGGTAATGAACACAGAGAATAGATGTGACCGCCAGCAAAAATGACCCGATACAGTTCACAAGAAACGACTGCATCCCGGCTTTTTTTCCTCCGTAAACACCGATTCCTGATATAAAACCTGCAAGTGCAGATGCCAGCACTTCGTAGAACCCGGCTCCGAACATGATTGCAAAGCCTGCGGTCGTCGCCATCATCGCGAGCAGATTTTTTTTAATTTCCGACTTGGCACGATAGATATCCCGCACCCGGTGGAACAGCGCATCCAGGTCGATATTTCCTTCGCAGAAATCGCGGGAAAGCTGATTGACCGCATGGATCCGGTTCAGATCCGTTGCACGGCTCTCTACGCTGCGCATAACAGTCATGGAATCCATCGCCGGGTCGTCGAGCGTTACCACAAAGCCGGTCGTCAGCGCCAGTACATCCGCAGTTTTCAGGCCGGACATGCGCAGCATCCGCAGCATGGTATCCTCCACCCGCCACGTCTCCGCCCCGCTTTCCAGCAGGATTTCTCCCGCCATGACCGCGGTGTCCAGCAGCAGTTTATAGTCCATAGTTTTTGTCCTCTCAAATGTAACTCATATTTCACACATGCCAAACGATTGTACCATGAAGCAGTGTTCACTTTCAAGTTAATTCTATGCAAATTCGGCGATATCCGGGCGTTGGGATGTTCCGATGTTCACCCGCGCCATTCACAAATCTTTTCAAAGTTTCTTCAAACTCCATTCACACTTTCCTCACATATGACAACTATACTAAACGTATCAAAACAAAGGGACAACAAATCATCTTCCTCTATCTTTCAACCGTTGTCCCAACCTAATATTCTTTCCAATTTATATAGATTTTTCTTTTTCATAATGCCGGTGTTTCTGCCAGAAGAAATACCGGCCCTCCTTTTTTTATCCCCCAAAAAGAAGTGCCGACATCCCGTCTATGTACTATTCTTCAAATTTTACAACCAATGTCTTGTCCCCGACCGTCTCGGACAGCATTCCGGTAATCAGTGTTTTCGCCTGTTCCTGTGCCATCGTTTCCAGGTCATCCATTTCTTTCGTCTGCTGCTCTACATCCTCCTTCGCACTCGCGATTGCATCCATCGCATCTTCCTTCCGCTCCCAGTTCAGAAGCGCTGCCTTCTCATCGTAATACTGGATGGAATCATTGTCGATGGAAATATCAAAAATCTCCACTGCCGGAAGTGTAACTGTTACTTCTGAATCCGTCACCTCCGTATTCGCCTTCGAGAGATCCACGCCCGCACGTACCTCTGCACGGTATGTCATATTAAACGCCTTCTGCGTCAGAAACGGAATCGACCCGTCCGAGTAATGAATCAGCCCGTTATAAATCATCTTCGCCGACGTCAGCTCCCCCGCCGCCTCCAGCTTGCTGTCAATAAACGTCCCCGTAATCTCCGGCTCCCGGTCCCGCCGCAACGACTGCGTCAGATAAACAACCATTCCAGCAAGGATTACTACGATCAGAAGATAAATGACAGCTTTTACCGTGCCGCGGCTTCCATTCTTTTCTCTGCTCACGTTACACCCACTCCCTTCTCATGTTTCATTTTTCATTATTTTTGAATATGTTCTGTGGCTCTATTGTACCTTATTTACACCATAAAAAACAGTCCTGCTTTACAAAAATATCTTAAAATTCTGTAAATCCTGTTCTGTTAGACTTTTCTTTTAAACAATACGAAAAAAGAGTGAAGATTTTGTATCTTCACTCTTTCCTAATACAGGGGATGAGAGAATCGAACTCCCACCAAAGGTTTTGGAGACCCCTATCATAC
>ERZ773133.3644-NODE-3644-length-11551-cov-4.861430_pt1 | contig 11551 bp, 9 predicted proteins | sample MGYA00580861_ERZ773133 | MGnify/ENA primary metagenome ERZ773133 (study PRJEB29015, sample SAMEA2737844) | human gut metagenome | biome: human gut; feature: human-associated habitat; material: faeces | place: China | collected 2012 ...
TCAGCTAACAAATTTATAGAACATGTACTCTCCCTCTAATAGTTTATAGTTTAATTTATTTCTAATACCCTTATTTATATTTTACATTCACACAAATACATATCTATAAATATTATTATTTATTTTTCAGCATGATTAATTATTCGTTTTTGCAATTAATTAGTTTTGGTAATTAATTCGCTTTAGTAATTAATTTGCTTATTAATCAGCTTTATTTTCTTTCAAGGTTTGTTTCTGATTTATTAATTTTCTCTTCTAGGCAAAACAGTTTTCTTTTTTGAAACTACTAATTTAGTAATTACATAAGTTAAGCCACCAACAATAACACCTACTAATAAAATCACACCTACTAACATCCAGTTTGTATTTGCGATAAGTGTTATCTTAAATCCGTCTTCTGTCTGGATTTGTCTAAATATAATTAGGAAGTCAACAATTATTGCTATACCACATACTAATACGCCATTTAAAACAGCCATAATGTTCTTTGACTTTTCTCTTGTTACAGGTTTTGCTGCTCTTAAATCAATTGAATTTGAAACAAGCGCCATAACATATACTGTAACTACAGTTTCAGGAATCATGTATGCTCCATTGTATACTAAAGAATATAATGCTCCATCAGCTGTTGGAATTGATACACCTGCCCATACTGTACAACCTGTAATAAAATGACATAAATATCTTAATAAACAAACAATCAATGTTCCTAAAACTAAGGCACCTGTCTGATGTTTATTTTTCTTAACAACACCAAGTAAACCAAGCACTGTAAAAGCCACAATGTAATCTAAAAGAATTATGGCAATCATAGCTGTTGTTGATGTAGCATAAGAAACATTTGATAGACCTGTTAATAATTGCAAAATACTATATGTAAAACTTGTAATAAGTCCCCATTTTAATCCATTCCTGTAACCTGCAATTATAATAGGCAACATACTTGCCGCTGTTACTGCTCCACCGTATGGCATGTCGATAATCTTAATAAAGCTTAACACAAAAGCCATAGCAATCAAAACTGAACATTCTACCAATGTTCCTGTTTTCTTTGTTTTTTCCATAAAAAAAGTCCTCCTTAGAATATAATATCACCAGAGAACCTATACATAACTAAATGCTTCCTTACGATGGTACTAACCATATCAAGTAGTGAGGGTCGATATACATCTCTCAGCCATCCGGCACCCCTAGCGACATATTTTTCATTATTTATTCTATATTCTTTAACATTTTTTGTCAAGTTGGCAAAGTATTGTATACATATCTGATTAGTTTAATATACAATTAGAAGACTTCCTTTTCCAACTGATATAACAGGATTTGCATTTACAAACTGATTGCTTACCCCTAAAGGTCTGTTTTCCTCAAGTTTATAGTTTTCTATATTATATAATGCATTTTTTATTGTAACATTATGAGCAACTCCGTTTATCGCAAAAACCGAAAATATATTTTTTTCTTTTCCTGTTATTGAAATCGAACCATCTGAAACAACTGTATATGTGTTATTACCATCAACCATCTTAATGTTGGCTCCTAATTGTGATGCATATAAAAGTGTTTGTATATTGGCAAAAGTATGGTCTATCCTTCCACCGGTTCCTCCGAAAATCACAATGTTATTAAAGCCTTTGTGCAATGCTGTCTTAACACAAATCATCATATCTGTTTCGTTTTTCATTACTTTGTGCTTTTCCACATTGCCACCAACAGGAACATATCCTAAAGAGTCAAAATCACCTATTACCAAATCAGGTTCTATTCCAAGTTGGTGTATTTTCTCAAAACCGCCATCTGCCGCTATTACAAAATCATTTTCTTTTTTAGTAAAATTGGTACCGGAGTTATCTCCGGCACCAACTATATAACATACGTTTTCCATTTATTTGACCTACTAATTTCTATTTGTTTTTGTTATTTTTTGAAGCTGTTGTCTGTGGCTTTGTTGTACTATTCACCTTTGTAGTAGGTGCCTGTGTTGTCACAGATGCTTTTGTTGTTGCATTGTTAGATGTATGAGATGCAGTTGTTTCATTCTTATTGTTTGAAGTTCCTGTAGTAGTCTCATTTTTCTTTTCATTTGCTTTAGCATTAATAGCATCATAATAAGCCTTAACCTTAGGATCTGATGCCTTAACACTTTCAAATTCTTCCTGAACATCTTTTAATAAATCCTGAACATCAGAATCTTTTGTAACTTTATTCATGTATTTTTGAATATCATCACCACTATCATTTTGAATATAAACATTTCCTGTTTTCTTATCCCTAACAACATATAATCTGCTAATTGCAGGAACTGTTGTATCAATATTCTTAAGTCCCATCTGATAATATGCATAAACTACATACGTGTCATCATAAGGACCTTTCTTTGTGTAACATTCAACGTCACTATATTCCGATACATAAGTTCTTTGCTTCACGCTGTTAATGTCATATAAGTTTCCAACATACTGTGCGATTATCTCAGCTCTCTTTGCGTCATCTTCAATTAAAAAAGCATTGAGATAATTTTTTACAACGTCAGTTATTTCAGGATACTTATCGTCCTGTAGTGGATTCTCAGCTACAGCTTTCTCTGCCTTTGATGGAGTATTAACAACAAAATGTCTTACTAATAAAACACCTCCAACTACAATAACAAATGCTATAACTGCTGCAATTATCATATCAAATCTAATATTTTTCTTTTTTACAGGTTGTTCTCTTCTTACTACCTGTCTGCTATCGTTTTCTACTTCCTCTAGAAGTGCATCAAGCTCTTCCTTGGATAATTTATTTTCATCTTCTTCGAAATCCTTTGGATTATCCACGTTTCACATCTCCTTTATTCAACAATTTCTCTCATAATATCAAAAATAAAACTAAAATTCAACTTAGCAGGTATTGAACCCTTCTTAATTCTAATGTAAAATAAAGGCTATGCATCTGTAGTCTAATGGATAGAACGTCGCCCTCCGGAGGCGATAATGCCAGTTCGATTCTGGCCAGATGCATTTTATTCTATCTCACCAATATCTCTTCTATACATATAAACATGGTCTGATAACACGTCTACCGGATCTAACTGTCTTCGATTTACATCCCTTATCATTTCATCAATATATTCTCTTGAACAGCTAATATCAGGAATTAAAATCACTTCATGTATTGAGCTTGGAATAATGTAAACATCACTGTCATGTTCATTGGCAAAATTCTCTATTGCGTGTGGATATGTAATGCAGGTTGCCCCATTTAATTTCATTGTATTGGACATAACATACATATTAATATCTTCTATTTTCATATTATTAACTTCTTCTCTCACTAAAGTCTTAAGTTCTCCGTAAGTGTAATCACCGTACATTGTATCTTCACTTATTATTTCGCCATCATCACCTTCAAAACTTTCTCCAAATTCATCTCCGTATCCATTTCCATAATTACTTCCAAACTCATCTTCCACCCAGTCTTCATCTCCTAATATATCTTTTAATATCATATCTGAAATAATATCTTCCATTGGTGTAACTACAACAGGGAATTTGTCCCATGTATTTTTGAACGCAATATCCCTAAGTTCTTTTCTGGAAATTCCCCAGCCTTCCAAATGTTCCTTATGAATTAATGCAGTTGCCTGACCTTCCCCATCTTCCGAAACCATGATATAAAATACAATTGCCAAATCTAAAAACTTTAAATGGGGTACTTTTTTCAGCAATTCTTTATTCATTTCATAATTAATCAACTTATAATGTATCATGGTCTTTACTTTCTCAAAATCTGCTATGTCTCTTAAATCTATATCTGCATTAAAGCTATCCATACTATATAAATACATGTTAAAAATCTCAGTACATATATTTGTCATGTCTCTTCCATGCTTAAAATCTACAAAATAATTTCTTAAATATATCGTAGGTGTAGCCACCTCTTCTTTCCTTACAATACTAATGGCTTTTCTTCTAACATTGTTGTTCTTTAAAACATTTCGTACTACAACTACTCCCTCACCTAATTCCTTTTCAACAATGTCTTCAACCCCTCTTTTAACTTCCTTTACAAACTTCTCATAATTCATTACTATTCTTCCTCCGGTAAATATTAAAATATTGTCAGCTAAATGCTACTCTTACATTTTACTTTAGGAATTTAGTAATTGATTTTATTTTTAAGAATGTGTCAAAAATAACTTTTTTGTGCAATTAATTTTCAATAATAACGCAAAAATCGTGTGCGATTAAAACTCACACACGATTTTATGCTTTCCACATACCTGATAAAAATCAAGTATTACTGATTCTGTTTTCTAATATTAGCTCTCTTTCTTAATGTTGGATCTAATATTTTCTTTCTAATTCTTAAGCTTTCAGGTGTAATTTCAAGTAATTCATCTGTATCAATATACTCTAATGCCTGTTCAAGACTTAATTCCTTCTTAGGCACTAATCTTAAAGCTTCATCAGAACTTGATGTTCTTGTGTTTGATAAATGCTTTGTTTTACAAACATTTACTTCGATGTCTTCAGCTCTACCTGTCTGACCTACAATCATACCTGAATATACTTTTTCGCCAGGTCCTATAAATAATGTACCACGCTCCTGAGCATTAAATAAGCCGTAAGTAATCGCTTCACCTGCTTCAAAAGCAATAAGTGAACCCTGTTTTCTGTACTGGATTTCTCCCTTATAAGGACCGTATTCATCGAACATTGCGTTCATGATACCGTTACCCTTTGTGTCAGTCATAAACTGACCTCTGTATCCAATAAGACCTCTTGATGGAATTGAGAATTCAAGTCTTGTAAATCCGTCACCTGTTGGTGCCATTCCCTGTAATTCACCTTTTCTGTTACTTAATTTTTCAATAATTGCTCCTGAGAATTCTTCAGGTACATCAATGTAACAAATTTCCATTGGCTCTAACTTCTTGCCTCGTTCATCTTCCTTGTAAATTACTTCTGCTTTACTTACTGCAAATTCATAACCTTCACGTCTCATGTTTTCAATGAGTACAGATAAATGAAGTTCTCCACGACCTGATACTTTAAATGAATTCTTCTCATCTGTTTCTTCAACTCTTAAAGAAACATCAGTGTTTAATTCTCTCATAAGTCTGTCTCTTAAATGACGAGATGTAACAAACTTACCTTCCTGACCTGCTAGTGGACTGTCATTTACCATAAACTGCATAGAAATTGTTGGGTCAGAAATCTTCTGGAATGGTATTGGCTTTGGATTTTCGATTGAGCAGATTGTATCCCCAATACTAATATCCGCAATACCTGAAATAGCTACAATTGAACCAACTGTTGCTTCATTAACTTCTACTTTATTTAATCCTTCAAATTCATAAAGTTTGCTGATTTTTACTCTCTTTGTGTTTTCAGGATCATGATAGTTTGCTAAAACTACATCCTGATTTACTTTGATTGTACCATTATCAACCTTACCAACACCGATTCTACCTACATAATCGTTGTAGTCAATTGTACTAATAAGAACCTGCGTATCTGCTTCTGGATCACCTTCTGGAGCAGGTATATAATCAATAATTGTTTCAAATAAAGGCTTCATGTCTACATCAGGATCTTCCATTTTTAATTTGGCAAATCCCTGCTTTGCTGATGCAAATACAAAAGGACATTCAAGCTGATCTTCGTTAGCATCTAAGTCGATAAATAACTCTAATACTTCATCAATTACTTCGTTAGGTCTTGCTTCCGGTCTGTCAATCTTGTTGATACATACAATAACAGGTAAGCTTAATTCTAATGCTTTCTTTAAAACGAATCTTGTCTGAGGCATTGCACCTTCAAAAGCATCAACAACTAAAACAACACCATTTACCATTTTAAGAACACGTTCTACTTCTCCACCAAAATCAGCATGGCCCGGTGTATCAATAATGTTAATCTTTGTATTCTTATAAGTTACTGCTGTATTCTTAGAAAGAATTGTAATACCTCTTTCTCTTTCAATATCATTTGAATCCATTACTCTTTCAGCAACTTCCTGATTTTCTCTAAAAACACCACTTTGCTTTAAAAGTTCATCTACTAAAGTTGTTTTACCATGGTCTACATGGGCAATAATGGCAATGTTTCTAACATCTTCTCTAATCATCTTTTATCTCCTTATTTGTATTTATTAATCTGCTTTTTATAATATGCGTTAATTGTTAGTTTCTATAATAAACCTACGTTATATACTTTTTCAAAAGTAATTTCAAAACTCACTTTCACTAATCTGCACATAGGCATAACCTTATACATTTTATCACAAACTTAATTTTTTTCAATCTTTTCCTATTATAATGAATTTATTTGTATTTTGTTACGTTTACAACTAGCGTTTTTTCCATTATTTCTATTTTGTATTTATATAGTGAAGTTAATCAGTACATTTTTGCTTATATTCAATATCATCAACTCTGCTAAATACCGCCTGCCCGTTAGTAGCCTCTACCACCTGACTTTTAAATTTTTCAAAATTTTCTTTTGGCATTTCAATATCTAATTTAACATTTGCGCCGTACTCTTCTTTTGCTTCTATATTCATTTGTGCAATTATATATTTTATTTTTCCAATGCTATTGTAATCACACTCAACTGAAAAACTAACACCTTCGCAAACTCTCAAAAGCCGACTGTTTTCTATTGCTGCCTTAGAGCTTTGACCGTACGCTCTTACAAGCCCACCTGTGCCAAGCAATGTACCACCAAAATATCTTGTAACAATTATAAGGGTGTTATGGATATTACCTTTTGTCAGCACTTCCAAAATCGGTTTACCTGCTGTTCCCTGGGGCTCTCCATCATCACTGAATCTCTGCACTTCATTGTTCTTTCCTATTACAAAAGCGAAACAGTTATGCCTTGCATCCCAATACTGTTTCTTAGTTTTCTCTACTATTTCTAATGCCTGTTCCTCAGAATCAACGGGAAAAACATTGGCAATAAACCTTGATTTTTTCTCTACGATTTCTCCCTGAGCCGGACCGTCGACCATGTAAAATTCTTCCATTAATGTACCTTTTCCTTTTACTTTAACTAAAATTTATCTCTGCCATTTTAACATACTTTTTTCTCCATATCCACACTGACAAATATTGCAAATCTTTTTTATCATAAAAACTAATATTTGCATTCGATTTTTGGCGACAAACTTCCCCTTTATTTAATGTATGTCTTTTGATATAATTGAACGGAATAGGAGGTTTTCTATGAATTTTGGATACAGAGAGACCATTGACAAACAAAAAGATTTAGTTTCTGTACAAAGAAAAGTGGTTTCAAAATCATTAGTTGGAGTATTAAAAGTATTTCTTTATCTTTTAGTTCTCCTTATTATTACAGTAGGATTTCTGGGCTTAGGACTTTTACATGGAATTATCAAAAGTGCCCCATCGGTAGATGATATTTCCATCACGCCTTCGGCATCAGCTACTACTGTTTATGATTCTAATAATAAAAAAATCAGTACCCTTGTAACATCTGGTTCGAACAGAATCAAGATAAGTCTGGATCAGGTTCCTGATCATTTGAAATGGGCTTTTATTGATACTGAGGACTCTCGTTTCTACGAACACAACGGTATTGATGTACAGGGTATCGGTCGAGCTGCTTTCATTGCACTTACAACAATGAATCCGTCAGAAGGTGCCAGTACCTTAACTCAGCAGGTTTTGAAGAATAATGTCTTTACTAACTGGACAAATGAAAGTTCTTTCCTTGCTTCTTTTAAACGAAAGATTCAGGAACAGTATCTTGCAGTTCAATTAGAAAAAGTCACATCAAAAGACAAAATATTAGAAACATACCTAAATACTATTAACTTAGGTTCTAATACTTTAGGAGTTGAGGCAGCCTCAAGAAGATATTTTAATAAGAAGGCAAAGAAATTAACAATTTCTGAATCAGCAGTAATTGCTTCTATTACACAGAATCCTTCTTACTATGATCCGATTTTGAATCCTAAGCATAATGCTAAAAGACGTAAAAAGATTCTTAAGAACATGAAAGCCGCAGGTCATATTACAAAGAAGGAATATAAACAAGCTTTAAAAGATGATGTTTACTCAAGAATTCAGAAGGTTAATAACAAAATTGAAAAAAACAGTAATTCAATTAATTCATATTTTGTAGATGAAGTTATTAATCAGGTTATGGCTGATTTACAGTCCATCAAAGGCTACTCATACACTCAGGCTTACAACGCAGTGTACAGTGGCGGATTAAAAATTTACTCAACACAGGATAGTGACATTCAGAAGATTTGTGACGAAGAAACATCTAATGATGCAAATTATCCATACTCAATTTATTACTCAATTAACTGGGCATGGACAGTTCAAAATCCTGACGGAACAGTTGATAATTATGATGAAAGTGATATTAGTACCTACCACAGAAAAGTTTTAGGCGAAAGCAATTATCAGTTAATCTTTTCATCAAAAGAATCAGCCAAGGCTGAAGTTGACGCTTACAAGAAACATTTAAAACAAAAGTATTACAAAAAAGGTGTAAAGAAAAAATTAGGCTACATTCAGGCTGAAACATTGTACTATAATCCACAACCTCAGGTTTCATTTACAGTAATGGATCAGAATACAGGCTATGTTAAAGCCATTGTTGGTGGACGTGGAAAGAAAAATGTAAACCTTTCTCTTAACAGAGCAACGGATTCAACCCGTCAGCCGGGTTCTACTTTTAAGGTATTAGCTGCTTATGCACCTGCAATTGACACAATGGGCTATACTCTTTCAACTACTATTGTTGATGAGCCATATAGATATTCAAATGGTCGTTCAGTTAATAACTGGTACAGTGGTTATCGTGGAACAGTAACTGTTAAGAAAGCCATCGCCGACTCAATGAATGTATGTGCAGTAAAAACAATTACAGCAATTACACCACAACTTGGTTACGATTACTTATGTAATTTTGGAATAACAACTCTTGTTGATAATCGTGTTGAAAAAGATGGTTCAGTTACATCTGATATACATCAGCCTTTAGCTTTAGGCGGTATTACAGATGGTGTTACTAACTTAGAAATGACTGCCGCTTACGCAACCATTGCTAACTTAGGAACATATACACAACCTGCTTTTTATTCACAGGTAATTGACGAAAACGGACGTGTTCTTCTTGACAGAACTACTCCTACTACTCACACAGTTTTAAAAGAATCTACAGCGGTTCTTTTAACAGAAGCAATGGAAAGCGTTGTTACTTCCGGTACAGGTACAGCCTGCCAGCTTGACGACGACATGCCTGTAGCTGGAAAAACAGGTACTACTTCAAGTGAATATGACTTATGGTTCTGTGGTTACACACCATATCTTACAGCCTCAATATGGACAGGATATGATGAAAATAAGTCATTATCAGGTGATCAGGCATTCCATGAAAGAATGTGGTCAAAGATTGTTAGCAAAATTGATAAAGTAAAAAAATACAAAAAGACAAACTTTAAACAGGGAAAAAATGTAAAAGCATACGATATATGCGATTCTTCAGGAAAAGTTGCCATTGACGGTGTTTGTCCTGAAACTCATGTTGAATATTACAAAAAAGGTAGTGAACCGGCAAAATGTAATTATCATTCAAACAGTTACACAAAATCATACAGTAACAGCAATAATTACTACACAAAGAAAAAATATTACAGTTCTACTACTACAAACGCCAGTGAGAATCAGACAACTGCTAAATCAGGAAGTAAAACAACAGCTAAGGCTAAAAGCAATCCAGATTCTAAAGGTTCTACAAAAGAAAACAATAACAAACCAACTGTAAAAGCCAAAGCTGATACAAAGTCAAAAACTTCAGGTAATTCATCAAAGAAAAATACTTCTGAAGAATAGATTCCCACTACAAAAGGCTCTAGCCAAACGGCTAGAGCCTTTTATTATATAAGCAAGATTCCAATCAGAACTCTAATTACAAATATAAAAATATCGCCATGAAATTCATTGTATATGCTTATTATTTGTTCCATATTCCCCTCTTTCTCTCTTGTTATTAAACTATATTTAAGATTTTTTCCAGTTTTATTGTTTAGTTTCATTGTTTAGCAATTGGATTTTCCGTATTCCACATTACATTCTCTTTTTTATTCTGTTTTTTCAGGAAATTATCAACTTTTTCTTTTGTAGTTTTCTTATTATTTATTCTATAAATAGCTGATTTTTCATTTGAGCTATCAGCTGTACAAATTTCACTATAATAGCACTCACCATTATTAAATTTCAATCTGCCAATATATGTATCTGAAGCACTTCCTGAACTTTCAAAAGTCCCATCTGTCTTTATATTCTTCATGCCTCTAAATGGGAATGCATAAGAGTACACTTTTCCATCTTTATAAGTTAATACAATTTCGTTTCCTGTACCTGTTTGTAAGATGACCTCTTGTTCTCCGTCAGCATCCATATCCACCTGACACCAGGATTGAATGTTTATTTTTTCAGCATTACTTTCTTTCTGGTATTCATATTTGCCCTTTGAATTTACAGTCATATAATTATCTGAATTATAATCCTTAATGTAACATTCTCTCTTTAATTCAGCATTGTAATACTTTTTCTCATTTTTAAGCACCTTTAATATTTGTTCACTTTTTTCTGTAAGATTAAAAGTTATATTTTCCTTTGTGCTTTTCGTTATTGTTGTCGTCGTTGTGTTTTCTGTTCCTTTTGCTTTGTCTTTTACATTACCACATGCCATTAAATTAATAGACAATACTCCTATTGTTGCCAATGTTATTATTCTTTTCATATTCACTTTTCTCCTTTTTAAGTATTTCATTTCTTGTAATTGAAAACAAAAGACGTGCTACCATACAGTAACACGCCTTTATTTATGTTATCATATTTGATTACAATAATTAGCAAACACCCTGTGCTTCCATAGCTTCTGCAACCTTTTCGAATCCGGCGATGTTAGCACCTACTACATAGTTGCCTTCAAATCCGTATCTCTTAGCAGCATCACTGATGTTACGGTAAATATTTACCATGATTGTCTGTAATTTAGCGTCAACTTCTTCAAATGTCCATGAAAGTCTTTCGCTGTTCTGTGACATTTCAAGAGCTGATGTAGCAACACCACCTGCATTAGCAGCCTTACCACCAACGAACCAAACTCCGTTTTCCTGTAAGTATTCTGTTGCATCAATTGTTGTAGGCATATTAGCACCTTCACAAACAGCTTTACATCCGTTTGCTACTAACTGCTTAGCATCATCAATAAGTAATTCGTTCTGTGTAGCACATGGAAGAGCGATATCACACTTAATCTGCCATACTCCACGTCCTTCATGATATTCTGCTGAAGGTCTTGCTGCAGCATATTCTGTAAGTCTTGCTCTCTTAACTTCCTTAACTTCTTTAAGAAGATCTACATCAATTCCTTCTGGATCATAAATCCATCCTGTTGAATCAGAACATGTAACAACCTTAGCTCCCATCTGATGAGCTTTCTGAATAGCATAGATAGCAACGTTACCAGCACCTGATACAACTACTGTCTTGCCTTCCATTGTTTCGCCATGATCC
>ERZ773133.3654-NODE-3654-length-11522-cov-2.449551_pt1 | contig 11522 bp, 7 predicted proteins | sample MGYA00580861_ERZ773133 | MGnify/ENA primary metagenome ERZ773133 (study PRJEB29015, sample SAMEA2737844) | human gut metagenome | biome: human gut; feature: human-associated habitat; material: faeces | place: China | collected 2012 ...
CTTGTGGATGAAGCAATTGAAAAAGCTGCAAAGGCTGTGGATATCATGATCTCACAGGGCGCAGATGCAGCAATGAATGAATACAACAGAAAAGTACCTGTACAGAAGTAGAAAGAAACAGAAGAGGATGATTTTATCCTTCTGTTATGAAGAGACAGGGAATAAAGGGATGAGAAGCGGTAGCTGTTAAGGATGAAAGAGAGAAAACAGATACCGCTTTTCTCTTGTGTTATTTGATTATGAGCAGGTAGCGAAGCGGATGCTTTTATCTGCTTGATCAGGTTATTCGGGGGTGAATATGAAAGCATTTTTGACACCTCTGCAGGGACTTGCAGAGTTTGAGGAAATAAAGGAACAGAGCAAAAAGAATAAAGGGATTCTGCAGGTTTCGGGATGTCTGGAATCACAGAAATCTCATCTGATGTATGGACTTTCAGGCATTGCGCCGTATCGTCTGATCCTGGCAGAAGATGAACGCAGAGCCAGAGAAATTTATGAGGATTATCGTTTTTATGATAAAAACATATATGCATATCCGGCGAAAGATCTGCTGTTTTTTCAGGCGGATATTCATGGAAATCTTCTGATCAGACAGAGGATGAAAGTCATCCGGGCATTGCTGGAGGAAGAGGAACTGACCGTTGTCACCAGCATTGACGGATGTATGGATTTTCTGGAAACTCTGGAGAAAATAAAGAGCCAGTTAATTCATTATGAGAGTGACAGTACCGTGGATATGGATGCGCTCAAAGAGAATCTGGTAAAGCTTGGATACGAGCGGGTTGGACAGGTGGAGATGCCGGGGCAGTTTTCCATCCGCGGAGGTATTGTGGATATTTACTGTCTTACAGAGGAGAATCCGTGGAGAATTGAGCTGTGGGGAGATGAGATTGATTCTATCCGCAGTTTTGATGCGGAGAGTCAGCGTTCTCTGGAAAATCTGGAGGAAGTTACGATCTATCCGGCGGTGGAACATACGGGAGAACCGGATATGGTATCCTTTCTGGATTATTTTCCGAAAGAAAAATCCGTGATCTTTCTGGATGAACCGAACCGACTGACAGAAAAAGGGCAGGCTGTGGAGGAAGAATACCGCCAGAGCCGGATGCACAGAGAGGAAAAAGGCAGTCAGAATCTTCCGGAAAACTGGCTTTGTTCTTTTGAACAGCTTCAGAAAGAACTGAATAAGCGAAACTGCATTTCTGTCTGTGCGCTGGAGCCAAAGCAGGCAGGATGGAAGGTCAGAGAGAAATTTTATCTGGAAGTGAAATCTGTCAGCTCTTATAACAGCAGTTTTGAACTTCTGGTAAAGGATTTACAGCAGTATAAGAAACAGGGATATCGGATCGCACTTCTGTCCGGCTCCCGTACCAGGGCAGAGCGACTGGCAAAGGATCTTCAGGCAGAAGAACTGTCTGCTTTTTACGGGCAGGATTATGACAGGGAAATTCAGCCCGGAGAGATCATGGTGGTTTATGGTCATGCGAAGAAGGGATTTGAATATCCACTGATCAAATTTGCAGTGATGACAGAGTCAGATATTTTCGGCCAGGAGCAGAAAAAAAAGAAGAAGAAAAAGAATTATAACGGTAAAAGGATTCAGGATTTCGCGGAACTTTCCATCGGAGATTTCGTTGTTCATGAGAAGCATGGACTGGGAATTTACCGTGGAATCGAGAAGGTGGAAGTGGACCGGATTGTCAAGGATTATATCAAGATTGAGTACCGGGGAGGCAGCAATCTTTATATTCTGGCAACTCAGCTTGACTGTCTGCAGAAATATTCCGGAGCGGATACTGCGAAAGTGCCGAAGCTGAATAAACTTGGCACTCAGGAATGGAATAAGACCAAAAGCAAAGTCCGTGGTGCGGTAAAAAATATCGCAAAAGAACTGGTGGAACTTTATGCGGTGCGTCAGGAAAAAGAAGGCTATGTCTGTGGTCCGGATACGGTATGGCAGAGAGAGTTTGAGGAAATGTTTCCGTATGAGGAGACAGAGGATCAGCTCAGCGCCATTGAAGATGCCAAGAAGGATATGGAGAGCACGAAGATCATGGACCGTCTGATCTGCGGAGATGTCGGCTATGGGAAAACAGAAGTTGCCCTGCGTGCGGCTTTCAAGGAAGTGCAGGAGAGCAGACAGGTGGCGTATCTGGCACCGACAACGATTCTGGCGCAGCAGATTTATAATACTTTTGTCCAGAGAATGAAAGAGTTTCCGGTGCGCGTGGAACTGCTCTGCCGTTTCCGGACTCCGGCACAGCAGAAAAAAGCCATCGAAGATCTGAAAAAGGGTCAGGTGGATGTGATCATCGGAACTCACAGAATCCTTTCCAAAGATGTGCAATTTAAAAATCTGGGACTTCTGATCATTGATGAGGAACAGCGTTTCGGGGTTACACATAAGGAAAAGATCAAGCAGTTGAAGAAGGACGTGGATGTGCTGACACTTACGGCGACTCCGATTCCGCGTACCCTTCATATGAGTCTGATCGGAATCCGTGATATGAGTGTTCTGGAAGAACCGCCGATGGATCGAATGCCAATCCAGACTTATGTTATGGAGTATGATGAGGAGACAGTCCGCGAAGCAATCAACAGAGAGCTGCGCAGAGGCGGCCAGGTATATTATGTTTATAATCGTGTGACAGACATTGCGGAAGTTGCATTGCGGATTTCGAAGCTGGTGCCGGATGCGAGGGTGGATTTTGCCCACGGACAGATGAGCGAGCGGGAACTGGAAAATGTCATGTATGGATTTGTCAACGGAGAAATCGATGTGCTGGTTTCTACCACGATCATTGAAACCGGGCTGGATATTTCCAATGTCAATACCATGATCATCCACGATTCTGACAGATACGGACTTTCCCAGCTTTATCAGCTTCGTGGAAGAATCGGGCGTTCCAACAGAACCGCGTATGCATTCTTGATGTACAGGCAGAACGTGATGCTGAAAGAGACAGCGGAGAAACGTCTGGCTGCGATCAGGGAGTATACGGATCTGGGAAGCGGATTCAAGATTGCCATGAGGGATCTGGAACTTCGTGGTGCTGGAAATTTGCTGGGTGCACAGCAGCATGGACATATGAATGCAGTGGGATACGATCTTTACTGTAAGATGCTCAGTGAAGCGGTCAAAGAGGCGAAAGGGATTCATACGATGGAAGATTTTGAGACTTCTATTGATTTGAATATTGATGCATTTATCCCGGATTCCTATATCAGCAATGAGTTTCAGAAACTGGATATTTATAAGAGGATTGCGGGAATTGAGACGCAGCAGGATTATGATGATATGCTCGAAGAACTGCTGGACCGCTTCGGAGAACCTGGAAAGGCAGTGCTCAATCTGCTGGCGATCGCGAAACTGAAAGCGATTGCGCACCAGGGCTATGTGACAGAGATCAAGCAGATTGGAAAGAGTGTGCGCATTACACTTTACAAAAAGGCGAAACTCAATCCGGAGGGAATCCCGGTGCTGATGCAGAAGTACAGGAGAGGATTGCAGTTTAAGAATGAACAGGAACCGAAGTTTATTCTGGAACCGCAGGGAAATCTGATTCTGGCACTGACGGATTTTGCACAGGAGTTAAAAGAGCTGGCGGAAGAATAAAGCTCGGAAAGAAAATCTGAATGAAAGATTGATCAGGGCCCAAAAGGTGATAAATGTGTGAATTGTATCACATATTTATCAATTTACCTTGCCCTCTGAGGGAAAAAAGTTTATACTCTAATAATAGCTAAGTCTGGACATAATGAAAAAGATCCGGACTGATGAATGGAGGAAGAAATGAAAGAAATGGTAAAGAGAACAGCCGTTGTGACACTGGCAGGTGTGATGTCAGTGGGAATGCTCTCCGGCTGTGGAAGTAAAGATTTAGATGGAACAAAGACAGTGGCTACCGTAGATGGAACAGACATCCCGCTTGGAGTTGTCAGCCTTTATGCCCGTGAACAGCAGCAGCAGACTACTTCCATGTATTTAAGCTATATGGGAAGTGCTGACAATATCTGGGATCAGACAGCAGATGAAGATTCCGGAGAAACTTATGGTGATCAGGCAGTTACCAGCAGCCTGAAATCCATTGAGAAAATGTACATCCTGAAGGAAAAAGCTTCTGACTATGATGTAGCACTGACAGATGATGACGAGACAGCGATTGCTGATGCTGCATCCGGGTTCATGGCTTCCAATGGCGAAGATACGATCAAAGAACTTGGTGTCACAGAAGATCAGGTAAAGACATTACTGGAACTTCAGACTATCCAGAAGAAGATTTATGATCCGGTTGTTGCAGAGGGAAATATTACAGTTTCTGATGATGAAGCAAATCAGACAACCTTTACTTATGTAAGTATTTCTACAAGCGGTGATGATATCACAGATGAAGAGAAAGAAACCAAGAAAGAACAGGCACAGGAGATTCTGGATAAGATGAAAGAAGATCCGACTGCTGATATGAGTGAGATCGCAAGTGGTGTAGATGAAAGCTATTCCGCAGTACAGGGTAACTTTACGACAAAAGAGAGCGAAGATGAGGATTCCAGTTCTTCCGCATATCCGGAAGAAGTTCTGACCGTTTTACGTGGACTCAAAGAAGGTGAAGTTGCAGACGATATTATCGAGACAGATACAGGATACTATGTAGTAAGGCTGGATAAGATCAATGATGAAGATGCAACTGCATCCAAGAGAGAATCTCTTCAGAACTCCAAGGAAAGCACTTACTATACAGAGACAACTGACAAGTGGGTGGATGATGCAGACATCACTGTAAATAAGAAAGTTCTGAAAACACTTAAGATCACAGACAAACATACATTTACAGCCCCGACCTCCACACCAACTCCGTCACCGGAAGCAACCCCGGAGGTAACTGAGGCAGCAGAGGAAGCTGATGTAACAGAAACACCGGAAGCAACTCCGACAGAAGAAGCGGAAGCAGAAGCAACAGAGACACCGGAGGCAACTCCGACAGAAGAGGCGGAAGCAGAAGCAACAGAGACACCGGAGACAACCCCGACAGAAGAAGCGGAAGCAGAAGCGACAGAAACACCGGAAGCAACTCCAACAGAGGCAGCAAAATAACAGGTGAAAAAATAAGCAAATAAAAGAAAGCGGTCATATCACGAAAACAGATCAGAGATTTTCGTGTATGGCTGCTTTTTTGTAGATGGATCAGAAGATTACGGTATTCCGTCCGTGTGTTTTGCCGTAATAAAGTTTATCATCTGCATGTTTGACCAGTTCGGTAAGACTGGAATGGAAATCATTTTCTTCTATTCCGAAAGTCATGGTAACGTGTATGGTGAGTTCCTTATAGGTGATCGCACATTTTCCAACTGATATTCGGATATCATTCATCAGTGTGTTGGCATCATCGAGATTGGTGTCAGGAATGAAGAAGAGAAATTCTTCGCCTCCCCAGCGGCAGACATGACCGATTCCCAGCGTCTTTTCCTTGAATAATGCAGCGAGAGAACTCAGCACCTGATCTCCGCAGTTATGACCATAAGTATCATTGATTTTTTTGAAAAAATCAATGTCTCCAATGGCAATGCAGAAATTTCCATCAGGATTGGCTGTCATATGATTATTCAGTATTTCTTCCATTTTTCTTCTGTTGTACAGAGTGGTAAGCGGATCGGTCAGAGCCTGCTGGCGAAGTTCTTTGTTATATAGCATCAGGTGCTGCTCTGCCTTTTGCAGGTTTGCACCGAAAGTCAGACAGATAACGGCCATGACCACAAAGGACAGAACGGTGTTGATGATCTGCAGGATCAACATCTGCGTTTCAGTCAGAATGCAGATTGGCGGATAATTCTGACAATGGAAAAACAGCGCCATTCGCAGGATGAACAGAAATACTGCAAATGCAATCTTGTTAAATAAGGTATCATACAGAGAAAACATGGAAATCAGCATCAGCGGCAGAATAAAATTGGTTCCGCCGCAGTTCCATCCATAAGTATAGATGAAATAGGAAATCCATCCTGCTGAGATCACAACATAAAATAAAAAGTTCCAGCGGATAAAAATACGGCTCATATAATGTCTGGCAAGAAATGTTGCTGCCAGCCAGACTGCAACCGGGAGAATGCTCCGGGGCCGGTCAAAACAGACCATACAGATTGCAAACAGCGGGAAATATACCATATAAATATCATAGGATCTTTTTAATGCAAGTGAAAAATAAACAGGGGTTGTCTGTGCGTCAAATTCATGGTTAATAATATCCATTTTTTATGCCTCCTGAGTTAGGATAGTTTTTCAGGGGTGATGCTGTGATTTACATTGAAATCATAGGAATATAACCCATTGGCCTGATCGGGTTTTCGGGTCAGCCGTTCATTTGGTTATGAGCAAGTAGCGAAGCGGATTGCGAATATCCGCTTGACTCAGATCAGGCAGATTGGTCAGATTAAATGAAAGTGTTTCATTGCATTGGCAATTCCATCTTCATCGATGCTGGTTGTCTGGTAGGTGCAGTGAGGAAGGATCATAGGATCTGACTGTCCCATTGCAATGCTGATTCCGGCATACTCGAGCATCGGGAGATCATTGGTGCTGTCTCCGAATGCGAAAGTATCTTCCGGAGAAGCTCCAAGGCGGTCTGCCAGAAACTGGATTCCGGTAGCCTTGCTGTAGTTTTTCTGTGTGATCTCCCAGGCTGCGTCATCGTGAATGAAGCAGGAAAAATGTTCGCCTACAAATCTGCGGAAAGTTTCTGTGTCGGAATCTTTGTCAGGGAAAGCCAGGAACTTGTCAAATGTGAAAGTGTTCCAGGTTTCTTCCTCATAAAGGGAAAGATCCTCGACGGACACTTCTGCTTTCAGATTCTGAATGGCTTTTGGAAGTGTTTTGGAGCTTCCGTCATAGAGGATTTTGTCCGGGCGTTCAAAGAATGCTGAAATTCTGCACTGGCGCAGTGTTTCTATCACTTCACGGCAAAGTGGATTGGGGTTGGAGCTGGAAAACAGAAGTTCATTGTTCATGTAAATCTGGCTTCCACATCCGCATACATATCCGTCAAAACCGAGTTCTTTGACCATAGGGGAGATCATTGCGTAGGTGCGTCCGGAGTTGACGAAGAGCAGATGGCCGTTTTTGCGGGCTGCTTCCAGAGCTTTGCGGGTGCTTTCCGGGATGCTCCATGGGTAGGCGGTGAGTAAGGTGCCGTCGATATCGAAAAATAAAAGTTTGCGGTTATTGTTCATCAGTGTTCTCCTCGTTGATGTCTGTTTTACTGGTGTCTGCTGTATGGAAGTCTTCTGTGTTAACGGATTTGCCGGGAGTGGATTCTTCGTCAGAATCTTCCGCATAGTCCTGATCAGAAGCTGTATTTTCTCCGGTATGTACACGAATGCCGTTAAGTTCAACTTCGCCTTCCATAGGGATTACAAGACATTTGCGTCCGTCAATCACGCGGGTTTCCACGAGGTCAGCGCGTTCCGGATCTACGTGAACTACAACGTCCGGAGTTTTGATCTCGAATCTTTTGGTGTTTGTGATATTAGAAGCAACCAGAGAAGATTTTTCTCCTGCGGTGATTTCGTACTGTTCATCAAAGGACTGGAGTTTTTCTTCTTCCACACCGCATTCTTCGAAGAGTCGTTTGACTTCGGATTTGGTCAGGATGACTGGTTCCGGTTCGTCTTTCTGGGATTCGATCAGTTCGTTTAGTTTCTCGTGGATATTTAATACGGTATCATACTGGCAGTCCTCGCCCAGGGTATCTTCTACCAGAGCGTTGAAGGAGTCACGCTGTCCTCCGGCGGAAAGCGGGGCGGTGCATCCAAGGAGTTCGTCGATGAAAATATCGCGGAGTTCGTTGGCGTTTTTACTGTAATAAAGGACACCGTGAATGTCTGTACTGCGGTCGTTAAACTGCGGGAAAAGGAATGCAACATCCGGGAGTTCTACGATCCAGTCACGGATACGGTCCTGGATGCTGTTGGTTTCTGCATTGTAGCAGAGTCCTGCTTTGGAAAGTTTGACCGGGCAGATACAGCACATGATATGTTCGTAAATTTCATCGGATGCGTCAAACATTTCCGCACCGTCGGAGGATTTTCCGGGGATGTCGTAAACGCCGTGGATGAGGATGATATAGTAGTTTTCCCCGTAAGCATAATTTTTAATGATCTTTTCATAAAATTCTTCCAGAAGGATCTCGTCCTGGAGCTTGCTGTCACGAAGTTTCAGAAGCCAGGCCTGTGTTCCGTCAGGCATTTCCTGAGCAATGGGAAATTCCATATTCAGAAGATTTTTGCCCACCGTTCCAGACAGAGTTTTTTTGAAAATCTCATAATATTTGAAGATTTCTTCTTCGGGAAGAGACAGAAATGCTTCTTTTAATTCCGTGCGGATCTGCTTTTCGGCATCCACGTAGCATCCACAGATACGGGTGATGGCACAGTTCTCATTGGTGAACTGTTTTCTGATCTCAAGGGTTTCTTTTTTATTCATATAAATACCTGCTTTTCTTAAAATGTTTCATTTTATTATGGAAGAGAGATTTCATTTTGTCAATTGACTTGGTTTTCAAATATTACTATAATAAAGTTGGATTGTCAGCACAAAGTTTGTGCAAAGTGATAAAATGTTAGGAGGAAAAAGATGATTTCCAACCGTTTACTCCAGGAGAGCCTGGAAGATTTTAAAGAGATCGTGCGTCTGCCTATGGCATTGTACGACCGGAATTGTACTTGTGTAGCAGGAGCTGAGAACATGGCTCCTGAAAAGGAAGTGTTTCAGACATTTTGTAATTCGTCTGCAGATATGCAGGCACTGGGCAACCGGTATTTGTTCCGCGTTGGAGATGGTGAGAGTGGATACATTTTATCGGTAAGTGGAGATGAGAAGGACACATATCCGATGGGAAGACTGGCGGTTCGTCAGCTGGAGAGAATCCTGGAGATCGGTTACAGCAGAGAAGACCGGAATCAGTTCATTCATAATCTTTTGCTGGATAATCTGATGCCGGTGGATATTGCCAATTATGCAAGACAGATGCACATTGGTCCAGAATGTCGCTGGGGCGTATTTTTAGTAGAAGGAAAAGAGTGCGAAGCATTTGATATCCAGAATATTCTGAAGTCTGTGCCGGAGATCAGAAACACTGACTTTATCGCATCGATGGAAGAAGATTGTGTAGCAGTGATCCGCCGTCTGGAGAACAGTACAGCCATGTATTTGCAGAAGTGCTGACCAATGCTGTACAGAGAGAACTGAAAAAAAGGATTCGTACATCCTACGGAACGCTGGCTACTTCTTTGAGAGAGGTATCCCGTTCTTATAAGGAAGCGAGAATGGCTCTGGACGTGGCAGAGATCTTCTATGCAGATGAAAATGTCATTGCTTACGAGGAACTGGGAATTGGACGTCTGATCTATCAGCTTCCGATTCCATTGTGCGAGATGTTTATTAAGGAAGTGTTTGGCGATTATGACCCGTCTACGCTGGATGAGGAGATCCTGACAACAGTATATCAGTTCATGGAAAATGATCTGAATCTGTCTGAGACCAGTCGTCAGCTCTTTGTGCATCGAAATACACTGGTTTATCGTCTGGAAAAACTTCAGAAGACCATAGGCCTTGATATCCGTCAGTTTGAGGATGCCATGACCTTTAAGATAGCCATGATGGTATTTGATTATATGAAGTACCTGAGAGAAAAACGGGAGTGATATACAGATGCCGGGCAGAAAGAAACGAGGGAGCAGAAATCTTAAGATTATGTTGTCTGCGATGGGCATTACCGTACTGGCATTGCTGATCCTGGCATTGGCAGCGTATCTTCTGATTGGCGGCAAAGCAGTATCGTCAGGAACGGAGAGTGAGCAGGCTGATCAGGAAACAGATGTGAATGAGGAAGATACGGAGAGCTTATATGAACCGGAGGAGAACGGAGAAAAAGTAGCTGTCAGTACAGTAAAGAAGATTGCCAGTGAGACTGATAAGAGAACCGTTGGTATTGATGTGTCTGAATTTCAGGGAACGATTGACTGGAAACAGGTGGCGGATTCGGGTGTGGAATTCGCTATGATCCGTTGTGGTTATCGGTCTCTTGGCAGTGGAGAGATCCGGGAAGATGCCTGCGCACGGTATAACCTGCAGGAAGCGAATGCCAATGGAATTCAACTGGGCGCATACTTTTTCTCTACAGCCGTAACCACAGCAGAAGCGGAGGAAGAAGCACAGTGGATGAGTGATTTGCTGGCAGGATATCCGATTACCTATCCGGTGGCATATAACTGTGAAGGCTTTCAGAACAGCTCCAGTCGGCAGTACGGGCTCACTGTTGACGAACGCTCGGCTATCGCAGATGCATTTCTGAAGAAAGCAGAGGCAAATGGTTACACAGGAATGTTCTATGCAGCCAGAAATGAGCTGGTGAACAATACTCTTTGGAATACAGATGCATTGGAGCTGGCATACCGTATCTGGGTAGCACAGTATGGCAGTGCGCAGACGGATGTGCCGGAATATCCGGGGAACTTCGCCATGTGGCAGTATACCAATCAGGGAAGCGTACCAGGCATTTCCACCTATGTAGATCTGGATGTAGCTTATTTTGGCTATAGTGAGACCGCAGAGGCACAGGAGGAAGGAAGTGCTCAGCATGTGGAGGCTGATCCGGAAGTAGGAGTGAAGTTCGATGAGGTCAGTGAGCAGGTGACTTCCAAAGACACTACGAATCTTCGCAGTACCATGGATCAGGGAGATGACAGCAATGTGGTGGCGACCTTGAAGAATGGGGAGACCGCATTGCGTACTGGAATTGGTAATAATGGCTGGTCCCGTGTAGAATACAACGGAGAAAAACTGTATGCAGTATCCAGCTATCTGACTGCAGATCTGGCTTATCAGACACCAGTGAAAGAACCGGATGATGGATTTAAAACGCAATTTACCAGAGTCAGTGAAAATGTAACCGCCAAGGATGTGACTAATCTGAGGAATCGTCCAAGCGTGGAAGAACCTTCAGAAGTAATCGCACAGCTTCACAATGGTGAGGTTGTGGTACGGACTGGTGTTTCTGATGTGGGCTGGTCGAGAGTGGAATATAATGGTCAGATCCTGTATTGCGTCAGCAGTTATTTGCAATTCACAGAATAATCCGGACTAAAAATTTTTCATTTTTTCGTTATCTGTCTAAAAAATATTGCAAAACCTGAAAAATCGTAATAAAATTATTACTGTTGAAATGCAAACACAAAATATGACAGAGGAGATCGAAGAAAATGAGTTATGTTGATGAAGTGCTCGCAAGAGTAAAAGCTAAGAATGCATCTGAACCGGAATTTCTGCAGGCTGTTGAAGAGGTACTGGAGTCTTTAAGACCAGTGATCGAGGCACATGAGGAGCAGTATAAAAAAGAAGCTCTGCTTGAGAGACTGACTGAGCCGGATCGTCAGATCAAATTCCGTGTACCGTGGGTAGACGATAAGGGTCAGGTTCAGGTGAACACTGGTTATCGTGTACAGTTCAACAATGCCATTGGACCGTACAAGGG
>ERZ773133.3659-NODE-3659-length-11503-cov-4.822851_pt1 | contig 11503 bp, 5 predicted proteins | sample MGYA00580861_ERZ773133 | MGnify/ENA primary metagenome ERZ773133 (study PRJEB29015, sample SAMEA2737844) | human gut metagenome | biome: human gut; feature: human-associated habitat; material: faeces | place: China | collected 2012 ...
AATTGTTCATTAGTTACGATAATTTAAAATATATTATACCATTAAGTTAATGTAATTTCAACACTTTTAGCAAAATTCAACATTAATTTACATATAGATATAGTAGCATAATAACACAATAAACTATGTATATCTGTCCATAAATTTAATAGACAAGTATCAAAAACACATGTCCAAAGTTTTTAGTTCTTGTGCTCCTGCCAAAGACAAATCTTAAAAACCCAGTATTTATGTAAATTTTAAGATTTTTTGTTGCTAAATTTCTTAAGCTTTTCACTATTCTCACTTTTTCACTCTGTTATTCGATTAAACTGTAATATAAATTGTATGCAGTCTGTACCCTTAATTAGTCTTTCTCTCGTCTTGTTCAAATCACAGTCGAAAATAAAAATACAGTTTTATAGTCAATATGCAACATATAAAAATCCAGTTTTTATATGTTTATAAAAAAAATATAATATGACGAGAAAATAGCAGGTTTTATTGACTTTGAGAGATATTTTAGGTATAATAAAAAAGTATTTTATACTTTTTTATCAAATTTCATTTGGAGGTTAATATAGTGCGAGTAAGTTACAAAAAACTATGGATAAAATTAGTTGAAAAAGATATGTCTAAAGCTGATTTAAGAAAGGCTGCTGCAATAGCCCCCTCCACTCTTACCAAACTAAATAAAAATGAATTTATTGCACTTTCTATTCTTGTAAAAATTTGTGGCATACTTAAATGCGATATCGGCGATATTATGGAAGTTATCGGAGATGACGAAATCATTGAATAAAATCCATTTTATCGTACACTTATTATGAGATAATATAATTGTCAAAATATATCTGCTCAAGGAGGAAAACATGATACCCGATATATATAGCGCCGGATTGACATCGCAATCATTTTGGTTTACAGAATTAAAAAAAGTTGTAAAACTGATTTCAAACGGAAAATCATATGAAGAAATTAAATCAATCTGCATAGAAAAAAATCTCTTTGGAACAGCTAATAAATATAGAGCGAAACGAATGTGTGCTTACATCTTAAATAGGGCAAAAATGCTTGATACAACTATGATGAATTTATTTTTGAACTCTGATTTGAATACTCAAAAAATAATAAACCTAATAACCATACTTAAAGGCGATAAATTGTTCTTTGAATTTATGTATGAAGTATACAGAGAAAAAGTAATACTTGGAATACCGAATATTGAAGATACAGATTTAAAGGTATTCTTCTCAAAAAAAGAAACAGAACACGAAGAAATTAGAATATGGAAAGACACAACTAAGAAAAGACTTCGCAGCACATATATGACCTATTTAAAGGATGCAAATTTAATTACTATATTAGATAAGCAAAAAACAATAACACCACCTATTCTCGATACTACATTAGAACGTTATCTTAGCTCTCGCGGATACGGTGCAATTATTAAATCAATTACAGGAGTGGATTAAATGATGTCGCTTGACGAAAGATTAGACAAAGCCGAAGAAATGATACAAAAGTCCTCGTTTAGAGAAAATAAGGGCTTAGGAAATGAAGTCGGATATTATATTTTTGATTACCCTGCTGAAAAAGAACTGTATATCAGAGAAAGAATTGAATATATAAAAAAGAAAAGTGAAAACTCTAATGATGATTTTAAAATTGTTGTTTTTGACCTATATGACATAATGATTGATATTCTCAAAAAAAAGGGATACTTAGAGAAATGTTACGACTTTGAAAAGAAGAGAGGATTTGACAGAGTATCAAAATCAATCAGTAATATGCTCAAGATAACATCATCAGACAGCTTGCTCATAAATTATATCGAAGAAAACACACCGGAAAAATCGGTTGTGTTCATAATAGGTATCGGAAAGTGTTATCCAATATTGAGGTCACACTCAGTGCTGAATAATTTACATCAGATGATTGACACTGTTCCGGTTGTTATGTTTTATCCCGGCAATTACGACGGGCAGGAACTTGTACTTTTTGGAGAAATAAAAGACGACAATTATTACAGAGCATTTAAACTCGTAGATTGAGAGGAGAAGAATTATGATTATCAAAAATATATTTTCAAAGCCTATTGACAGAGATATTAAAGGTGTAATTAAAGTAGGTCAGGATGACGATACGAATATTAAACAAGAACTTGAAGAATATGTGGTTACAAGAGAACTTCAAAAGCATTTCTCTGATTTCTTTGCAAGTTATAAGAAAGGAATTAATGAAAATACGGATAAAATGGGTGTTTGGATTTCCGGCTTCTTTGGCAGTGGTAAATCTCACTTTTTGAAAATCTTATCTTATCTTCTTGCGAACAGAGAAGTAGGTGGCAAGAAAGCTCTTGATTATTTCATTGATGATAATAAGATTTCTGATCCGATGGTACTGGCAGATATGCGTCTTGCGGCTACCGTACCAACTGATGTTGTGCTTTTTAATATAGACTCTAAAAGTGAAGTAAGCGGTAAACAGTCAAAAGAAGCTATCTTTTCGGTATTGCAAAATGTATTCAATGAGATGCAAGGATTTAGCGGTTCTAATCCATTCCTTGCTGATTTGGAACGTAAATTATCAGAAGAAGGTAAGTATGACTTATTCAAGGAGAGGTTTGAAAACAACTTCGGCTCATCCTGGGAAGAAGCACGCAGTGATTTTGACTTTATTCAGGACGATGTTGTAGATGTTCTTGATGAAATTAATTTTATGAGCACCGAAGCTGCAAGGAACTGGTGTGAAAAAGCAACTGGTGATTACAAATATAAATCAGAGGATTTCGCAAAACTCGTAAAGAAATATCTTGATAAAAAAGAAAGCAATCATCATATCGTATTTTTAATTGATGAAATCGGTCAGTATATAGGAGATGACTCAAAACTTATGCTTAACCTTCAGACCGCAACGGAAGATTTAGGAACAGCCTGCGGCGGTAAAGCTTGGATAATTGTCACGAGTCAGCAAGATATTGATTCCATAACAAAGACAAAAGGTAACGACTTTTCAAAGATTCAAGGTCGTTTTGACACACGTCTTTCTCTTTCTTCCGCAAATGTTGATGAAGTAATCAAAAAGAGAATCCTTGAGAAAAACGATGCAGGAAAACAGACGCTTACCCTCCTTTATGATGATAAGGCAACTGTGATTAAGAATCTTATTCTTTTTAACGACGGAATTGAAAAAAAGTTATATTCCGGCAGAGAAAATTTTGCGGATATTTATCCGTTTATACCATATCAATTTAACTTACTTGGAAGTGTTCTTACTTCTATTCGTACACACGGTGCATCAGGAAAGCACCTTGCAGAGGGAGAGCGTTCAATGATAGCACTTTTCAAAGAGTCTGCCGTTAAAGTAATGAACGACGAACCGGGGACACTTGTACCGTTTAATATGTTTTATGACGCTCTTGAGCAATTCTTAGACCACTCACATAAGGGTGTAATTTCCCGTGCTTTAGATAATAATTATCTTAATCCGAATCACGAAAAAGAATGCTTTAATGTAAACGTGCTTAAAACACTCTTTATGATCAAATACGTCAAAGAAATTAAGGCGAATATAGAGAATATTACAAGCCTTATGGTATCGCATGTAAACGACGACCGTATGGCACTTACACAGAAAGTCGAGGACGCATTAAAACAGTTGATTCGTCAGACTTTGGTTCAGAAAAATGGTGATATTTATGTATTCCTTACCGATGAAGAACAAGAAATCAACAGGGCGATTGAAGCACAGAATGTTGATTCCAGTGAAGTAACTGCCAAAGTTTCTGAAATGATTTTTGACGATCTTTACGCCGAAAATAAGTACCGTCATCCTGATTTTAACGGAAGATATGCTTTTGCATTCAATAAGGTAGTGGACGACAAACCATATAAAGCAAATCAGCATAATGATATTACACTTAAAATCCTCACACCAAATAGCGATGAAAGAGCTGAAGAACACATAATGAGAATATTGTCAGGCCAATCAAACTGTGTACTTGTGGTTCTGCCAGATGACAGAGCGTTTCTTGACGAAATCAGTTCTGTCAAGAAGATAGAGAAGTTTATTCGTTATGATGCAAAAAATGAGGTAACTCAATTCGAAAAGATTACGGAAGCAAAGAAAGTCGAAATGCGTGAAAGAAATGCTGCGGCAAGGCTGTTTCTTTCCGAAAGCCTTAAAAATGCAGAAATATATGTGAATGGCGATAAACTCCAAAGTAACGCAAAAGAAATTACATCAAAGATAAATGAGGCACTCGGTAAATTGGTGTCAACCGTTTATCATAAACTGTCATACATAGATACAGCAATGAGCGAAAATGACATACGCATATTGTTTAAAAATAACAATCAGCAAATCAATATTGACGGCACAAAAAAAGTAATAAATGAATTGGCACTCAACGATGTAAATGACTATATCTTGCTCAACACCCAAAGACATATGAAAACTTCTATGAAGTCAATCTTAGAGCGTTTCTTAAAAGCTCCTTACGGATTTGTGGAAGCAGATGTACAGTGGCTTGTTGCAAAGCTATTCAAAGAAGGCAAAATTTCCTTGTTTGTAAATAACGAAACAGTAACCCTCTTATCTAATACGCCGGAGGAAATTATTCGCTATCTGACACGAAAAGAGTTTAACGAAAAACTGATGACCGAAACGCGTGTTAAGGCAAATGAGAAGCAGAAGAAATCAGTCCGTGAAGTAATGAAGGAACTCTTTAATATAACTTCAGTAAGCGATGATGATGACGCTATTATGAAAAGTTTCCTTGGCTATACCAACAACTTGAAGAATGACCTTGAAAAGTTAGATATTTATTACAATAATCAACCTTCATATCCAGGCAAACATTTTATTGCTTCCGGCAAAAAATTAATGGCAGAGGTTTTGCAAATGAAATACTCAAATGAGTTCTTTGCGGAAATCGACCATAAAAAAGATGATTTCCTTGATTTTGCAGAGGATTATGAACCTGTCAAGAAGTTCTTTGCTGGCGAACAGAAGGATATATTTGATAAGTCACTCAAATTAATGAAAATTTACGATGATAGTAAGACTTTCATTGTAAATAGCGATATAGAATCAGTTGTTGCAAGTATCAACACAATTCTCAAAAACAGAATGCCTTATTCCGAAATTTATAAACTGCCTGATTTGTGTAATGAGTTTATAGAACTTTATAGCGGACTTATTTTAGAATTGCAAAAACCGATTGAGAATGCTATTCAAGAAGCGAGAAAACGTGTTTTTGAAGAATTGAATGACAAAAAATGCCATGATAAATTATCGAGCAAATATGTTAACCTGTTCCAAGAAATCAGCGACAAAGCATCTCGTTGTAATAATGTCGCAACTCTACAGAATATCAAGGTCGAGGCAGATGCCCTCAAGGTACGTTGTTTGAATGAAATTGATAAAGAGGAGGCAATTATTATTGCATCAGAGCAACCACAACCGGTGGCTGAAACCGATAATGACGGAGATGAAAAAAATGCACCGGTTGCTCCAACTCCAAAGGTTAAGAGAAAGAAAACCGTAAGTATTAAGACAATCAACAACGCAGCATCTTGGCAGCTTGAAACTGAAGCTGATGTAAAACGATATGTTGATGAGCTTGAGAAAAAACTAATAAAAATACTTGAAACAGATACAATAGTTAATATTGAATTTTAAAAAAACAGATTAACCAATCCATTCATGGAGGACGAAATGAACAAAACAGCGATAAAAAATTTTGCGGTATGGGCGAGAGAAAAACTCATATCTGATATTACATATAAAGCAAGTATGCTTGGCATTACAGATAGTGGTATTGCCGAGCCACTTCCTATTTCAACAAATGACTTACTATTCTTTGATATTGGCACAAAAGATTACGCAGAGGTTTCAGGCAACGAAATTCAACAACGCAAAGCCCTTGTTGACGCTATAAATGCAAAAGAAAAAGGCTCAAAATCATATAAAGAAGCCTTTGAATATATTGTAGAAGAAGTTGCATACACTTGGTTCAACCGCCTTATTGCTATTCGCTTTATGGAAATCAATGACTATTTGCCTTCGGGAATTCGTGTGCTTTCTTCTGAAAATGCCGCAAAGAACGAGCCCGACTTTGTAACAACTCCTTTTGATACTGATTTAGAATTTACACCTTTTGAGCAAGACAGAGTTATCCAATTAAAGGACGAAAACAAACTGGATGAGTTGTTCCGTATGCTCTTTATTAAGCAATGCAATAAGCTCCACGAAGTTTTGCCGGAACTGTTTGAAAAAACAGATGACTACTCCGAATTGCTTTTAACAATTTCGTTTACGGATAAAGACGGTATTGTATATCATCTTGTTCATAACATTGATGAGATTGATTTCCGCATTAACGATGAGATGTACTCGGAAAACGGCAAAATCAAGGCTGACGGTCAGGTAGAAATCATTGGCTGGATGTACCAGTATTACATTTCAAAGAAGCACGACGAGATTATTAACATCTATAAAGGAACAGTTAAAAAAGCTGATATTCCTGCGGCTACTCAGCTGTTTACAACAGACTGGGTTGTTCGCTATATGGTGGATAACTCTCTCGGTAGATATTGGATAGAAAGAAATCCGCAAAGCAAGCTGGCTGAAAAACTGGATTTCTTTGTTACACCCAAAGACGGGAAAATCAACTATATCGATGAAAAAGTATCTCCAACAGATTTGACATTCTTTGACCCTTGTATGGGTAGCGGTCATATCCTTGTATATGCTTTCGATGTACTTATGGAAATATACCGTGAGTGCGGTTATTCCGATAGAGACGCTGCACTCAATATCGTTCAGCATAACCTTTACGGTATGGATATTGACAAGCGTGCTTATCAGTTAGCTTACTTTGCCGTTATGATGAAAGCTCGCAGCTATAACAGACGAGCTTTAACTCAAGGTATATTCAATAACCTTTCGGTATGTGAAGAAAGTAACGCTATTGATAGATTTGCCTGTGATGGTATTACCAATGATAAGGAGCAGAATAAAATTGGCGAATACCTACTTGAAGCATTCAAAGACGCTCAGGAATTGGGTACTTTGCAGACTGTTAAGCAAGCGGATTACAAATCGTTTGCTGAATATCTGCTCGACCTTGAAAACACAAAAGAGCAATTAGATTTGTTCTCAACTTCTTGGCTTAATGATGTGGCTCCGAAAATGCTTCAGTTTACAAAGCAGGCTCAGATTATGAGCAATAAATACGCTGTTGTTTGCACCAACCCTCCGTATATGGGTAAGTTGGAGAGTAAGCTGAAAGCATTTGTAATTGACAATTACAAGCTTTATTCCAGTGACCTTTTCAGTGTGTTTATGTATCGTAATTTCGGTTACTGTAAGGCTGACGGCTATTCTGCATTTATGACTCCGTTTGTATGGATGTTTATTAAGACCTATGAAGAATTAAGAAGTTACATTATTCAGAATAAGTCTATTACTACTCTTGTTCAAATGGAATACTCTGCTTTTGAAGAAGCAACTGTGCCCATTTGTTCTTTTGTACTGAAAAATGGTAAAGACACAACAAAAGGACTTTATTTCAGATTATCTGATTTTAAAGGCGGAATGGAAGTACAAAAGCAAAAGGTGCTTGAAGCTATGCAAAATAACCAGTGTGGATTCTTTTACGAAACAAATGAGAATAGTTTCTATAAGATTCCCGGTAATCCTATTGCGTATTGGCTTTCGACCAATTCATTTGCAGCCTACAATGGCAAAACTCTAAAAAATTATGCTCTAACAAAGCAAGGATTTAAGACTGGTAACAATAATAAATTTTTAAGGTTTTGGTTTGAACCCAATTCAAAAAGGTTTAGCATTTATGGCGGTGCAAAGTGGTATCCTTGTAACAAGGGTGGTGACTTTAGAAGATGGTATGGAAATAATGAGTATGTGGTGAATTGGGAGAATGATGGATTTGAACTAATAAATTTTAGAGATGATAAGGGAAAACAGCTTTCACGCCCTCAAAACATACAATACAATTTTCACGAAGGAATTACTTGGACATATATTTCATCATCTTTGATTTCATTAAGATATAGCAGTGAAAATATGATGTTTGAGTCAGCGGGTCCAATGTGTTTTCCAAATGATACCACAAAAACACTTTATATGTTAGGATTCCTTAATTCGATTGTTGCACAACACTATTTGTTTGCATTAGAGCCAACTATTCGTTATTCAGAGGGAACTCTATTAAGACTTCCGTTTCTTCAAGGTAAAGAAGTGGAAGTAATCGAAAAAGTAGAAAAGTGTATTGATGATACGAAATATGACTGGGACTCTTTCGAAACCTCTTGGGATTTTACAAAACACCCTCTTGTTAGACTTTCAAAAGACTTGTGGGACGCAACAGACGTGGGAGCTACTATGTCTTATTACTACGGCGGTCACCCAAAGGTTGGTTCTCCATTGGAACTCTGCTATATGCTTTGGCAGGGCGAGTGTAACGAACGTTTCCACAAATTAAAGGCGAACGAAGAAGAACTGAACCGTATATTTATTGACATTTATGGGTTGCAAGATGAATTGACTCCAGAAGTTGAAGATAAAGATGTTACCGTACGCAAAGCAGACTTGCAGAGAGATATTAAGAGTTTAATTTCTTATGCGGTTGGCTGTATGCTTGGTCGTTATTCACTTGATATTGACGGACTCGCCTATGCCGGAGGAGAATGGGACGACAGTAAGTATCAGACCTTTATTCCCGATGAGGATAACTGTATTCCAATTACAGATGAAGAATATTTTGAAGATGATATTGTTGGCTTATTCTGTGCTTGGCTAAAAAAGGTATATGGCGAAGATACGCTTGAAGAAAACCTTGATTTTATTGCAAATGCTCTTGGTAACAAAGGCAAGACAAACCGTGAAGTAATCAGAAACTACTTCCTTAATGGCTTTATCAAAGACCATATCAAGACTTATCAGAAACGTCCGATTTACTGGCTCTTTGACAGTGGTAAACAAAACGGCTTTAAGGCACTTGTTTATATGCACCGTTGGAATGCAGATACTATTGGTAATGTTCGAGTTGAGTACCTGCATCGTATTCAGCGTGTGTACGAAAAAGAGATTATTCGTATGCAGGAAATCATAGACAATAGCCATGATAATAAGGAAATTTCCGGCGCTACAAAGCGTAAGGAAAAACTTCAAAAACAGATTAAGGAAACTAAAGACTACGATGCTAAAATTGCTCACTTGGCTCTTTCCCGTATCGACATAGACCTTGATGACGGTGTAAAAGTTAATTATGAAAAAGTCCAGACCGCCGATGGGAAGAAAATGCAGATTTTAGCGAAGATATGAGGAATGATATGTCAATGCAAGAACAATAGAGGAAATTCAGAAAGAAATTGAAGAATAATAGAGGATGCTTATGGCAGAACTAAATTTAAAACAAATTACAGATAAATTAAATAGCGAGTTTGCAAGTGATGTCCGTAAACTTGTGTTTTGGTATGACGCTAATGCAGAGTTTGAGGAAGATATTGACAGTATAGAGTTGGAAAACGCAAAGGTTCTACATCTTGAGCCGGACAACCAGTTCTACATCAAATATTTTTTGGAACGCGAGGACACAACTACAAATTATCTTGTATACGCACCGTTTGCAAAACCGGACATAAGAAATAATCATCTTGCTGATACTATCAGATATTCCAAAGAATTTTTCGCCGACCGTGCATCTCTCATCGCACTTGATTTGGGCATTAACGAAAGATACAAGCCGGTTATTCAGCATTATATTAAGTTCTTTGCGAATAAAGAGAGAACACAGAAGTTTTATGATTTGGAAATTGAGAACTTCAACAGAGGCACGATTGAAGTCGCTTTGATGAGTGTGCTTTGCAAGAATAAAACCGCCTCATTCGAGGAGGTTTTGCGTTCGATTTTAACAAGTGACGGATTGGTTGATAATAAATACCTTGCCGAATTTGAAAAGTATGATTTACTTACTGTTTTTTGGCAACAGGCTGATTTAGCTTTCGGTTACAATGACTCAAAGCCTACGCTTGAAAAGCTCATCATTACTATGTTTGTTACCTATGCTTCAAAGAGTATTCATACCGATATACCACAGGCTTGGAAACCATTTGTTTCGTACAAGTCGGGAAATATTATCGCATTTATGGATAATCTAATGAACAGCTATCTGTACAGTTCTCTTTTCGATGAGATTTCAGACATAACATACAATGCAATAAACTGTAAAAAGTATTTAGCTGAATTTGATATTGATGCAATTACTGATTGTTGCATTTTTGCCGGAGTCGACGAACTCCTTGTTAAATGGTTCATTGAAAAACTTGAACTTGAAGATATTGGTGCAAAACTTAACGGCAAATCAATCCCTGAACTTTGTGCTGATCGAAGAAAAAAACATTTTGGAAACAAATACAAAAATGAATATTTTGTTATTGAAAATGCCTTTTATATTATCTCTAACAGCTTTTATCAGCCACAAAGCGAAATTGATAATATAATCAAAGCATATACAGAGCAATTCTATAAAGTTGATACACACTACAGATACTTCTACTATTATTATGACAGTATCGAAGATGTAACTAAATTTGAAAAACTTCGTGAACTTGTAGAAAACATTTATACTAATGATTACTTAAATAAAATCACTGTAAATTGGAATACAGAATTTGCGGAGGCACAAGGAAAAACAAGCCTTCGTTCACAGACAGACTTCTTCTCTTACAAAGTAAAAAACAACAAAGAACGCACAGTGGTTATTGTTTCTGATGCTTTAAGATACGATGTTGCTAAAACATTATTTGAAAAACTGTCTTATGATGAAAAATGCACCGCAGAAATATCAGCAATGCAAGGTGTTTTGCCATCATATACTGCACTTGGTATGGCTGCACTTCTACCACACAAGACAATAGAATATAACGAAAACTTTGATGTGTTGGTTGATGGGAAACCTACCACTTCAACCGAGCAAAGAGAAGTCATCTTGAAAGAATACAAACCTAATAGTAAATGTGTATGGTTTGATGCTATTCGCAATATGAAACGAGATGAGTTGCGAGAAATTTTTACAAATCAAGAGGTTGTCTATATTTTCCACAATCAAATAGATGCTCGTGGAGATAGATTAAATACCGAAAATGAAGTTTTTATTGCTTGTGAAGAAGCTATCGAGGAAATTCATAGCCTTATGCGTAAAATTTCATCACAGGCTAATACCTGCCGCTTTATTATTACAGCTGACCACGGATTTATCTACAAACGTGATAAATTAAGTGAAAGCGATAAGATCAGCGATAGTATGTTATCATCAGGCAAATACGGTCAGCGATATGCAGTTTCAGAAAATTCGCTTGGTTCAAGTGGCGTTCTCTCGCTTCCTCTTGCAAGTACAAACAATAAGGATATGTTTGTATCATATCCTTTGGGAACTGATATATTTAAAGCTCCGGGTAGCGGTCAAAACTTTGTACACGGTGGCTCATCACCGCAT
>ERZ773133.3665-NODE-3665-length-11494-cov-3.714398_pt1 | contig 11494 bp, 6 predicted proteins | sample MGYA00580861_ERZ773133 | MGnify/ENA primary metagenome ERZ773133 (study PRJEB29015, sample SAMEA2737844) | human gut metagenome | biome: human gut; feature: human-associated habitat; material: faeces | place: China | collected 2012 ...
TGTGACAATTGTAAGAATGGAAGTTCCATGCTGCGGCGGTCTTGAGATGGCAGCAAAAAAAGCACTTCAGAATAGCGGAAAATTCATTCCATGGCAGGTTGTAACGATAAGTATCGACGGGAAAATTATCGAGTAAAAGCAAGCCCCACAAAAATACGGGGCTTGCTTTTATTCTGGTTATATAAATCAATCCTTATATGCTTTATTTCACAGGTAAGAATCCCTTACTTGTCTTCACAATCACCTTATCAAATACCATGAACATCGACGGTAATACAAAGATGACTACGATCATACTGATGATTGCACCTCTCGCCATCAATATACACAACGAGCTGATCATATCAATATTTGAATACAATCCGACACCGATTGTTGCTGCAAAGAAACTCAGCGCACTTACCATGATCGACTGTGCTGATGCACGGTGTGCGGTAGTGATCGAATCGTATTTCTCCGCTCCGTGATTGCGTTCTCTCTTATATCTCGTTGTCATGAGGATCGCATAATCCACCGTTGATCCAAGCTGGATCGTGCCGATGACAATCGATGCGACGAATGGCAGTTTCGTTCCTGTATAATACGGGATTCCCATATTTACAAAGATAGCAAATTCAATAACACCAACCAGAATAACCGGAAGCGAAATGGATTTAAATAATATCAATATGATCACGAAAATGATACCGATCGATACCATACTGACTGTCTTGAAATCCGTATCTGTAATATCGATCAGATCTGCTGTCAACGGGCCCTCACCGATCAACATGCCACCTTTGTCATATTTATGTAATATTTTATTCAGATCTTTGATCTGGGCATTCAGTTCATCCGATGCAACCTTATACTCAGAATTGACCAATAGCAGTTGATACTTATCATTCTTCAACATATCTGTTACAGAATTCGGGATCATGTCCTGCGGAATTGCCGGTCCGATCAGTGCATCCAGTCCAAGTGCCCATTTAACACCATCGACATCATCCATCTTATCAATCATTTTTGCAACATCTGCCGATTCTACGGAACTGTCCACAAGAATCATATGCGTCGTATTCATGTCATAATCTTTTTTTAGCTTCTCATTTGCAATAATACTTGGAAGGTCTTTTGGCAGTGTCTCATCCAGATTGTAATATACGGCTGTATGGTTATTTCCATAGATTGCAGGGAACAAAAGTACAAGGAAAAGGATTACATAGATCATATACCGCTTCGTAACTTTATCTGATATCTTTCCAATATCCGGAAGGAAAGGCTTATGCATCGTCTTCATGATCCATTTGTCACAGCACAGGATCATAGATGGCAGGATTGTCACACAGGCAATCACTCCGAGGATGACACCTTTTACCATAACTACACCGATATCCATACCCAGTGTAAATGTCATAAAACACAGGGCAATAAATCCTGCCACTGTCGTAACCGAGCTCCCGATTACAGATGAGAATGTCTGCGATATCGCATGTGCCATTGCCCGTTCTTTATCACCGTTGTAACGGACCTGCTGTTCTTCATAGCTGTGCATCAGAAAGATCGAATAATCCAGTGTCACTCCGAGCTGAAGTACTGCTGCCAGTGCCTTCGTAATATACGAGATCTCTCCAAAGAAGTAGTTGCTTCCCAAATTATACACGATTGCCATTCCGATACTCAGCATAAAAAGTAAAGGAATAAAATAGGAATCCATCGTAAGACCTAATACGATCACTGCCAATACGACTGCGATCAGTACATATAACGGTGTCTCCTTCTCAGCCAGATTCTTCGTATCCGTAACAATTGCTGACATACCACTTAAAAAGCACTGTTTTCCTGCCAGTTTACGGATCTCCCCAATGGCATCCATCGTTCCGTCAGATGAAGTACCCTCGTCAAAAAAAATCGCCAGCATCGTTCCTGTATCGGAATTGAACACCTCATAGACATCCTTTGGGATCATGCTCTTTGGCATACTGATATCTGCCAGCGAATCATACCATAAAACTTTCTGAACATGTTCCACGTTCTCAATCTTTGCTTTCAGGGCCGACACCTCTTTATCTTCCATTCCATCCACAATAAACATGGAAAATGCACCGGTTCCGAAGTCTTTTACCAGAATATCCTGTCCCTGCATCGTCTCTATATCTTCCGGCAAATACGTCAGCACATCATAATTGACTCTTGTATTCACATATCCAAGCCCTGCCGGAATCAGGAGTAAGATACTGATGATCAGTATCGGGATTCTAAACTTTACTACCTTTTTGCCAAATGCAACCATATTCATAACCGCCCCTCCTTTATGACTATTGGTCATTTTTTTGTACCTAATTGCAATATACATCAAAAAAGACCAACAGTCAATACAGTTTTTCAAACAGCATAATACACCAAAAATTACCAATAGTCAATATATTTTTGACTATTGGTCATTTTTATTCTTATACAATTTTCTCAGTTTGTATCGCTGCATTTTCGAATTGACATTTTCCTATATTTCCAGCATTCCAAGTCTTTCCAGAACCTTCAGATCCATGTTCTTTACATTGTCTCCAAACTGTATCCGGATGTGATCACCCTCCATGTCTACCACGACACCCTCGCCGAATTTCTTATGCTTTACAATCATGCCTTCTCCAAGTGCATCTGCGAGTTCCTGATAGCTTTTTCCCGGTTGCTTCTGAGAGCCATGATACATTCCATTTTCCTTTACGCCATATGTTTCCGCCGGACTATAATCTCCCCATTTCTTTATTCCTGCATATTCTTTTTGCCGATTCTCTCTCAGATTCCTCTTTCCCAGCAGCTCACTGCAGAATTTAGACGGCTTATTCGTCGTAAATACATTCAGCTGATTCTTTGCCCTGGTCACACCTACATAGAAAAGTCTTCTTTCTTCCTCGTAAGTTTCAAGTTCTTCTTTCGATGCCGTCCGCGGATTTACCAGAACTTTTTCCGGCAGTATCCCATCCATAACATCCAGAAGATAGACGGTATCATATTCCAGTCCTTTACTCGCATGCATGGTAGACAGAATAAATGGACAGTCGCTTTCCGTCTTCTTTTCCCGGATGATCTTTCTAAGCTCTTCCAGACGTTCCAGTAATTTTTCCGGAGAGTCTACCCTGCTTCCAATCATCTTGACAATCTCTAATTTATTTGCATTCATGCCCATTTTCTTCAGATAATCCTGATAACCCATATATGTCAGTATCTGATCAACCGCCTCATCCCCTGTCATCTTTAAGATGCGTTCCATCTGCCGTCTCAGATTACGGATATTATCCTCCTGATACTTTTCCAGATTATCATACTTAAGTACCGCATCCAGAACCGCCATATCTTTCTCCTTGCTCAAGTTAACATATCTTAAAGCATCTTCCTTACGGAAGAACAATTTCAATCTGTAATATATCTGCATGAATCTGTCAGTATCTTTCGGATTCATTGCAAACCGTATGATATTCTCTACATCCAGAACCGTACGGTGTGTGAAAAAAGACAGCTCTGCATTCCGCATCCTGTACGGAATATTCTTCCTCTCCAAAAGATCTATCAACGGAATAGCACACTCGTTATCCCGATATAGAACCGCCGTCTCCGCTTTCCGTGCATCCATACCGTTCTTTTGCAGGCTGTTTTCCCGGGTCATACATTCCTGTGCTACCCTCATCAGATATACATACTCTGCCTTTCTGGATTTTAAAGAAATTTCTCTGATATCCGTCCCTGCCTCTCTTGCAGGCTTCATATGTTTTTCATGACGAAGCGTATTTTTCTGGATGAATTTATCCGCTGCCTCCACAATCTTCGCATTCGATCGGAAATTTTCTTCCATCAGAAGTACCTTTGCACCTTTATGATTCTTTTCGAACGACAACAACGCTTCCGGATAAGCCGCCCGGAATCCATAGATACTCTGATCCTCATCTCCGACCATAAACAGATTTCCCGATTCTGTCGCCAGCAAAGCAATGATCGCATGCTGAATTTTTGATGTATCCTGTGCTTCATCTACACAGATATACGGATACAATTTCTGAAAATACGCCAGAAGTCCAGGATCCATTCTCAGCATCTTATATGCATACAACATCTGATCATCATAATCCATCAGATTCTGCGCACGCATCTGACTACAGTATTCACGGTAGATTCCTGCAATTCGGATATCCGACTCTTCTTCTAACTTCTGAAGTTCTTCTTCGGTCAGCATCATATTTTTTATATATGTGATCAACGTTCTTACATTCTTAAGATCACTCTCCGTCGGATATCCCATGCCATGATCCTGACAGATTCTGATCAGCATCCCTGTCGTTGTCTTTTCATCTTTCACCAGTTCGAATGGTGTCTTTCCAATCCGTCTTCCGTAATACTGGATAATCCTCGCACAGATTCCGTTGATCGTCCTAAATTCCAGTCTCTTTGCCATATCCTCGCCAAAACGGACTGCAAATCTTTCGGACATATCTTTTGTCGCTGCCACCGTATATGTAACCGTAAGTATGCTCTCCGGAGGAATATTCCTACAGTAGATCATATAACCAAGACGTGTCACCAGTACCGTGGTCTTTCCTGATCCGGGTACGGCAAGAAGCAGTACCGGCCCTTTTGTGCTCTGTACTGCTTCTTTTTGCTGTTGATTTAATTTTACCGAAAATGTTGTTTCAAATTCTTTCCATTCCATACTTCTTTTTATGTTAATTTGTGAATCCACTTATAGCTCCTAAATCGTAAAAATACCGGAATTCCTTTGAACAACTGGTCCGACTGCACTGCCATCACGACCAGTTCCACCTGGAGTTTCCACATGAATGCCGCCAAAAATGACAGCGGCATCACGATCCCCCATGTAGAGATCAGATTCATGTACATAGAGAACTTTGTATCTCCCCCGCCTTGAATGACACCTACCGATACCGGCATCTGATATGACATTCCTACCATAACTATGCTCATGATCATAATGAAATGATCTGCCAGGACTGCTGCCGTATCTGTCAGTTTATACATGGATAACAGCGGTCCTCTCAATACAAATAGCAGAGAAGCAAGCACTACACCGATCAGAAGATCAATCACAGAAAGCGTTCTTCCATCAGATTTTACTCTTTCAATATCTCCCTCTCCGATATCTTTCCCGATCACAACTGCAGATGCAGATGATATGGCGATTACGATCACCTTCAGATACTGGAAGAATGTGCTGGATACAGAATTTGCAGCAATTGCATCTGCGGACAAATGTCCGAGAATTGCCGTCTGCATCGGTACCGAGATTGCCCAGATCATCCCTGAGCACATGATTGGAAATGCAACTTTTAAGAATGCCCTCCATATCTTTCTATTCTCCGGCGCAAATATGATTCTGATCAAATTAACGTCAAATAACCGGACTTTCGTATCTATCTTCCACACATACACCACAATGATCAATAGTTCCAGCATTCTTGCAGTTAACGTTCCCACTGCTGCTCCCTTGATCCCCATCTCCGGAAATCCAAAATGTCCAAAAATCAATGTGTAATTGATACAACCGTTTGTGATCAATGACACTACTGATATGACAAATGAAATCTTCACTGCCTCTACACTTCTAAGCATAGCAATCAACAGATTACTTATCATGAAAAGTAAAAATGTCCACTTCAGGAGTCCCAGATATGCCTTTCCTTCCGCAATAATCTCAGGTGACGTCGTAAATATTCCCAGAAGCCGCTCCGGCATGCACGTACAGGCTGTCACGACCACTGCTGCGATCAGAATACTGAGTGCCAGTGCTGCTCCTGTCAGCTTCCGGATTTCCTCAGTCTCCTGTTTTCCCCAGTACTGAGAACAGATTGCTACCAGTGCATTTCCAACAGACAATGCCAGCTGGTTCACAATAAAGAATATCTGGTTCACCGTTGCCGCTCCGGACAATGCATTCTGGCTGTAACTTCCAAGCATGATATTATCAAGCATATTCACACTGTAAGCCACCAGATTCTGAAGTGCCACAACCAGCATCAACCGGAAAAATGTCTTATAAAAATTTTTATCTCTTGTAAAAAATGTTGTTCTTGCAGTTTTCATTATCTCAACAGATTTCTTACCATTTCTGCATCAAATGTAACAGATTTCACATGATCTACCTCAATCTGATACAGGGCATTCGCCGCAATGTGTTCAGCCGCCTGCTCCAGATCACGGATTCCGGATGTATTAGAATATAACTTGATCAATTCATCCAATCCTTCCTCACTCATGATACACTCGTCTTCCTTAAGGCTCATTCTCTTTAATACCTTCGGAAGTGCGAATTTGGAGAAGATCACTTTCTTCTCTTCCGGTGTGTAATCAGGGATATCGATCACGGCAAATCGTGACATCAGCGGTGCACTGATCTGAGACTTGTCATTCGCAGTCGCAATCGGATATACTCCTACGGTCGGAATCATACACTCGATATAGTTATCTGTAAATCCAAGATTATCCAGTAATGTCAGAAGTACATCGGCCGGATTGCCATTTCCTTTTCCGGATGCTGCTTTATCCAGCTCATTAATGATGAATACCAGATTTGATTCTCCTGCCATGGCAAATGCATCCATGATGATACCTGTCTTTGCATTGGCATAGATACGAGAACTTCCTGTCAGCTGCTCAGGATCATTGATCGAACTCATATCCAGAGTCGTCCATGGAAGCTTCAGGATACGTGCCACCGCATAGGCAATCTGAGATTTACCGGTTCCTGCCGGTCCCACTAACAGAAGTCCATATGCCGGCAATGTATGTGTACGGTTGATCTGGATTATGGTCTCGATGATTCTCTGCTTTACGCGCTCCATTCCGTAAAGTTCTTCATCAAGAATTCTGCGCGCTTCATCCGGATCGATCGCTTCAAAATAATTGCTCTTCCACTGTACATTCATCATAATGGAAAGTGCTCTCTGAGCATGGCGTCTCTCCTCCGGTGATACCTCATGAGAACGGGCAACTGCAAGATTTCTTCTCGCCCAGAGACGGATATTGTCCGGCAGGGTTCTGCCTGCGCAGGTCATAAAATCAGTGATGCTCTGAATGCTTGTCAGCTTCATCTCGTCCCCTGTTTCTTCCTCATCTTCATCCTCAACAATCTCTGCAGGTGCACTGCTTGCAAGAAGTCTCTCGATCATAAACTGAAGAAATCCGTCCTCTGCGGAAAGTTTCGTGCCGCCGCCAAAAGCAGTTTCACGAATCTTATAAACTGCATAACCATTCTCTTTATTCTCTCCTGAAAGGCGCACATTGATATGATTCTCCCCAAGCCATTTCAGAAGACTTACAAATCTTGAATCAATACTGATGATATCTGCACTGAAAACGCCGTCATCCTCTTTAAATTCAAAGGATGTACGTTTGATTGGATTAGTAAAAATACCGCAGGAATGATGTTTCCACTGACGGCTGCTGTTATCCAGAATCATGATCGGTTTCTCAGGGGAAGTCTCCTTTTCATTAGACTGGAAAGTAGTGTAGGTACATTCAGACTGTACACCTGGTTTCTTGTCTGAAGCACCGCTGAAATCAAATACTGGCATGGTAAATACTCCTTTTATCTTATCATACAACGCATGACATATTTCTGTTACGCATCTCTGCAATCCTGCCGGAAGCTATTTATTATTCTAGCAGAATCTTTTCTTTTAATCAATTCTGTAAATGTATTTATTGCATAAATATTCAATAAATTATATCCTCATTTATTCCCCCAAAATCATTGACGGTAACATTCGCAGGCCTTATAATAGTAGTAACTGAGAATTTCCAGAAACTCTCTGGAAAATCGGAATTTACTTTTAGGAGAGCAAAATGAGCAAAATTATTTTAACCGGTGACCGCCCAACCGGCCGCCTTCATGTTGGACATTATGTTGGTTCATTATCCGAGCGTGTTCGTTTACAGAACTCCGGCTTATATGATGAAATTTATATTATGATTGCAGATGCACAGGCATTAACAGATAATGCTGAACACCCTGAAAAAGTTCGCCAGAACATCCTTCAGGTTGCCCTGGATTATCTTGCATGCGGCATTGATCCTGAGAAATCCACTATCTTTATCCAGTCCATGGTTCCGGAGCTTACAGAGCTTACTTTCTATTATATGAACCTTGTTACTGTAGCACGTGTACAGCGTAACCCTACAGTAAAAGCCGAAATCCAGATGCGTAATTTCGAGGCAAGCATCCCTGTCGGTTTCTTCTGCTATCCGATCAGCCAGGCCGCAGACATCACTGCATTCCGCGCTACTACTGTTCCGGTTGGCGAAGATCAGCTTCCAATGCTCGAGCAGTGCAAGGAGATCGTACACAAATTTAATACTGTTTATGGCGAAACTCTGACAGAGCCTGAGATTATTCTGCCATCCAATAAAGCCTGCTTACGTCTGCCAGGTATTGACGGAAAAGCAAAAATGAGCAAATCTCTCGGAAACTGCATCTACCTTTCAGATGAAGAAGCAGATGTTAAGAAGAAGGTTATGTCCATGTTCACAGACCCGAATCATCTTCGTGTGGAAGATCCGGGACGTGTGGAAGGAAACCCTGTATTTATTTATCTGGATGCATTCTGTAAACCGGAATATTTCGCAGAGTTCCTGCCTGAATATCAGAATCTGGATGAACTGAAAGCTCATTATACACGCGGCGGTCTGGGTGATGTCAAGGTTAAGAAGTTCCTGAACAAAGTACTCCAGGCAGAGCTTTCTCCAATCCGCGAGAGACGTAAATACTGGGAGCAGCATCTTGATGATGTATATGATATCCTCAAAGAGGGAAGCAAGGTTGCTGAAGCAAAAGCTGCACAGACACTTCATGATGTTCGTTCAGCAATGCAGATCAACTACTTTGATGATAACAGCTTAATCAAATAATTGTATGCCGGTGGCTACAGCGACCGACAACAATGCGTAAATAAGAAACTCAAACGCAAGATTGTTCAAAAATCAACTTATTGACACATCAAAACAGGTTCAGGCAAAAGCATTCTGCTCACGTCTGAACCTGTTCTGTTATTTCTTCACTGACTTTCTTTTCAATCTATTTTACAGATAAAATCTATCCGATATCTTTCATATCTGATATCTTTCATATCTGATACCATTTGATCTCATTTGCCTCCATATGTAACCGGAAGCTGCTTCCATCACCTCTGTAAACTACTGTATCCTGTGGTTCGTAAGTGTTGTTGACTACGCAGTATTTTCCATTTTTTACGTAAGCATGTACTTCTACATTGTAGTTGGTTGAATACCAGCAGTGAAGTTCTTCCTCTGCGGATGCTGACCAAAGGACTGCACGATAAAGCACGCGGCTGTTCTTAAAGCTGTATGGAAGTCCGCTGATATAAACGCCTCTTCCTTTACCGAAAGTCTTTACAGCCATCTGCACTTCCTGGTCTTTCTGGATTAAGATTTCTGTTTCCGGTAAGGCATAAATGTTCTTCTTACCTTCACCGAAATCAACCTCGCCTTCTGCATCTTTAAGGATGAAATGATCTCTGTGTTCTTCCCAGTTATATTTATCTGTATTCAGGTTAAATCCATGTTCTTCTTCTACTCCAAGTACATCATCTAACTGAATGAATCTGCCCTGCCACTGATGTGCTGCCGGTTCTCCTACACCGATAAATCCACCGCCATTATATACAAATTCTCTGACTGCTGTGATGATTGTTTCGTCGATCCAGTTCTCGCCGCCTGACTGTGCAGTGTCCGCATCTCCCACATTGATCACTACGTCAAATTTCTTCAAAAGATCTTTGTCTGCTTTGATATCGTCAAAGCTGATAAATGATACATCAAACGGTGCGCCGCTTAATGCTTCGATAATTCCGAAATAAGAATAATTCTGCTTGTAATAGATGGCGTGATGTACCATATGGTTACCCCATGAGCGCATCTTTCCCCAACAGTTCAGGACTGCTACTCGTTTTACGCAATAAGGAGTCGTTCCCTGAATGTTATCATATAAAGTGCGGAACTCTTCGCAGACTTCTTTGATATACTGTACAAAATCCGGGAATTCCAGGGCAAGTTTCAGATATCCGCCGTATCCTATTCTCTGAATCGGGCTTCGAAGGATTGCTCTTCTTGCGGTTACCCAATTCACTTTTGCCTCCTTTACAGGATCGCCGCCTTCATGGAACGTATCCGGGAAAAAGTATGGCAAAAATCTTCCTTCTGTATATTTTACATTCTTAATATCACTGAACAGACGCAGGGTCGCACCATTTCCAACACTTCCAACTACAGCATCCAGTCCGATAGATGCAAATTCGTCCATAAACGGTTCCATGCCAATCCAGTGATCTCCCATGAACATCATAGCTTCTTTTCCGTATTCATGTACGATATCTACCATCTCTTTGGCAAGCTTCGCAACTTCGCGTCTCTGAAATGCCTGAAAATCTTTGAATTCTTTTGATGGAATCCGATAGGTATTGTTCATGTATCCCTGGTCAATAATATATTCCGGTCTGAAAAGATAGCCCACTTCTTTCTCAAACTGCTCCAGAATATATGGGCTGACTGAAGCTGAATAACCAAACCAGTCTACATATTTCTCTCTTGCAAGTTCATCAAATATAAGGGTAAACTGATGGAAAAATGTAGTGAAGCGCACAACATCCACATATTCATGGGTATCCAGGAATCTGCGCAGACGTTCCAGGGAATAAGCTTTTGTTTTTGGCTGTCGCACATCAAATGTAATCTGCGGTTCCACATCTTTCCAGTCATTTACTACTGCATTGTACATGTGTACCGGATCCCACATGATATATGCCAGGAAACTTACAGTGTATTCATGAAACAGCTTTGCAGCTCTGATCACTACATTACCGGTTTCTTCATCATAGCTCCACAGCTCTGTTGATACCGGTTCCCCGGTAGTACGGTCTATAACTTCCCACCATCTGTAGATATCATCTCTTGTATTCACTGCCAGCATATCCGGATATAAATGATCCATCAGGTGGATTTCCAGCTTCTCCTCCGTTGCTGTATGGAAGGATGTCATGATATACATCTGCTGGATTTCCTCAGGATGTGCTTTTGCCCATTCATTATCCTTACGGGTTGTATAATAGGTTGCATATATCTTGGAGCCAGTATCTTTTAATTCCTTCGGAAATTCTGTTCCGTCACAGTCACGAATCGCATCTGCACCCCATTCATCCAGTATCTCCAGTGTCTGTGGCACTACATCCAGATTGGTTGGTATTGTTACACGGCCTTTTTTCATTGTTGTTTGTCTCCTCTCTGTATAAACCTGTCTTATTTTTTTACTTATCTGACCTGATTCTGCTCTTTCTTGCGCCTTATCTGTTTATAGAATACGTTCTTTCCAAAACATTTTCAATTCTCTTTTTGCTTTGTTTTTTAGAAATCTTGCTGTACGTATTAAATTGTGATATTATATAAAAAATGTTATCAGGAATTTTGAATGGAATTCTGCTTTTAATCATAATAGCCC
>ERZ773133.3698-NODE-3698-length-11388-cov-15.067061_pt1 | contig 11388 bp, 10 predicted proteins | sample MGYA00580861_ERZ773133 | MGnify/ENA primary metagenome ERZ773133 (study PRJEB29015, sample SAMEA2737844) | human gut metagenome | biome: human gut; feature: human-associated habitat; material: faeces | place: China | collected 2012 ...
TCGGCAGTACCAGAAGAAACGCCGTTGTGACAAGGATCACCTTGCTCTGCATCCGGTAACGGTGAAAATCAAGGCGATATGTATAAATGTCCTCCCATGTCAGAAAGCCAAGCCCGCCAAAGACGATCAGTGCCGCGATCACTGTGGTAAGCAGCGGATCGTCTGCATACTGTGTCAGCGAAACAAATTTTGCCCCCTCTGTTCCCAGCAGGTCAAAACCTGCATTGCAGAACGCCGAAATGGAATGAAACAACGCATACCAGATCCCTCGCGATCCATAATCGGCACAAAACGTTGGTAACAGCAGTGCAGCACCGACCAATTCAAACAGAGCGGTGATCCGCAGAATAAAGCCTGTCAGCCGTACGATGCCGCCCATCTGCGGGGCAGCAGTAGCTTCCTGCATCGTGCTGCGCTGCTTGAGGGAGATCTTTCGCCCAGAAAGCAGCGCAAAGGCAGCGCCCACTGTAATGACGCCCAATCCTCCGATCTGGATCAGAAGAAGGATCACACTTTGCCCAAAAGCCGACCAGTAGCTGCCGGTATCCTGTACTACAAGACCGGTCACACAAAGGGCGGAGGTGGAGGTAAACAGTGCCTCATGGAACGGTGTGACGCATCGTTGCTGTGCAGCGATCGGAAGCATCAGAAGCAATGCGCCCACCAGATCGACTGCCGCAAAACCTGCAATAATGACCTGAAAAGAAGAAAAACGGTGCCGCTTGTAACGAGGATATTGAATCATAAAAGCTCCTTTACCTATCCGTGTGCATAAAGATTAGCATGGAATAGATAAAAGAGCCGTAAAGAAAATTGTAGAAGTATAAAGATTCCATTAAAATTGGTCAGCCAACGCCCAAAAAATGCTGGACAACACCAGCTCAAAAAATGGTACTGTCCAGCATTCATTCAGATTTCTAGCCTGTGGCCCCCGGTTACGTTTTTCAAGTATTTCTCCGGCTCACCATTGAGAATCAGGTCTGCATACGCCAGCGGGTCATTGTAGATGAGGTAGTCCAGTTCTGACCTCTGTGCCATGGTAACATCCAACATATCCTCGACCCCGGTGCAGTCGATGGAAATTTTTCGCCCACCCCGGAGCAGCAGCTCCACGCACCCAGTATCCCTGTTATAGTGGCAAGCCCTTGCATCGTACTTCATAATCGTGTCCTCCTGAAATCATCGTTTGGTTTGTGTCGGTCGATCTATAATTTCGGATTTCATCTTCCACGGACACCTGCGTGGAACTTGTCGGGGCAAGGCCCCTCCATCTGCTAACGCAGACCGTTCCGGCGCTTAAAAGCCCCACTGGGGCTTTCATTGCTTCGCAAACGCTAATTTTCCGAAGAAAACGAAAAATCCGAACCCTTCTCCTATCGAGAAAAGATTCGGATTTTCATTGTTTGGTGCACCTCCAGGGACTCGAACCCTGGGCCCACTGATTAAGAGAGCAAGCCGCCGGTTCGTCTCAATTTATGAAAGTTTCGAGTCATCGTTATTTTTGAACAAAGCAACGTGATTTTTCACCCGGTAATTTCTGCACCCTTTGTCGGATTTTGCAGCGAGAAGCGCCCTCTGCACGTTTTGAAACCGTGCAAAATCCGTGCAGAAACCGTGCACTTACTCTCCGACAAATAAAATCACCCTATCCCCCATCGACTTGACGGCATTGGTTTGAGTGACCGCACGCCAAAAATCAAGTCTTGGAGGATACGACTATGACGAAACTGCTTTCCTGCCGCTACAACATGGACACCAACCGGGTGGAAGCCCGGTTCGAGGATGGCACCACTCTTGCCATCGATTGCATCGCCGTGGAGGACGAATACGGCAACACTCCGGTTCAGCGGGCGGAACTGGACTGGCTGTTGTACAACAAGCCCTTGGAATATGCACAGATGGTGCTGAGAGTGGAAATGGGGCATTATTTATCGCTGGGGTGTGACCATAGTAGGCTGGAAGATTAAGCGCACCCCATAAAGAACACAATGCCCACCGACCTATGGTTTTCGCCATAAGCTGGTGAGCATCGTTCGTTATTCGAGATTCTTTGGCAAACGGTCGTACAGAACCACCGTGTTAGATGTTTCGGTCTGTACCCGTTCCTTCTTGAGCAGAGTTCTGGAACGCTGGTTCGTGCGGTAGTCACGGTCACCCTTCTCAAAGGCAGAGCAGCACAAAAAATCGCACACGGCATCACCGGAAGGGGATTCCTTGATGATGAACACGAACGCAGTCGGTTCGCCTTGGCTGGAAATCAGATAGTCTGCCTTGATTTTGGTAACGAAGGGATAAAAACGCGGCACATAGGAGAACAGGTCGAAGTCCTGTTCCAGAATTTCCTTCAGCCGCACCAACGCCATCAGACGCGGCTCGACCAGTTCCCGGTACTGCGCACCCTTCCGCACGGTTTCATGGATGATTTTGCCCGACAGGATCATATCCACCGTTTTGCGCGGGTTGTACCGAGGCAGCGCAAGGTCTTTGAGGTAATGAAAGCCCGCTAGATGAGGGAAGTCCTCTGGTGCAAAGGTCAGGTTAATCTGGTGCAGTTCGCCCTTGTAGCCATATGTAAGCCGATAGTGATACCCCGTCAGCTCCTTCCAGACCGCCGCTGCCCGGTACAGAATATCCTGCTTTTCGTTCTGCATCTTTTCACCTTCCCTCAAAAAAATAGAAGCCCTGCCGAAAGGCAAGGCTCCTATTAAGCGTTTTCTTTCGATTCATCGAATCTATTCGGCTTGTGGTTCACGCTCAACCCACGGTCTGGCTCCACAATCGGCTGATACCGAACCAGTCCACTGCTTCATCGCCACCGATAGCTGGTCAACGCCGCTATCCTCTAGCTTTATTATACTACAAATGCATAAAAGTTCAAGTAGTCGAAACTGAAAAAACAAAAATTTTCGTTCAATCGCATTATATGTGTTTTAACTCTTGGTTGCCACTATAGCTTTAGGCTCTGGGGATAGAGTTCGCACAGCTCATGTTAACAGAGTTTGCAGAAGCGACCGCCAATTGTTCAATAGTCGGTGGCCGCTTCTTTTGCTATCAGGAAAACAGAACACAATTTTAATTGTCTCTATTTGATTAAATCTATCACTTCTTAATTGAGAGTCAAAAGAACAGATATTTGATTTGCAAACGCAAAATAAAGTTTGTTTTTGCAAATCTTTAATTTGCTAAACAAGTGGAGGAATTTACGGATTTGTGTTATAATATAAGAAATATTCACGAAATTAGCTGGGAGGGCTTCCAATGATGCGTATCAGCTATAACAAACTCTGGAAGATGCTTATTGACAAAAACATGAAAAAGAGCGACTTGAAGGAAAAGGCAGGGATCAGCTCCGCTTCCCTTGCAAAGCTGGGCAAAGGAGACAATATTACAACAGGTGTGCTTCTCCGCATTTGTGAAGTAATGGATTGCCGGATTGAGGATATTCTTGAAACGATCAAGGAATGACCGATACCGAAGATATGATTAGGAGGTTTGGATAATGGCTATCTTGGGCAAAAAGCAGATGTCCGAAGAAGACATCAAATTGAATTATATTACTCCGGTCATTCAGAGAGGTTGGAAAGGTCATATCACGATGGAGACCAAAATCACAGATGGTCGCATCAATATCCGTGGAAACATCGTAGCTCGCAGCAAGCCCAAGTATGCCGATTATTTGCTGTACTTAAACGATGGCAAGCCGATTGCCGTTGTGGAAGCAAAGGATAATAATCACTCTGTATCTCATGGATTGCAGCAAGCGATGACATACGCTCAGATGATGGACTTGCCGTTTGCATATTCGTCAAACGGCGACGCTTTCTATGAGCATGATTTCTTGACTGGACAGGAACAGCAGATTGCATTAGAGAAGTTTCCGACCCAGGATGAGCTTGTCGCGAGATATTATGCTGAATTGAACGGCGGCAAAGGCATTTCTGATTTGGAAAAGAAAATTGTATCTCAGCCCTACTATTCTTCTCAAAGTACTTATCCTCCAAGATATTATCAGCGAAACGCCGTAAACAGAACCGTTGAAGCAATCGCCAGAGGACAGCAGAGACTGCTGCTTGTCATGGCTACTGGAACCGGCAAGACATACACAGCTTTTCAGATCGTCTACCGGCTGCTCCGTTCTGACCTTAAAAAGAGAATTTTGTATCTGGCAGACCGAAACATTCTGGTTGACCAAAGTATTTTGCAGGACTTCGCCCCGCTCGAAAAGACCATCTATAAGGTAGATTTCTCCGATAAAGACTGCCTGAACAAGATTGCTTCTCATGAAGTGAACTTCGCTCTCTACCATCAGATGGTGGGACAGAATGATGAGGAGCATTTCAGGCAGATTCCGCCAGAATACTTTGACCTTATCGTGGTAGATGAGTGTCACCGAGGAAGTGCCAAGGAAGATAGCAACTGGCGTAAGGTTTTGGAGTATTTTACTTCGGCAACCCAGATCGGAATGACCGCCACTCCGAAGGAAAGCGAAAAGGTATCCAATATCGACTACTTTGGAGAGCCGGTTTATATTTACAGCTTGAAGCAGGGCATTGAGGACGGTTTCCTTGCCCCGTTTAAGGTCATCAATATCACAACCAACATCGGAGACGGCTGGAGACCATACCAAGGACAGACCGATATTTTCGGCAATGTCATTGAAGACCGCATTTATAACAACCGGGATTACGATTACACCATCATTCTCCAAGACCGCATTGATGAGGTTGCCAAAGAGATTACGGAATATCTGAAAAGCACCGACAGAATGCAGAAAACCATCGTCTTCTGCGCTTCTGAAGATCATGCAGAGCGCATGAGGATTGCCCTTGTCAACTGCAATCAGGATATGGTGAAGGAGAATCCGGACTACTGCGTAAGAATCACCGGCTCAGACGTATACGGAAAGTCCAAACTTGACTATTTCATCTCTGTATCCGAACCATATCCCGTTATTGCAACAACATCGGAACTGCTTTCCACCGGCGCTGACTGTAAGATGACTAAGCTCATTGTTCTTGACAAGACGGTTGAGAGCATGACCACTTTCAAGCAGATTATCGGGCGAGGAACCCGGATCAGAGAAAAAGACGGCAAGACACATTTTGTTGTCATGGATTTTCGGAATGTGACAAGGCTGTTTTCCGACCCGGATTGGGACGGCCCTGTTGAACAGGATGAGGGGTTCCAGCATGGTGGCTCCAAGCCAAAGGGCGGCGGACATAGCGGTGGTGGAGGTATGCAGCCTCCTAATGGCCCTGTAGAGACCCCTATCGTTGATAAAGACGGGTGCAGAGTAAAGATCATCAATAAAACGGTTTCTGTTTATGATGCCAACGGCAGGCTGCTCCGGCAGGAGGACATTATCGACTACACCAGAACCAACATCAAGGGGGAATACGCTTCTCTGTCCGATTTTATCAGCAAATGGAAAGCGTCGGACAAAAAGAAAACGATTGAGGAAACTTTCACGGCGATGGGCATTGATCTAAAAGCGTTGAAAGCAGACCAAGGTATGAAAGATGTGGACGATTTCGACTTCATCTGTTATGTGGCATACGGCAAGAAGCCGCTGACCCGAAAAGAACGGGCTAACAATGTTAAAAAGAAAGACTTTTTCAGCAAGTATTCTGCCGACGCACAAGCCGTTCTTGATATATTGCTGGATAAGTACATGAACCAAGGGATCACAGAGGTTGAGGATATTAAGGTTCTCTCCCTTGCGGATTTTGCCAATTATGGTAAGCCTGCAAAAATTGTCAAGCTGTTTGGCGGCAAGGCTCAATACGAAGCCGCTGTTAAAGAGCTTGAAGCAAGGATCTATGAAGAAGTAGAGGTAGGATAACGATGGCGATGCAGTCAGGTTTTATAAAAAGAATTCGAGATATCATGCGTATGGACGCTGGTATCAACGGTGACGCCCAGAGAATTGAGCAGATGGTATGGATGCTTTTTCTCAAAGTCTATGACGCAAAAGAAGATGATTGGGAACTAAACGAGGACGCCTACGAATCCATCATTCCAGAAGACCTTAGATGGAGAAATTGGGCGAAAACCGATAGCAACGGTCATGCTATGACTGGGGACAAGTTGCTGAACTTCGTCAACAACATTCTGTTCCCGGTGCTGAAAGGCAATGATGTGAAAGATGGTGATGCGGTTCTCTATGAGGGGATCAAGGTGACACCGGATACTCCCATTAAGAAAGCCGTTGTCAAATCCACCTTCGAGGATGCCAACAACTATATGAAAGACGGCGTTTATCTTCGTCAGGTCATTGATGTCATTGACGAGATCGAGTTTGACGATGTGAAGGAAAGCCATGCCTTTGGTTTTGTCTATGAGGAGATTTTGCGGGAGCTGCAATCTGCCGGTTCCTCCGGTGAATTCTACACGCCGAGAGCAGTCACCGAGTTTATGGCACTGATGATAAAGCCGCAGTTGGGCGAAAAGATGGCAGACTTCGCCTGCGGCACCGGTGGATTTATCACTTCTTGGCTGGGACAGCTCTCCAAGCAGGTAACGGACACTACGGCTCAGAAGCAGCTTGATGACAGCATTTACGGAATTGAGAAAAAGCCCTTTCCCTATCTGCTCTGCGTAACCAATATGCTGCTGCATGATATTGAGGTCCCGAACATCTACCACATGAACTCGCTGAAACACAATCTGCTGGACTACACGGACGACGATAAGTTCGATGTGATCCTGATGAATCCGCCCTACGGCGGGCATGAGGACAAGTCCATTCAAGGCTTCTTCCCTGACGATTTGGCAAGCTCCGAGACCGCAGATCTCTTCATGTCGGTTATTATGTACCGTTTGAAGAAGAACGGCAGGGCTGCTGTTGTCGTGCCGGACGGCTTTCTGTTCGGTCTGGACAACGCCAAGGTGAACATTAAGAAGAAGCTCATTTCCCAGTTCAATCTGCACACGGTTGTCCGGCTGCCCGGCTCTGTGTTTAGCCCTTATACTTCCATCACTACCAATCTGCTGTTTTTTGACAACACCAAGCCCACCACAGAGACTTGGTTTTATCGTGTGGATATTCCGTCTGACAGAAAGCACTTCTCCAAGACGAAGCCCATGGAGCTGAAGCACTTTGATGATTGTGTGGCATGGTGGAATGACCGAAAGGAAATCCCGGACGGCGAAAACTTCAAAGCACAGAAGTTTACCGCAGAGTATCTGCTAAACGAACAGGGCTGCAACATCGACTTGTGCGGTTATCCCCATGAGGAAGAAGAAATCCTTGACCCCATGGACACCATCCGGGAATATCAGGAAAGACGGACCACCCTCAATGCGGAAATCGACAAGGTGCTGGCAGAGCTGGAAGCCCTGCTGCCGGGAGGTGTGAGCGAATGACACCGGAGCAGTTAAAAGCGAGCATTTTGCAGTATGCCATTCAAGGCAAGCTGGTGGAGCAGCGAGTCGAGGAAGGCACCGGTGAGGAACTGTACCAGCAGATTCAGGCAGAGAAACAACGGCTGGTACAGGAAAAGAAAATCAAAAAGGAAAAACCGTTGGCGGAGATTGCCGAAGATGAAATTCCTTTTGATATTCCGGAGAGTTGGAAGTGGGTGCGTTGGGGAAATCTATCCTTTTCTATACAATATGGGTATAATGCGCCAGCAAAGCAGGCTGGCAGAATAAAGATGGTTCGTATCAGTGACATCCAGAATGGAAAAGTCATTTGGGATTCTGTCCCCTTTTGCGATATAAGGGACGAAGATCTTCCGACATATCTTTTGGCAGAAAATGATATTCTGTTTGCCAGAACAGGGGGAACAGTAGGAAAGTCATATATTGTAAAGGAAATTCCCGAAGAAGCAATATATGCCGGATACCTTATCAGAACCAGATACAGTGATATGCTATGTCCTGAATATCTGTACTATTTTATGCAAACGCATTTGTACTGGATTCAGTTGAGAAATGGGACAATCGCAACTGCACAACCAAATTGTAATGGACAAACATTATCAAAAATGATTCTTCCTCTCCCTCCCCTTGCCGAGCAAAAGCGCATCGTTGCCAAAATTGAAGAACTCCTTCCTCTGGTTGACCGCTATGCTACCGCCTATGAAAAGCTGGAGCGATTTAACGCTAAGTTCCCGGAGGACATGAAGAAGTCCATTCTCCAGTATGCCATTCAGGGCAAGCTGGTGGAGCAGCGAGCTGAGGAAGGCACCGGTGAGGAACTGTACCAACAGATTCAGGCAGAGAAGCAACATCTCATTGCGGAAAAGAAAATCAAAAAGGAAAAAACTCTGCCAGAAATTGCAGAGGATGAAGTTCCATTTGATATTCCGGAGAGTTGGAAGTGGGTGCGACTTTCTCAGATTGCAACATTAGAAAACGGAGATCGTAGCAGTAAATATCCTGTAGAAAAAGATTACGTTAATTTTGGAATACCGTTCTTTGGGGCAAAAGATATGTCTGAATCCACAATGTCCTTTGACAATGTGCGGTACATATCCGAAAGTAAGTTTTCTGAGCTTCGGAACGGAAAACTGCAAGACAAAGACTTTATTTGTCTACTAAGAGGTTCTGTAGGAAAGTGTGCAATCTTTACCGCAGATGACAAACACCGTACTGGATTTATCTGCGCTCAGATGGTAATTATTAGATGCGTTGATTCTTCGGTTTCTGAATATTTGCATAAGTTCCTGTTATCTCCTTTTTACTTACAGTACATTGAATCGAAGATTACGGGAACAGCGGTGAGACAGTTGCCTGCAAAGGAATTAGCTAATGTACTTATTCCGCTTCCGCCCATTGCCGAGCAAAAGCGCATCGTTGCTAAAATCGAAGAATTGCTGCCGCTGTGTGAGCGGCTGAAATGAGGTGAAGCGATGTTTAATGTTTTATGGAATATTCTGTTAGGCATAGTTGGTGGTATTATCTCCAGTGTTATTGTTTCAAGAGTATTCTTTATTCAAGGAGAGTACCAACAGCAAACAAAATTTGTTGACGGTATAATCAGAAAGTTGGCAACGATTAGAGCATACTTGTCAGTATGTAAGTCCGTCTTTGAAGTTTCATACGATGAAGATATTCGCATTGAGAAAGAAATGAAAGACAAAGGTTATCGATGCGAAATGGAGTATTATGCTGCACACAAAGATAAAAATTGGATATCCGTCAAAGACCTATTAGATAAATTCAAATCTACGCTTCTGAAAGTTGTTGAAACGGCAGAAGACGAAATAGCAAGCTCTAATGTTACCGATAAGTATTTGGCAGAAATTCTGTGCGATATCAGCAATTATCTGCATGATATATCCTCCACAAAAGAGTTGAATTTTTCCGCATTGAATCGATTTGAAAAAAGCGAAAGATTGATTTTCGAAAAATACGATAAGAGCAAACGTATTTCCGGAAAACAACTGCTGAAACTGGTTGTAAAAGACAAAGTTATGATTGTCTTATATATCCTTCTTTGCTTAATAATTGCTGCGACAGTATTTTCCTTTGCATTGGGCATTTAAAAGAGCGAATATGAAAGGGCACTGCTGTACGAGAGACTAAAATGAGGTGTGAAAACATGAGTTTTAAAAGACTTTCTCGAAATTCAAAACAGTTGCTTGATGAAATTATGGCAGCCGATAATCCTGCTGATATGCTTGCAAAACGCTTCGATGGATTAACCAATAGTGAAGATGCCGAACTTAGAAGTATAATTCGTGAACTTCGTGAAGAAGGGTTCATCAATGTTCAATGGGCAGATAATGTCCCCTATTTTGTTACAATCAACAACTCGGCTCGTACTTATAATGAGCGTTTACAAGAATATGAGTCAGAAAAAAGAGCCAGCGTCACTATCGACCAAAGTGTAAAAATTGGTAACGGCAATACGATTTGCGATTCGACCATTGCCAGTCTGGTTCAAGAAGCTGTTTCTCCTAAGAAAACATTCTGGGAAAAACATCCGCTATTATTGGGAGTCATTGGTGCAGTCATTGCTGGAGTCATACTCACGTTTTCTTTCTGGGGAAAAATAGTCGCATTCATTGAGGGGGTGTTCTAATGGCAAAAAGTAAAATCATAAAAGACCTTGCGAACGGCGAGGTAGATACTATCACAGCGTTAAAGCGAGCGAAGGTACTTGTGTCTGATTTGGAAAACGATGGAATTTTGAGATGGCTTGATTATGAAATTTCCGGATATCCTGAAGGCGTAGCCGTTCCTTCTTATAGAAAAACTCATGGTATTTTGATGGGATCTTACTTCAGAGGCTCAATGGCAACCCACATGACATGGAACCATGTATCAATTCCTTTAGGAAAAATGCCGGATGATATAAAGGAACTTCTTTTGGGTGTTGAGTTTCATGAAAGCGTTGAAGCATTAAGAAAATTGGCTCAAACCAGTCAGGATTCAGGAAACCAATTAGGAAAAACTATACCAGCCGATTTATTCTCAGCTATTGCAGCCTACAATGATGACCCATATATGATAATTACATCAGCAAGAGTTGTTGTTGGAGAACATATCATTAGCAATATTTTCTCTGTTATAGAAAATAAACTGCTCGATATGCTTATGATTTTGGAAAAAGAATTTGGCTGCCTAGACGAACTGGATATTGATACTACCACCAAATCCAAAGAAGAAATCGAGGCAATCAACAATCGAATTCTTGTTCTGGTATATAACGACAACAGCGTTTCTATTGGAGATGGGAACAAAATCAAAGGGACAACCATTGCCTCTGAAATCAAATAAGTGACCAAGGTAAAAGGAGCTGGTACTATGGAAAATGGAAAAATATAAATACTAAAACACGACGATAGCCCTGCATGAACAAGCGGGGTATCCAGAGGGTGCAATCCCTCGGCGCTGGGTTTCCAAAGGGGTGCAGGTCGCCAGTGGCGACCTCAAAATGCAGCACATTTTGAAGCACCTGACCGAGCTGACAGGCGAGCGGCAGCAGCCCTTTGGCACACGACTTTGCTTGCAAAGTCTAGTGTGTTACACCTTGGTTCCGGCTGATGCGGAAAAGGGGCTGCGAGCAAATACGGCAAGCACCTGTTCTGTGGCAGAAGGATGCGCAGGTGGGCATGGCAGTTGACGGTCTTTGCCCACCCAGCGCAGGCTTGTAGAGGAACCAATGGTGTACGTTCTCCTTCCTGCAGTAGCGACGCCTTTTTAAGAATTATAGCTATGTCAAGAGGGCTGGCACCGTCCAGTCCTCTCTCTTTTTGCCAAAGTTCCCCTTACATTTTTTGCAAGCTGCCGAAAGTGGCGTGTTTTCAAAACTTTTTGTTGACATGGCTCGATTTTTGTGGTAATCTATCTCAACAATTTAATATAACAAATTTACTTAGAGATCCAGCTCGGCTCCCGAAGGAGCCGGAGCAAGTTTTTGACTTTCTTATCGCTACA
>ERZ773133.3699-NODE-3699-length-11388-cov-2.260302_pt1 | contig 11388 bp, 7 predicted proteins | sample MGYA00580861_ERZ773133 | MGnify/ENA primary metagenome ERZ773133 (study PRJEB29015, sample SAMEA2737844) | human gut metagenome | biome: human gut; feature: human-associated habitat; material: faeces | place: China | collected 2012 ...
GGCCGCGCCGATGGACGATGCGTACGCCGGCAACTCGGGCGAGACCGAGAAGTCGCAGGAAGAGCAGTCGCAATCCCAGTCGAACGGCTCCGATAGCTCCGACGGCTCCGATTCCAGCTCGTCGCACAACGACCCGTCCACCACCACGTCCGACAAGAAGGACACCGGCAACTACAAGGACGGCAACTACTCGATCAACGGCCAGTACGGCCCGGTAGGCGAGGATTCCATCGACGTCCATCTGACCATCAAGGACGGCAACGTCGAGACCGTCAATATCATTGGGCACCCGTTCACCACGATTTCCAAGAACCATCAGGACGACTTCGCCAAAGCCATTAACGGCGTGGTGGACGGTAAACCTCTGAAGGGCCTCAAAGTGGACAAGGTCGCCGGCGCCAGCTGGACCTCCGACGCCTTCAACAAAGCCCTCGAAGTCGCCCGCCAGGAGGCTTCGATTCAGGAGTAAGACCGCTACTTCAGCAATGCTGGCCACAGCAGATCGGCCATGCGCGAGGCCCAGGCGGTGTCGTCGTCCATTGCTTTGCCCTCGATGGCCTCATACGCCACCAAAGATCCGATAATCGTGGACAACAGCAACTTCTCGTCAACGTCCTCGCGAAACACGCCCTGCGCGACTCCCTGCTTGAGGAACGCCCCCACACGCTCCAGCCACGGGGTCACCACTTGGTCGACGATGTGCTGGAAGAACTCGGCCTCGCTGGACAATACAATGCCCACGCGCTTGACGTCGATGTCGTTGTCGCGCACCCAATCGACCAATCGCTGCAATAGTTGCGTGAAATGCTCACGCGTGGGGCTGGGCACTGGGTCGGAATCCGGGATGGCCAGATACATCGCGCTGATCTCGTGCAGCAGCTCGTCGGCATTATGATATCGGCGGTAAATCGTGGTTTTGGCCACACCGGAGCGCCGGGCCACCTCCTCGATGGTCACGCCGCTGATGCCGCGGTCCACCGCAATCTGCAGCGTGGCTCGCATGAGCTTGCGATCCGTCGCCTCGCGCGTGCGCTCACCGCGCGGTGTCGCCGTCGTGTCTGTCATCTCCGTCATCTCTTCTCTTCGAAATATGCTCCCGTACGCTCCCGCTGGCGAGAGCTGGCTGGCAAAGCCAGACTGAGGGTGGTAAGTCCATGCCGTTTGTAGGCAACTCCCGGATAATACCTACTAGCTCAGCACTTTAGTGCTCTCGACTTGGGCTACATACCACTGGTTGAACCGCACCAGTGGCTTCCTGAGCAACAGCCCAAGCAACAGTAGCGGCGGCACGAATGCCAGCAGCATTCCGGCGGCCCGCCAGTAATCCATGTCGTAGATGCCGGCGATGGCCGCACGCATCATCGTCACCGCATGGGTGAGCGGCAAGAGCGGACTGACTTTGGCGATGAAGTCGGGCAACATCTGCACCGGGTAGGCAGCGTTCGCACCCGAAATCTGCACGATGAGCATAAGCACGCCGATTGCCTTACCCACATTGCCGAAACTCACCACCATCGTATAGGTGAAGAACGAGAACACCAGCGAGGCCAGCCATCCAGACAACATAAACAGCAGCGGATGCACGGCCTGCACGCGCAGGAACAGCAAATCGCCACCGAGCGACACCGTGGATTGCAGCAGCGCAATCAGCGCGAACACCCCGTAATGCCCAAGGAAGAGCCGATGCGGCCGCGGATCGCCCAATGCTTTGCGCGTCCGGCGAGACACGGTGGTTTTCAGCGTCACCACCATCAGCAGCGCGCCCACCCACAGCGGCAGCAGCGTGTAGAACGGTGCCATCGACGAACCGAAATTCGCCACCGGGAATACGGCCTTGCGCCTGAGCTGCACCGGTGCGGCCAACGTACTGGCCAGCGTTTCGGGATCATTGCCCAGCACCTCTTTGACCATGCCCATATCGCCACTGTTTAGTGCGTCGCTCAGTGTGCTGTTGAACGAAGCCAGTTCGGCGCCGGCGGAACGCAGTTTGCCGGACACCTTGTCCAAGGTAGTGCGAGCGTCACTGAGCATATCGCTGGCGTCGTCGGAAGTCCCTTTCAGGTCGCCGAGCGTGGAGTCCAACTGGGTGGCGCCGGAACTCAGTATGCCGGAGGCGTCAGCGACGGTGGACGACAGGGAGTCGATTTGCGGTTTCGCCGTGGCCGAGAAATCTGACTTGATATTGGCAATACTGTTCTGCGCTTGATCAGCCAGATTCTTGACCTGCGCATGCTGATCCTGCGCGTCCTGATTGCCTTGGCGAATATCGGTCGCCGCCGTATTCAGCGCTTGCCGCAGCCTGTTTTGTCGTGCGATTGAACGGTCAATCGCCGTGATGATGGATGAGTCGTTGCCCAGTATGCCGGCCAACGTGTTGCGAATTTCAGTGTATTTCTCCGTCTGCTTGCCAATGGCCGTGGCTTGACGGTCCAATTCGTCGGCGACCGTGGTGGCACCATCATTCGCGTCGGAATACAGCTTGTCTATGGAATCGGACACCGCGCCGAAACTGGAGGCGCTCGCGTCCAGTGCGCTGCTCATCGCGTCAGCGGTGGTGCCCAGGGCTCCGGCCACGTCGGTGACTTCCTGTTTGGCGCTGGCAAGATCCTTGCCGCCTTGTTTGGCGGCAGAGGAAACCTGAGTGATTAGTGAGTTCGAGGTGTCGAGCAAGGCGCCGGCCGTATCGGTCAATGCGCTGTATGTGCCAAGCAGATCCGCAGTATCGTCAAGCTGTGTGGCGAAATTGGCGATGTTGGCGTTGAAGGTATTCAGTTGCTCTTTGGCCTCGGGCTTGGACAGCTGATCGGCCAGCGAAGACGCGATTTCCAGCCCGGCCGAAGTGATGGTCTTAGCGAACGTGGTGTTGATTTCCGCCGCAACCTCATCCGTGCCCTCGTTGAGCAGATTCGGTGCCAGCGCGTTCTTCTTCTCGTTGCGGTAATAGGTCAGTTCGGCATGCTGCACGTCGTCGGAGAAGAAGGTCATCATGTCTTTGCTGAACGACTTCGGAATTACGATGGCCGCGTAGTATTTGCCGGATCGTGCGCCCTCGACGGCATCGGCTTTGGACGTGATCGTCCAATCGAGCTGACTGTTGGCGCGCAGCGCGTTCACCACCTGATCGCCGACCGTGACTTTCACCGGGATCAGGTCGGAACGATACCCCTCATCCACATTCGCCACCGCGAATTTCAGGTTCTTCATATTCGAGAACGGGTCCCAGCATGCGGCCACGTTGAACCAGGTGAACAGGCCGGGAATCATCACCAAGCCGATCACGATGATGATGGAGACCACGTTGCTGGTCAGGCGTTTGATGTCGCCGGTAAACAGTTTCCACATGGTGTTCATCGTGCGTGCCTGCCTTCCTTGGTCGGCGGAATAGTGGGGATGATTGCGGTAACAGCGGCGCTCGGGTCCGCTTCTTCGTGGCGTTCGGCGGAGGTGTCGCGACGCTTGGCCTTATGCCCGTACAGCATGGCGCGGATCGACTCGTCGGAGAGGCTGCCGAGCTCGGTTTGGCGGCGGATGGAATCGCGCATGAATTCCACGACCATCAGGAAGCCCATGATGATGAGCACCCATGCCAGCCATGTGCCCATGACTACGATTTTCTCGCTGGTGGTCAGCGCAAACACGATAATGAGCGCGGCCGGCACCACGAATCCGGCAATAAGCGCACCCAGCAGCAGCCGGGGATAACGGTAGGCGAATTTGGCGGCCCGACGTTCGATGGCATGACGGTATTCGTCGTGGTCGGCCAGTGCTGCAATGGCCTGAGTGACACGGTATTCACTGCCGGGCAGATGCACCGGCTCGCCGATAATCATGTCGCTTTCCTTGATTTCCCGCGCGAACAGGCGGTTGAGATTGGCCAGTTTCGGCCGGGCGCCGAGGCCAAGCGCAAAGGCCAGAACCACGAAAACCAGCAATTTGCCGATATAGGCGAACCAGAGGCCGTCGTAGAAGCCGCCGATGGTTTCACGCATCGCGTCAATCGAATAGGTGAACGGCAGCAGCGGGTAGATGGCGCGGAAGAACGCGGGCATCATTTCAATCGGGTACAGGCCGGAGGCGCCCGGCACCTGCAGAATGACCAGCGCCACGCATACGCCTTTGCCCACGTGCATGAACGTGGTGGAGAGGGCGAAAATCACCGACATATACACCAGTGAGGTGATGACGCAGGTGAGCAGAAACACTGGGGCGCTCGCGCATTGAATGCCGATGACAAGATCGCCGATGGCCGTGACCAGGCCTTGGACGGCAGCCAGCGTGGCCAGTAGCAGGAAGCGACCGAGATAGCCTTGGGTTGGTGTGAGATCGTCGATGCCCTCATCATCGGTTTCGAGTTTGGGAATGACCACGAGCACGAACGCGCCCACCCACAAAGACAGGGTGGTGAACAGCGGTGCCATGCCGGAACCATAGGAGGCGACCGGATAGACGGCCTGTTCGCTGATAACAGTGGGGGAGAGCATGAAGTCGGCGATTGTGGCGGCATCCAGTTTGCCGTCGGTGCCGATCAGGGAACTGAGTGAACTGGAGATGCTCAGGGCTTTGATGTCGGTGACCAGCGTATCGAGCTTGGTTTGTACGCCGGCCAGCGCCTTATCGGTGTCGCGCAGCGCGGTCACCGTGGTGGAGGCTGCTTTGTCGAGTTGGTCGAGGGCATGCTTCGACTGATCGATGAGTGAGCCTTGCGACGTGATGCCGGTCGACAGAGTGCTGGCGGTCGAGCTGAGGGCGTTGAGACCGGTGTTGAGCTGAGGAATGGCGCCGGAGGTGATGGTGCCGCGAGCGGTATTGGCCTCGCGCACCGTGGTTTGGGTGGCGGTATTGAGATGCTGCGCCAATCCGGCGGTGTCTGTGGAGGCATTGCCGATAGTGGTGTTCAGGCTATCGAGGTTGCCCAGTGCGCCGGCAAGCTCGCTATTGCGGCTTTCCAGTGTGGCAATGGCGGATTGCAGCGGTTCTCGATTGGCGTTCGGCAGCCCTTTGAGTTGGTCGATGATGTCGGCGTTCGCTTGGTTGATGTCTTCCGCCGTATTGATCAGTCCGCCTACCTGCTGATTGGCGGCGCTGATGGTTCCGGTTACCGTGCCCACGCTTTGGTTGGCCTGTGCTGCGGCTTGGCTCAGCAGGCTTGAGCCTTGGTCAAGCGCTTCGGACGTGGAGGTGACGAAGCCGTTCAGACTGGTCTGGGTAGTGCCGATCAGGGTGGAGACGCCGGCCAGACCTTCTGCAGTGTCGATGCCAAGTGTGCGCGCGTCGTCCAGCGCCTGACGTGCGGTGCGTGTCTGCTCTGGGGTGTCGGTGAGTTTGGTGGTGAGCTTGGCGATGGTGCTGCGTGTGTGCTGCACATCGTCGGAGGCCTTGGCAAGGGCCGTGAGGGCCTTGGCTTTGGTGGTGTCTTCGGTACTGATGGCTTTGCCGTCAACCGTATTGATGACTTCGGTAAGTACTTCGGATACGGTGGAGACGAATGTGGAATTGACCGTGCGGTCCACAGTGGACGCGCCGACGTCGGTGACTTTGGGGGCGATGGCGCTGGCTTTTTCGTTGACGTAATACTCCAGAGTGGGCCGACTCTTGCCGCCGGTCACCACGCCGGCGAGATCGTCGGAAAAGTCTTTGGGAATGATGATGGCTGCGTATGCCTTGCCGGATTCCACTTGGTCCATGGCCTCGGCTTCGGTGACGAAGGTCCAGCCGAGCTGGTCGTTGCTTCTCATCTGCTTGACGATTTGATCGCCGAGGTTCTGCTTGCCGATGAGCGCGTTGTCGGTGCCGTCGTCATTGTTGGCGATGGCGACGGTGATGCCTTTGGTATTGCCGTACGGGTCCCAGAAGCCGACGATGTTGTACCACGAATACAGTGGCGGGATGAACACCATGCCGAACAGGATCACCCATGCGGCCGGCACCTTGAACAGGCGCAGGAAGTCGCGTCTGAGGACCTTGAAGATATTGCCCACTGATACCTCCGGAGCTTGGTGTTGCTTGGTTGCTACGTTTTCCGTAGCGATACGTTAATCGTAGCGCTACGTTTGTAGTAGCGTAATACGGCTGCCGGAGATTAATGGGGTGATTGATGATGTTTTTGGCGGAATAACGCTGCTGCCCAGCGGCTTATCGTGTGTCGCTGGGCAGAGCGAAAGGCGTTCTGGAACTTATTGACAAGATTTCTGGATGGTTTTTGGACGTTTCCTGAACGCGATGGATAGGCTCGGTGCTCGGCAATGTAGACAGACATGTACCGACCGCCCATCAAGTTCAGCAAAACCGCAATCGGGTGATAGGGTGAGGGGACGCTATGTGGGGAGGAAACCATGGTTGAATTCAAGGACGATGGCACGGCCACTACCCCCGGCAAGCCGCGGGAGAACCGTGACGCCGAGTCCGCAGTCGTGGCCGATCTGGTGGCCGTCGAACTGGACGACGCCGGCTTGAACCTGAACTGGCGCGCATCTATGGCGCGGTCGTGCTGCTGGACGGACTCGCCACATTGCCGATTATGGTGATTTCCATCCTCTATGCCGTGCGCGAGATTCTGGATGGTCATGTGCACGTCGATGCGATGAGCCTGACCTTCATCCTGTCCGCGATTCATGCGGTGGTGCTGGTAGTCAGTGCCGCATGCCTGATTGTGTTCGGCGTGATGCTGCTGCGCAATCATCGCCGGTATGCCGCGCGCTGGACCTACGTGCTGATGCCGTTGACATTGGCCGACGGCATGCTGTCGCTGGCCCTGACCGGCCTTGGCTTCAACCTGCTGCTGCCGCTGATTCAGATGATTATTCTCGTCGTGATTTCGGTGACCGCCGATCCCTCCCTGAGCGAGGAACGCCGTCTGCAGCGCGCGCTCAGGCGTATGGACGATCGCGATGATTATGAATCGGCTGTGGCGGCCGGCATGCTAGGCCGCGACCAGTCCGGCAAGGGCTATATTGCGCTGGACTTTTTCAATATCTTCTGGCTGTTTACCATCGCTTCGGTGGGTGGCCTGATTGTGGAGACGATCTACCATATGGCGCTGTATAACGGTGAACTTCAGGACCGCGCTGGTTTGCTGTGGGGCCCGTTCTCGCCGATTTACGGCTGTGGTGCGGTATTGGTAACCGTGTGCCTGAATCGTCTGTGGAAGGCGAATCCGTTCTTGATTTTCTGCGCTTCGGCGGTGATCGGCGGCGCGTTCGAATATTGCACCAGCTGGTTCATGGAAGCGGCGTTTGGTATTACCGCGTGGGATTACACCGGCCGTTGGCTGTCCATCGACGGACGTACTTCGGGCCAATTCATGTTCTTCTGGGGACTGATTGGTGTGGTGTGGGTCAAGTGGCTGTTACCGCGACTGCTGGCTCTGATTAATCGCATTCCATGGAAAGTGCGGTATTCGCTGACTGCGGTATGCACGGTGCTGATGGTGATCGACATTGCCTTCACGCTGATGGCCTTGGATTGCTGGTATGGGCGCATGGCCGGCCAGCCGCAGGATTCACCGGTCGCGATGTGGTTCAGCGAACGCTACAGCGACGCTTACATGGCCAATCGCTTCCAGACCATGCATATCGACCCTTCCAAGGCCGGGCGTATGTGAATGGCCGGCAAGTAATTACGCTTCGCGGGCAGAAGGTGCGTAGAACCTAAGACAGCCCTCGCGTGTGGGTGGTAAGCGGGATACACTTTCAAGCGTTGAAGGAATGATTCCCTCCGCTGATGCGCTGTTTTGTGACGCGCGTGATGACGATGGGACAATCAAACGAAAGGCAAGGCACATGGCCGAAGCTACAGCAAACATTGGTGTGATTGGACTGGCCACGATGGGCTCCAATCTGGCGCGTAATCTGGCGCACCATGGCAACACGGTGGCGTTGTTCAACCGCCACTACTCGCGTACCGAGAAGCTCATGAACGAGCATGGCACCGAAGGCAACTTCGTGCCGGCCGAAACGCTCGAGGAATTCGCCGCGTCCCTGAAGCGTCCGCGTACCGCCATCATCATGGTCAAGGCCGGTGCTCCGACCGACGCGACCATCGCGCAGCTGGAAGAGGTGTTCGAACCGGGCGACATCATCGTCGACGGTGGCAACTCCTTCTTCAAGGACACCATCAAGCGTGAGAAGGAAGTACGTGCCAAGGGCTTCCACTTCGTGGGTTGCGGTGTGTCCGGTGGTGAGGAAGGCGCGCTCAACGGTCCGTCTCTGATGCCTGGTGGCACTGCGGAATCCTGGAAGACCTTGGGCCCGATTCTTCAGTCCATCGCCGCCAAGGTGAACGGCGAACCGTGCGTGACCCACATCGGCACCGATGGTGCCGGTCACTTTGTCAAGATGGTGCACAACGGCATCGAGTATGCCGATATGCAGGTGATTGGTGAGGCGTATGACATTCTGCGCCGTGGACTCGGCATGGATACCGAGGAGATTGGCGACGTGTTCGCTGAATGGAACAAGGGCGATCTTGATTCCTACCTGATCGAGATCACCGCTGAGATTCTGCACCACAAGGATGCCGAGACCGGCAAGCCGTTCGTGGACGTGGTCGTGGATCATGCCGGCATGAAGGGTACTGGTACTTGGACCGTGCAGGCTGGTCTGGAATTTGGTTCTCCTGTGGCTGCCATCGGTGAAGCCGTGTTCGCTCGTGCACTGTCTTCGCACGGTGAGCTGCGTGAAGACGCTCAGAAGGAAGGTCTGGCTGGACCGAACAAGACCATCGATCTGGCCGGAGAAGACAAGGCCGCGTTCGTCGAGGACGTGCGCAAGGCTCTGTTCGCTTCCAAGGTCGTGGCCTATGCTCAGGGCCTGAACGAGATTCAGGACGGTGCCAAGGAATACGGCTGGGATATCAACCTGTCCGAAGTGGCCCGCATTTGGCGTGGCGGCTGCATTATTCGCGCCCAGTTCCTGCTCGACCGCATCACCGAGGCCTTCAGGGGCGATAACCCGCCGGCTTCCCTGCTGTTCGATCCGTACTTCGAGAAGATCATCGGCGAATCGCAGGATGCATGGCGTCGCGTGATCGTTCGCGCGGTGGAGGCCGGCATCCCGACCCCGGTGTTCTCCAGCTCCCTGGCGTACTACGATGGTCTGCGCTCCAAGCGCCTGCCTACCGCTCTGACCCAGTCCCAGCGTGACTTCTTCGGTGCCCACACCTACGGTCGCGTAGACAAGCCCGGCGTGTTCCACACGCTGTGGGCTGAAGAAGGCAAGCCTGAAATCGAGGCGTAGCCTCGTGATTTCAGGTTTAGGACAGCCCTGTGGGCTGTCCGGCCTTCTTCAGGCTCGGCGATAGCCGAGCTGAGAAAACAGCAAGTCCGAGATCGAGGCGTAGCCATAGACGAATTAAGCCCCCTCATCAGAGGGGGGCTTAATTCACTCACAACTCGGTGACGGTTTCTTCGGTGGAGAACCAGATGAACTCGTCCACTCCGTTGGCGTAGGAGGACGGGTAATCCGGGTTGTTGGGCTGCTCGAAGACATGGGCCAGCGATTCGGCTTTGCCGGCACCGGCGGCGAAGAACCACGTATGGCGTGAACGCGCGATGAGCGGCGCGGTCAATGAAACACGCAGCGGCGGCATCTTGGGGGAGTGGTTCACACCCACGGTGAGCCTATCAGTAACCTTGACCTCATCATGACCAGGGAACAGCGACGCATAGTGACCGTCCGGTCCCATGCCGAGAATCATCAGATCGATTACCGGTTCCGGCCCCAATTCATTCACCAACTCGCGCTCATAGTCGCTCGCGACATCGTCCAGCAACGCATCATTCGCGGCATCGGCGGCGGCGCGAACGGAAGCATCATCGCTGTCGGCCTGATCCATCACATCGGCGATGTCATCGGCTGAACGGGTATCGGCCGCCATCTCATGAATATTCGACTCAGGCAGCTTGCCATCTGCCACCAGCTGGTCAAGCAGCAGGCGACGGGCTTCCAAAGCATTGCGATCGGTGTCGTAAGCCGGCACAAAACGTTCGTCGCTCCACCAGAAATGCACGCGCGACCAATCAATCGCGTCAGCCAGCGGATCGCTCAGCACCGAGCCCAACGGCTGCGCGGCCGAACCGCCAGACAGCGCCACATCCACACGCGTGCGATGCGTGTCATCAGGCAATCGTTCGGCGAGCAAATCGAGTAGCGTCAAGACAAAACGTTGCGCGCCAGCCTGAATCATCAGATCTTTATTCGGATACACAATGAGTTTTCGAGTTGCCATGTATGGTCCTTGTATGGGGTATGTGTCGTACTTTGCAATGTGGATTGTGTTGTCAGTTGACAACGCATGATACGGGTGGCATGCCGGGAATCTAGCCATTTGCAGCAATGAAATGTGTTGTCAGTTGACAACACAATGTACATTGTGCGGCATCGCATGAGGTAGGAAACGATGAGCAACGGCGTTGGCATGGCTCGGCCACAATTGCCGAACTCATTCCAACGCCGCTGTGGCAACGGGTTCTACCGACTTCAGTGACGAATCAGATCCCAGCCTTCGTTGATGACCTCGGCGTAGATCTCATCGGGATCGATGCGACGCAGTTCCTCGGTCAGGCAGTCCTCGATGGTGCGCATCGGCACGGACACTTCCTGCGGAGTCTGGCCGGGCAGCGAGATCAGCGCTTGGTCCTCATACGGGCGTTCCAGCGAGATCACACCGTCCTCACGGGTCAGGTACACGCCGGTCACGGCCTGCGCGTCGGGCACGAACTCAGTTTCGACTGGTACGCCAAGTTTCAGACGCAGCCATGCGCACAGCATTTCCATAGGCAGGAAGTCGGCCTTGCCGGTCACCTTCGCGGCGGTGATGGGCAGGTGCGGCGGCTGATCGAGCATCGAGGCGAGCATTGCGCGCCAGACGGTCAGTCGTGTCCAGGACAAGTCGATATCTTCCGGTGTCCAATTGCGGCGCAAACGCTCAATCGTGGCCTCCGGATTATTGGAGTGCAACGCGTCGGTGATGCGACTGCGGGCCATCGCACCCATCAGATCCTTGGCCGGGTTCGACGGCGGTGTGGTCGGCCACCACGCCACTACAGGCGCATCCGGCACAAGCAGCGGGATAACCAGCGTATCCGGGTGGTTGATAAGGCCACCGCGCGGACGCAAGATGATGATCTCACCGGCACCGGCGTCCGCGCCGAATCGCACTTGGGCGTTCAGGTTGGAATCGTTCGGATCGTTCGGGCCGTCGGTCAAATCGACGGCCGGATTATCGCGACTCGCGCTCACCTCGGCGGCCACTTCGGCCGCGTTCGGTTCGCCTTCGCCGGACTGATCGGCAGGATTGGTATCCGGTACTACGGCAATCACGCGGCACGGGTGCTCACGGCTGGCCGAGTTCGCGATTTCCAGCGCATGCTCTAGGTCCGCGTCCTCGGTG
>ERZ773133.3707-NODE-3707-length-11364-cov-14.623132_pt1 | contig 11364 bp, 10 predicted proteins | sample MGYA00580861_ERZ773133 | MGnify/ENA primary metagenome ERZ773133 (study PRJEB29015, sample SAMEA2737844) | human gut metagenome | biome: human gut; feature: human-associated habitat; material: faeces | place: China | collected 2012 ...
AGCTGCCGGAGCGGTGCTTAAGCCGCAAGGCGGGAATTGTGCGGTGTTGCCTTAATTGGGGGTAAGCGGACTGGGCGGCAGTGCGCTGCCGCAGCTTTTGCAGCCCTGCTTATAATATTACAAGTTTATCATAGCGTTTTTTAGCGGGTTATGCAAGGCAGCGGGCACGGGATGGTCAAAATAATTTTACAATTCCAACATAAATTTATGGTATAATACCACTTACGTTAAAAAGATTAGGAGAGTTTTTAAGATGGCATGGGTCACAAAAGACAGCGTTGAACAGTATGAAACGCCCGAATCGAAAAAAGAATATACCAAACAGGAAAAAGCTGCCAACTGGTGGCATTACCACAAGCTGTACGTTGGCATTGCGGTCATCGCCGTGGTGCTGGTGGTGTGGATGGTGCACGATGTTGTTACCCGGGTACGGCCGGACTACCGCGTTGGCTATGTGGGCAGCAGCAACTTGCCGACAGATACGGTAACGGCCCTGGAAAACACGCTGGCCGCCTACTGTGATGACCGCAATGGCGACGGCAAGGTGGTAGTGGAGCTGGTGCAGTATAACCTGGATTTTGATTCCGAGAGCGAAAACACCGATGCATACACCCAGATGGCTGATGTGACCCGGCTTTCGGCGGATTTATCCAGTGAGGATGGGCCTTACATCTTTATCATGCAGGATACCGATTACGCGCAGCAGTTTGCGGAAACCACCGGCGATTTGCAGTACCTGGACGGCACCATGCCCGACACGGAGAATGTGGATGAAAATGATAATGTGATCGTGGACTGGACCAAGATGGTTTACCGCTGGACGGACTGCCCGGCTCTGACCGGTCTGGATTTGGGCACCTACACCGGCCTGACGATGGTGGATGACCTCCAGGGCGAAAACCAGGACATCATGAAAAACACCTACATAGGCCGCCGCGCGTATTATACCGACAAAACCGCGCTGGAAAGCGAAACCTATGATGCCCTGTGGAACATCTTGACCGCGGGTGCCGTTTCCACCGTGGGGCAGCAGTGATGCGCTACCGCCCGGTAAAAAAGCCGGCCCCCATGCCGGAAAACCCCTACTACCGCATCTTTACCCCCATGCCAAGCTTTGAGGATCTGGTGCGGAAGGCGAGGGAAGAGGAAAAGAAATTAAAAAGTAATAAAGAATAAAGAAAAATGAAGGTGTGCCTGCGGCACGGATTGAGATATCAGGCTGAGGGCACGCATAAAAGAATGGCAGGAAGCTTATGTTTTCTGAGCGGCGTTGCGCGCCGCGGTCCACCCAAATTATTCATTATTCTTTATTCACTATTCTTTCAATCAAAAAGCAGGGCTTCGGCCCTGCTTTTTTGCTTTTTTTGATGGTGCCCTATTGCGATACAGACCGTTTTATAGTATAGTAAAATATGAATAACCATGGAATGTGAGGAACCTGTCTATGGATCAGTTGCAGCAGGCCCGTGCACAGATTGACGAGATCGACGCAAAGATGGCCGCATTGTTTGAACAGCGTATGCAGGTAGTGGGCCAGGTGGCACAGTACAAGGCGCGCACCGGCAAACAGGTGTTTGACCCGGCACGCGAAGCCCTTGTGCTGGAAAAGAATACCGCCCGCGTGCAGAACCCGGAACTTCAGCCCTATTACCGCGAATTTTTGAAAAAAGCGCTGGCGGTTTCCCGCGCGTACCAGCATGTTCTGATTGGGCAGGATGTTGCTGCCTACCAGGGGGTGGAGGGCGCGTGGTCCCACATTGCGCTGCGTCAGCTGTTCCCCTTTGCCAAGGCACAGGCGTACTCCACCTGGAACGAGGTGGTGGAAGCCGTGGAGCGGGGCGATGCTTACTGCGGCGTTTTGCCGTTTGAAAATTCCAACGCGGGCGATGTTTCCGCTGTGCTGGACCTGCTGTATGCCCACCCCGGCCTGAAAGTAGCCCGCATGTGCGACCTGCCCATCCGGCAGGACCTGCTGGCGCTGCCGGGCGCGCAGCTGAGCGAGATCAAAACGGTCATCAGCCACCAGCAGGCGCTGGCGCAGAGTGGGCCATTCTTGAAACTGCACCACTTTGCCACCAAAGCCTGGGGCAACACAGCGGATGCCGCCCGCTATGTGGCGGAACAGGGCGACCAAACCCTGGCAGCTATCGCTTCCGCCGAAACAGCCAAGCTGTACGGGCTGCAGATTTTGGCCGAGGGCGTGAACGAGGACGGCGACAACACCACCCGCTTTATCGTGATTGAAAAAGAGGGCGCCCAGCGGCAGCCGATCGCCGCCGCACCGGGGCAGCGGCTTTCGATGCTGTTTACGGTGGACCACAAGCCGGGGCGGCTGGCGCGGGTGATCCAGATCATCGGCGAGCGCGGCTTTAACATGGAAACCATCAAAAGCCGTCCGCTGCCCCATGTTCAGTTTGAATATTATTTTTATGTTCAGCTTGTCTGCCCGGCCAATGCCGCAACGGGCGATTACGCCAAGCTGGTACATGAGCTGGAAAACGTGTGCCGCACGGTGCGGATACTGGGTGTATTTGACCTGTAAATGACGGAAAAACACGGGAGGAATTGTTATGAAATTGACCATGCAGCTTGGCAGCCGCAGCTATGATATCATCCTGAAAAGCGGGTGCCTGGCCAACCTGTACCAGTTTGCCAATGTTGCCAACCGCAAGGTGTTTATCCTGACGGATTCCGGCGTACCGGAGCAGTATGCCCAGACCGTGCTGGCCCAGTGCCCCAATGGAATGGTGTACACTGTGCCCCAGGGCGAAGCCAGCAAAAGCCTGAAAGTGTATGGCCAGGTGCTGCAGGCCATGCTGGAGTTCAACATGACCCGCAAGGACCTGCTGGTGGCCGTCGGCGGCGGCGTTGTGGGGGATTTGGGCGGGTTCTGCGCGGCATCTTATATGCGCGGCATTGATTTTGTCAACTGCCCCACCACCACCCTTTCCCAGATCGATTCCTCCATTGGCGGCAAAACCGCCATTGACCTGGGCGAAACCAAAAACATTGTTGGCGCTTTCTGGCAGCCCAAGGTGGTGCTGGTGGATTTTGATGCCCTGGCAACGCTGCCCCGCCGCCACTTTGTCAACGGCCTGGCGGAGGCCATCAAGGCAGGTCTGATTGCTGACCCGGAGCTGTTTGCCCTGTTTGAGTGTGAACACCCCGAAGAAAACATTGAACGCATCATCTACCGTTCCCTGCGCGTGAAGAAGAACGTGGTGGAAAACGATGAGCACGAGCAGGGCCAGCGCGCCTGCCTGAACTTTGGCCATACCATCGGCCATGGCATTGAGGCTGTCAAGGGGGTGCGCGGCCGCCGCACCAACGGCCTGTTCCATGGCGAGTGCGTGGCGCTTGGCATGTTGCCTATGATCGAGGATAAATCCCTTGTGCGCCGCACCCGCGCCATCTACCGCACTTTGGGCCTGCCCACCCGCACGGGTGTGGACAAAAATAAGGTGCTGAGCTATATGCAGCACGACAAAAAGAGCGCGGGCAGCACCATTACCGTCATCAAGGTGCCCGGCCTGGGCTGCTGGCGCGCCGATAAGATTCCCATGACCGAACTGCCCGCCCTGCTTGGCATCAAGGAAAACGAGGACTGAGCCGATGAAAAATACCTTTGGCAATGCATTGGGCCTGACCATTTTTGGCGAAAGCCACGGTGCCGCCGTCGGCGCTGTGCTGGACGGCCTGGCCGCGGGGTTGCCGGTGGATGAAGCGTACATCGCCGAGCGGATGGACCGTCGCCGCGCCCGCGGAGATGGGCTTTCCACCGCCCGCACCGAGCCGGATGTGGTGGAGTTTTTGAGCGGTGTGGTCAACGGCCATACCACCGGCACCCCCATCACCATGATGATCCGCAACACCAACACCCGCAGCGGAGATTATGCAAAAACGGCGGATCTGCTGCGCCCCGGCCACGCGGATTACACGGCATATGCCAAATATGAAGGCTGGCAGGATGCCCGCGGCGGCGGCCACTTTTCCGGCCGCATCACCGCAGCCAGCGTGGCTGCGGGTTCGATCTGTGAGCACATTCTGGCACAGCGCGGTATTAAGGTGTATACCCACATTGCCCGCTGTGCCGGGGTGGAGGATGCTCCGCTTTCCAGCTCTGCCGGTTTGATTATGGCGGAACCACAGCCGGGCCATTTTGCCCTGTTGGACCCCGAAAAAGAAGCCCCCATGCAGGCAGCCATCCGCGCAGCCGGGGCCGAGGGCGACAGCGTGGGCGGTATTCTGGAAACTGTCATCACCGGGGTGCCCGCGGGCATCGGCGAACCGTTCTTTGACAGTGTGGAAAGTGAGATCGCCCACCTGGCGTTTGCCATCCCCGCTGTCAAAGGCATTGAGTTTGGCGCGGGCTTTGCCTTTGCGGACCTGCGCGGCTCCCAGGCAAACGACCCGTTTACCATGCGGGACGGCAAAGTGGTAACGGCCACCAACAAAAACGGCGGCATCAACGGCGGCATTGCCAACGGCATGCCCATTGTGTTCCGCACGGCGGTAAAGCCCACCCCCAGCATTTATAAAGAACAGGATACCGTGGATTATATCGCCAAGGCAGATGCAAAACTGCAGATCAAGGGCCGGCACGACCCCTGCATTGTGCCTCGTGCTGCTGTGGTGCAGAACACCCTGGCAGCATTTGCCGTGCTGGACCTGCTGACCGTGCGTTACGGTACGCTGGGGCAAAAGTAATACAGCCGAAGCAAACAGAAAGGAAGCGCAATATGGAATACGGTCTGATCGGAGCCAAACTGGGCCACAGCTATTCCAAAATCATCCATGAGGCCGTGTGCGGCTATTCCTATGAGCTGCATCTGCTGCCCACGGAGGAAGAAGCCCATGCCTTTATGCAGGCAAAGGCGTTCAAAGCCATCAATGTTACCATCCCGTACAAAAAGCTGGTCATCCCATATTGCGATGAGGTGGAACCACGTGCGGCGGCCATCGGCGCAGTGAACACCGTGGTCAACCGGGATGGCAAGCTGTATGGCTATAATACGGATTATACCGGCTTTGCCTACCTGGCCCGCTGCCACGGCGTGAAGTTTGCCGGGGCTGTGGTGCTGGTGCTGGGCACCGGCGGCACCCACAACACTGTCACGGCTGTCTGCCAGGACGCCGGAGCCAAACAGGTGCTGACCGCCAGCCGCACCGGCAAGGACGGTGCCCTGACCTATGAGGAAGCCCAGCAGCATCCGGAAATCAATATCATTATCAACACCACCCCGGCGGGCATGTACCCCAACAACGGCAGCTGCCTGCTGGACCTGCATGCCTTTCCCAAGCTGGAAGCCGTGCTGGACTGCGTTTATAACCCGTTCCGCACCGAACTTTTGCTCCGTGCGGAGGAACTTGGCGTGCCCGCCTACTGTGGGTTCGAGATGCTGGTGGCGCAGGCAGTGTACGCGGCGGAGCACTTTACCGGCCAAAAGCTGCCGGAAGCTGTGATCGCTGACACTCACCGCAAGCTCAAGCGAGATCTTTCCAACGTGGCCATCATCGGAATGCCGGGCTGCGGCAAGTCCACCATCGGGCGTGTCCTGGCCAAAACGCTGGGCAAAACCTATGTGGATCTGGATGAAGTGATCGAGAAAAACACCGGAATGCCCATCCCGGATATCTTTGCGCGTGAAGGCGAGGCATCGTTCCGCAAGTACGAATCTCAGGCTGTGGCAGAGATCAGCAAGCAGACACGGCAGGTCATCTCCTGCGGCGGCGGGGTGATCAAAACACCGGGCAACGCCCGCGCCCTGCGCCAGAACGGCCCTGTGCTGTGGGTGCAACGCCCGGTCGAACGGCTGGCAACCGGCGGGCGGCCGCTTTCCACCGGGCTGGACGCCCTGCGCAAGATGGAAGCCGAGCGGATGCCGCTTTACCGCGCAGCGTCCGATGCCGCGGTGGATAACACCGGCCGCCTGGAAAACACAGTAGAAACCGCCGTGCAGGCGTTTGAAACAACATTTGATGCCTGAACGGCACGAAAGAGGGGAACACCGTGGAAGCAACCGTTGCAGCCATTGAACCGGGCCGCCTGGCCGGAACCGCTGCCGTGCCGCCCAGCAAAAGCGCGGCACACCGCGCTGTGGTGTGCGCGGCCCTGGCCGCCGGTACCAGCCACATTGGCAATGTGGAATTTTCGCAGGATATTCTGGCCACGTTGGGGGCTGCCCAGCAGCTGGGGGCCAAGGTGGAGCGGGGCGAGCATGAGCTGACCATTACCGGCCGCGGCAATGCAGACGGTTTTGCCACCATTACCCGCCCGGTGTTCTGCAACGAAAGCGGCAGCACACTGCGGTTTATCCTGCCGCTGTTCAGCCTGACGGCCCAAAAAGTGCGCTTTACTGGCGCAGGCCGCCTGATGCAGCGCCCGCAGGAAATTTATGCCCAGCTGTTTGAGCGCCAGGGGCTGCGTTTTGAACAGAACGAACAGGGCATTACGATTTTTGGCCGCCTGTGCCCCGGTACCTTTACGCTGCCGGGCAATGTGTCCAGCCAGTTCATCAGCGGGCTGCTGTTTGCCACCCCGTTGATGGAAGCCCCCAGCACCATTGAGGTGCGCGCTCCCTTTGAAAGCCGCAGCTATGTGGACCTGACCACAGACGCGATGCAGAAATTTGGCGTTAAAGTTTCGGTCCGCGCCCGCAAGGATGGCTCCGCCACCTACAAAGTGGCAGCGCCGCAGCATTATGCGGCAGCAGACATGGATGTTGAAGGCGATTACAGCCAGGCGGCGTTTTTGGCCGTGCTGGGCAGCACTGTGGGCGGCATTACGATAACGGGTCTGCCCTCCGGTTCCCACCAGGGAGACCGGGTGATCCTGGATATCTTAAAGCAGTGCGGTGCAAAGTTTGAGCGCAGCGGCAGCCATGTGACCTTCCATCGCAGCCTGCTGAAGGCGGTGGAGATCGACCTGGCCGATTGCCCAGACCTTGGCCCGGTGCTCATCGCACTGGGGTGCTTCTGCAGCGGCACCACCATCATCCGCAACGCCGGGCGGCTGCGCATTAAAGAGTGTGACCGCATTGCCGCTATGCAGGAAGAGCTTGCCAAGATGGGCGGCACGGTAAAAGCGGACGGCGATACCCTGACAATTGAGGGCTGCGCCCTGCACAAGCCCACGGCGCCGCTGAACGGCCATAACGACCACCGCATTGTAATGGCAATGGCCGTTGCTGCCCTGGCCGCAGGCCAGCCGGCGGTCATCGAGGGGGCCAACGCGGTCAACAAAAGCTGGCCGGATTTCTTTGAGGTCATCAAGGGCCTGGGGGCCCATGTAACAAATCAGGGGTGAAAGCAAAATGGACGGGATGGATAAAAACAAAACGTTTTTAATTGTGGGCCTGGGCCTGCTGGGCGGCAAATATGCCCAGGTGCTCAGCCAGAAAGGCTACCGCGTGACCGGCATTACCCACAGCCAGAGCACGCTGGATTATGCGCTGGAACACGCCTATATCTGCGAGGGCCGCAACGAAAACTTTGACGACCTGGTGCAGAACGCGGATTACATCATCTTTGGCCTGTACCCCACTGTGCTGCTGGAATGGGTCAAGCAGTACGGCCACCTGGTCCGCCCCGGCACGCTGGTAACCGATGTTTCCGGCGTAAAGCGCGGCGTGGTGGAGCCGGTGCAGCAGATGCTGCCGGAGGGCGTGGAGTTCATTGCCAGCCACCCCATGGCCGGCCGTGAGACCAGCGGCGTGGCCCACAGTGCCGAGGTAAACTTTGCCCCGGCAAACTTTATCATTACCCCCACCGAAAAAAACACCCCGGAAGCCATTGAATGGTGCCGTACCCTGGCCCGCACACTGGGGTTTGCCCGCATTAGCGTGCTCAGCCCGGCAGAGCATGACCATATGATCGGCTATGTCAGCCAGCTGTGCCATGCCATTGCCGTCAGCCTGATGTGCGCCAGCGATAACACCGAGCTTGCCAAGTATACCGGGGACTCTTTCCGCGACCTGACCCGCATTGCGCGCATCAACGATAAAATGTGGGCGGAGCTGTTCTTGTGGAACAAGGATAACCTGATTAGTGAGATCGATATGTTCAGTGATGCACTTGCCACCATGCGCCAGAAACTGGTGGATGACGACCGCGAAGGGCTGGAAAAAATGTTCCGCCTTTCCACCGAGCGCCGCAAGGCATTTGATAAAAAATAACCGGGAAGCCGGTCTGTTTTGCCGGAAGGGAGGCGGCCTTTATGCCCCGTAAAGAAGGACAAAAATTAAAGCTGCTTACGTTGTTGGAAATTTTTGTGCGGGAAACCGACGAAAAGCACCCCATCAGTGTGCCGCGCATGGTAGAACTGCTGAAAGAGCGCGGCATTGTGGCAGAGCGCAAAAGCGTGTATGACGATATCCAGACCCTGAACGAAATGCCGGATACCCCCTTTGAGATCGTGCAGCAGCGCGGCCGCGGGGGCGGGTATTATATGGTGGATACCCCGTTTGAACTGGCGGAGCTGAAACTGCTGGTGGACGCTGTGTATGCCAGCAAGTTCATCACCGCGCGCAAAAGCAAGGTGCTGATCGAAAAGCTGGGGCGGTTCACCTCCCGCTACCGCCAGGAGGAGCTGGACCGCAAGGTGCTGGTTTCCGGCCGGGTGAAAAGCCAGGAGGAAAAGATCCTTTACAGCGTGGATACCCTGCACAGCGCCATCACCGCGGGCAACCAGGTGCGGTTCAAATACTGTGACTGGGACCTGCAAAAGCAGATGGTGCCCCGTCATGAAGGCCAGCTGTACACCGTCAGCCCCTGGGTGATGGTGTGGGAAAACGGAAACTATTATATGATCGCCTATACCGAAGGCCGTCTGAAGCACTACCGCGTGGATAAAATGCGCAAGGTGGAGCTGCTGCCGGATACCGAACGTGAAGGCGCTGAGGAATACGCCGAATTTGACGTAAACCAGTATATGCAGCAGATGTTTGATATGTTCAACGGCCCGGTGCGCAAAGTGACCATGCGGTGCGAAAACCGCCTGGCCGGGGCGATGATCGACCGGTTTGGCACGGGGGTTACCCTGGTGCGCAACCCGGATGGCGACCACTTTAATGTGGTGGTAAATGTGCAGGTCAGCCCCCGGTTTTACGGCTGGGTGGCCGGCTTTGGCACAGGAATCGAAATTCTGGACCCACCCAGCGTGCGTGCAGAAATGAAGAAAAAGCTGGATGAGCTGGAGGGCCTTTACCGCTGATGCAGACAGCAAAACAAAAGCTCAAACGCGCAGCACCGTGGCTGTTTTTGCTGCTGGTGCTGGCCGGGCTTGCCGCAGTGCGCGGTCTTGCCGCCAATTATGAGATCGGGTACGAGATCATGAACGGCGACTTCCAGAATTATAACCCGGTGCGCCACCTGCTGGCCGGGCAGGTACCTTATCGTGATTTTACCGTCTACCTTGGTGCGGGCGAGCTGTACAGCGTGGGCGGTTTGCTGCTGGTGCTGGGCAACAGCTTTGGCCGCAGCATGTTTGCCACAAACTTTTGCACCTGGTTCTATTTTGAGCTGCTGGTGCTGGCGGTCTGCCTGGTGGTCATCGGCACTGCCCGTGCGGCCCGCGCGGCAGCGCTGGCGCTGTGCAGCGTGTTTTTTGCCTATGTGCAGGGGGCAAACCTGCCGTTTGCCGGTCAGGTGAACACCCTGCTGAGCTATGCCGCCGCCAACGGCAACAGTGCCCGCATGATGCGCTCCGCCGCTTTAACACTGGCGGTACTGGTCATCCTGCTGGGACTGCATTTCTGGCAGCAGGATACAAGCAGGCGGCTGTTGGCCCCGGCGGTGCTGGTGCCCTTTGCCGCAGGCTTTTTTGTGCCTTGGAGCAATGATATGGGCGGCGCTGCCTATATTTCCATTGCGCTGGGGTATGGGCTGTATCTCATCCGGCTGTATCGCAGTTCCATCGGTAAAATTGTGGTGCAGACACTGCGCTACATCGTTACCAGTGTGGTGGGGCTTGGCGTTTCGGTGCTGCTCATCAGCTGGGGGCACCCGCTGGCCTGGCTGCGCCAGACCCGCGGAACCAGCGCTTACCAGACTTGGTATTACGGCAATACCCTCAGCGACCGGGTGTGCAGCGTGGCAGACCTGCACTGGCCGGGCGCGGCAGTGTTCTGCCTTGCGGCGGCACTGGCGTTTGCCATCGGTATTTTTGTCTGCCGCAGCAAACGCTCTGCTGTGTTGGCGGCCGGGGGCTTTGCTCTGACACTGGGCATGGTGCTGTGGAACCTGCTGTACGGCATGGTCAGTGCCTCCAACAATGGGCCCACGGGCGGCGCGGCGGCACTGGCTGCCGTACTGGCCCCGGCGTGTATCATCAAAGCGGTGCTGCTTGTTTGCCAAAAGGTAAGCTTTCCGCAGGTTGCAGCGCGCATTGTGCCCGCAGGCTGTGCGGTGCTGGGGGCCGCTGTGCTGGCCGTTGGCATGGCCGGGCAGGTGCAGACCCGCATTGGCGGGCACGAGGGCTATACCTTTGTGCCGGAGCTGGGCGGCTGGATCGGTGACCAGGCCGAAAGGCTGGCAACCGAAAAGGAACTGACGGCGGGCAAGCGGCTGTTTGGCACCTATTCCAGCGCGCTGGAAGCCATGACTGGCCAGTTGCAGCCTACCGGCACGGATTACATCATCCATGCCCTGGGGGATCGCCAACGCCTGGCGTACCTGCAAACCTTCCAGCAGGGGAATTTTGACATTGTCGTGACCCCCAGCCCCAAGGTGGCCCCGCCGGAGCGGTGGAGCCGCAACGCCAACTGGTGGTTCTACCGGGAGCTGTACCGTTACTGGCAGCCGGTGGCAAACACCTTCCAGTCCGGCGGCATGCACCTTTTCTGGGAGCGCACCGGAACCGATAACAATCTGAACGTGGAAACCACGACCGCTGCCACCCTGCAGGGAGATGGCACTGTGCTGGTGACCGTAACGGCGGCGGACGCGGATTTTTGCGGTGTGGCGGATGTAACGCTGCACTATGGGCTGGTCAGCTCTGACAGCATGGACCACCCGTTTGACCGGCAGTTCCTGCATGTGACCTGTGTGACGGAAAACGAACTCTGCGCCGCCGCGGAACGCGACACCAACCAGGGTGATTTCTACCTGCCCACCGACCGCGACAGTTACGAGGTGCCTATCACCATTTCCAACGGTGTGGGGCAAATTCTGCTGACGGCAAAATCCGGCAGCGGCACCGTGTACCCGCAGGTAAACGCAGTTGAAGTGAATGCGACGTATCAGGATTGGGAGTACTTCTTCGAGTAACGCGGAAAAAACTGCAGGTCCGGCAGCGGGAGTGGAAAGTTGTAAAGGCAACACCGCACAATTCCCGCCTTACGGCTTAAGCACCGCTCCGACGGCTGC
>ERZ773133.3725-NODE-3725-length-11306-cov-2.534797_pt1 | contig 11306 bp, 7 predicted proteins | sample MGYA00580861_ERZ773133 | MGnify/ENA primary metagenome ERZ773133 (study PRJEB29015, sample SAMEA2737844) | human gut metagenome | biome: human gut; feature: human-associated habitat; material: faeces | place: China | collected 2012 ...
GGGAGGTTCTTGTGGACGGGATGCCGGTTCTTGAGCTTCGTGGCTACTGCCCGGTGCAGATGGTATGGCAGCATCCGGAACTCTCGGTGAATCCGAAGAGACGGTTGAGTACGGTTCTGGAGGAAGGCGACTGGACCTTTGAGAATCCCAGCGAGCGGGCACGGATCGAGGCGGGACTTGGGATCCGGGACGATTGGAAAGACCGGTTCCCAGTGGAGGTCTCCGGCGGCGAGCTTCAGAGATTCTGTATTGCGAGAGCGTTGGGGCGACGGACGGAGCTTCTGATCGCGGACGAGATGACGACGATGCTGGACCTTATTACACAGGGACAGATCTGGGATTTTGTCTTGAAGGAACTGAAGCGCCGGGAGATGGGGATGATTGCGGTGAGCCATTCGCCGGAGCTTCTGGAGAAGGTGTGTGACCGGGTGGTGCGGCTATGAGTCGTACAATACAGTGGTGGTAGTGGATTTGCCGATTTGGAATGCGAAGCAACGGCGAAGATATTGAAAGTAGACCGTCTGCGGACAATACATTGACAAGTTTTGTAAGATTCCGTAAAATAACATTATAAAAATATTGAATAACATCATAAAAATATTGATTTTACACGGTGCAGTGGATAACTGCACCGTTTTGTTTTACCGCAGGCGACTACGCCCAGCACGGAAATAGGGGGGAAAGCTTTGTATGAAAAAGCGTAAAAAGCTTGGAGCAGAAAGGCTGTCGGAGTTTTTCAGGCAGTTTTCTGTCCTGGTGGAGTCGGGATTATCAATTCCGGAAACATTGGAGATCATGCAGCAGGATGATACCGACCGGGAGTTCTGCCTGGCGTGTCGAAAACTGGGAGCGTTCATGACCGAGGGGAAGACCGTCGGGGATGCCATGGAAGAAACCGGGCGGTTTCCGGAACCGGCGATCCAGATGATCCGGGCAGCGGAGATGAGCGGCCAGCTTGTCAGGACGACGGCACGGCTGGCGGTCCATTATGAGAAAGAACACAGGACAGAGGGAAAAATCCGCAGCGCGGTTTTGTATCCGAAGATCCTGGTTCTGATGATGATCTTTCTAATGCTGTTCGTATTTCTGGAGATCCTGCCGACGTTAGAGCCGATCCTGGTGGATGTGACGCTGCCGCTTCTTACAAGAATCCTCATGGGGATCAGCCATTTTCTGTATGTGTACCGCTATTTCCTGCCAGTGGCGGCTGTTATGATCCTGGCAGGATGGAAGATCCTGACGGAAAGAGTATGGTTTCGTTACAGCTATGACCGGGTAATCTGCAAATTTCCGGTGATCGGACGGCAGATAAGGATCATCTGTACGGCAAGATTCTGTGAGAACATGTCCAGCCTTTATTCCAGTGGACTTCCGATCACATCCTGCCTGAAATATACGGAAGGAACGATCGGAAACAGGTATCTGGACCGGGAGATCAGGACGATCATGGCGCGTGTGAGCAGCGGAATGCTTTTGAGTGAGGCAATCCGGGAGAGTGGTGGATTTGAAAAGAAACTGGCGGCGGTGATCGTTACGGGAGAAGAGGCGGGTCACCTGGATAAAATGCTGGAGCGGATCGCGGGAAGCTATGAACATGAGTCGGATCTGGCGCTGAATAAGCTGGTGAACCTGCTGGAACCGGTAATGATCCTGCTGATCGGGATCTTTACCGGAATCCTGATCCTTGGAATCATGGAGCCGATGTGGAACATGTATGGAAGTATTCGATAAGGAGGGAGTGGCGGTGAGAAAGAACCGGAGCGAAGGATTTGTGATGGCGGAGGTTCTGGTGACCGTGCTGTTTGTCACGGTATTTACCTCACTTCTCTTTTCGTCTGGGGCAAGGCGCTATCGTTCAGCATTGAACTTTGCCGCAGGAACGGAAGCGAGGCTGGCAGCCGAGGCGGTGGTGCAGATCCTTGTGGAGAATATGTGTCAGGAGGAGCCGACAGGAATCCTTGAAAAATTACAGGGACCGGAGGGACTTCCGGAGACGGAGGCGGCAGTGTGGGCAGAGACTGGAAATGGGGAGAAAAAGAGGATCGAGACAGTCATCTCCTCCTATTGGAAAGAAGACGGTTCAGGACTTGTGCTGCAGGCGGTCTGTACTGTAAATGACCGGAAGGAAGGCGCGTCGAGACTGATCCCCATGGCACCTGTTTTCGTGAGTACGCCGTCTTCGGCGGAACGGAGCGGGGAGGAAAAGACATGAAAAAGAGATGGAAACGGAATGAGAATGGCTCAACACTGGTGGAGCTGATGACGGCGTTTCTGATCCTTCTTCTGGTAGCTGAGGCGATGCTTCTCAGTGTCTCCGGCTATTCAAAGACCGTGAAACGGTATCGGGAGATTTATGAGGCAGGAAACAGACTGGAACGCCATATCGGAGATGCGGAATACGGGGAACCGGCAGAGATCCATCTGGCGGTTGATGGAGAAGAATTTCTGGAATCTGGATATTTTGCGGAAGAAACGTCGGATACCGGAACCGTCCAGGTCTCGGGATTCTGGGTGTCCATGACTTCGGAAGAAGAGACAGGTGAAAGGAAAGATTAAAGATGGAGAAGGGTCATAGACAGGGGTTTACACTGGTTGAGGTTATGATCGTCATGCTGCTTTTCAGTATGCTGCTCCTTATGATCTTTCCGATGCGGCGGATGGCGGTGTGGGTACTGGATCACGCAAGGACACAGGAGCAGGCAGAAATGCTTGGGGACGCGGCATGGAGATATGTGGCGGACCGGCTGGAGACAGGTGCTGTGGAAGTGGAAGAACTGGACGGACTGTCCATGGACGCGTTTCATATCGATACGCTGAAACCGGAAATTGAGGTGGAAGAGAGCCGGTCTGGCCGCGTCCTTGTCACGGTACGGGTGATGGATGGAAAAAAGGACCTGTATGAGAGGAATGGCAGTGTGCAGACCGGAGATGGTGCTGGATACAATCCCCGGCAGCCGCGGATCCGAAGTACAGACAGCAACTCACGAACCGTCTGCGTCAGCGAGAGGGGAATGAGTTATGATAGAAAGAGGAAAATGGGATGTTGGGCATATTAGGCGGAGAAGGAAAACAGGAAAATAAGAATGAGGTCCAGGAGATGGAGAACTATGGGGCAGAGGCCGGATCTGCGGTGAAGCTCCTTGAGGAACTTTTAAATCTGGGATACCGGAAAAATGCCAGTGACATTCATCTGGAACCGCAGGAAGACCGGATGGTCGTCCGGATGAGGCTGGACGGCATGCTGCTCCATGTGCGGGAATATGACAAGAAAATGCATCAGCCGTTGGTGACGAGGGCGAAGGTCCTCAGCGGAATGGACATTGCGAAAAAGAGAGTGCCGCAGGACGGGCATTTTAAGGAGATGATCGACGGGATCTGCCTGGATGTGAGGACCAGCGTGGTCCCGACGATCTTTGGCGAGAAGATGGTGCTGAGACTCCTGAATATGAAAACGGAGATCGATCATGGCAAAACCTTTGGAATGCGTGAGAAAAATTATGAGAAGATGAAGAGGATCCTCAGAAGTCCGGGTGGGATCCTGTATCTTACAGGACCGACAGGATGCGGAAAGACTACCACATTATATATGATCCTGGAATATCTCGCGAAACAGCCGGTGAATATCGTGACCATCGAGGATCCTGTGGAGCGATATCTTCCGGGGATCAGCCAGATGCAGGTGAATGAACAGGCGGGGATTACTTTTGAAGCAGGACTCCGTGCCGTTTTGAGACAGGATCCTGATATTATCATGGTCGGCGAGACGAGGGATCCGGAGACAGCGAAAATCAGTGTCCGCGCGGCAATCACCGGTCATCTGGTGCTCTCGACTCTGCACACGAAAAGCGCGGCGGGCGGAATCACGAGAATGGCAGATATGGGTGTCGAGCCGTATCTCACGGCGGACAGTTTATGCGGCATGGCGGCACAGAGACTGGTGAGAAAGGTATGTCCGCACTGTGCGGAGACGGTGGAACTTACGGATGAGGAGCAGAAGCTGTTTGGAAGAAAGATCCGGAGCGCAAGGCGCGGACGCGGATGTGAATTCTGTCGGAATACAGGATACAAAGGGAGAACTGCGGTTCATGAGATATTTGTGATGGACCGGGAACTGAAGAAGATGACTGCGGAAAACCGGCCGGAGTGGGAGATCGAGGATTATGTGGTGAAGACACAGGGGATGCGGACCATGCGGGAAGAGCTGGCGGATCTTGTGTGCGCCGGAGTGATTTCGATGGAGGAATTTTTGCGGACGGTGGAGACGTGGTAAGACAGGTGAAAGGCAGGACGTGCGCGGCATGTCCTGTCTTTTTTGACATCGGAAAATGCTTATAAATAATGCTTTTATTGGCATCGGTGAAAAAATGGTATGGTAAAAGTGACGAAAATGCAAAAATATTTTCGTGAAACTGGCTAAATAATGGGGCTTTGGTTTTACGGATCCGATATGGATTCCGGGTATGGCCTGTGATATAGTTATGGACAAACGGAGGAACGAACCGGTTGGGGAGTTCCAGTCAAATCATAATAGATCTTTTGGAAGTCTTAAAAATCTTTGGAGGCAGATATTATCTGCTTTATCGAAAAGCCGCCGGCGGCTTTAGCCGGAATATCCAGGAGGAAAAATGAATCGAAAGAAAGTGGCGAAGTGGCTTGCTGCGGCCGGTTCTCTTGCTGTACTCACAAGCTGCCGGGGAGAACTCGTTCCCTACGCGGCGGAGAGAACGGCAGAATTTCTGACAGCAGAACCTGTGATCCTGAGGGATCGGGAAGCGGGCAGGCGGTTTCTGATGGAGACGGTATCTGCCGCAGAACGGGAAGGGCGGCAGGAAATTGTGGTAACGGGAAAAGACAGCTCGTTCGATACGCTGGTGATCGCGCAGATGTTTCCCGGAGTGGTAAATATTTCAAAGCTGGATCTGGGGACCAGGAATGTGAACGGTGAGACGGTTACGGACTGCCGGATCGGCTTTGAATGGCGGGGGCGGGCGCCGGATTTTGGGGAAAATACCGCTCCAGGAACGGGAGACAAGTTCGGGGAGGAGGAAGACCGGGCCGCATGGAGGACCGGTGATGTGGTCTCGCGGGAGATTGCGGGAAAAGTATGCCGGTTTCGATGTATCGATGATGATTACCAGGACGGCAGAGGCAGTTATGGGAAACGTGCGCTGTTTCTGGCGGAAAACGTGATTCGGTCCGATGTGGACAGTACTTATGAGGAGCGGATCTTACTTCCGTTTGGAGAAAACAATAATTATAAGAAATCCCGGGTGAGAGAATGGCTGGGGGAACAGGCGGAGACTGCGGTTCCAGATGCATCTTTTGTATACACGGGAGCTTTGACGGCATTTACAGGGAAAACAGGGGATGGTGATTTTGCTGACAGCCGTCTGGATGGTCTTGAGAGCCATTTGCTGCCATACCAGGACTGCCGGGACAGATTCTTTCTGCTGTCTTTGGAGGAAGCATACCGGTATCGGGATGAGATCTGGAATCCGGAAGGAAAGGGAAGTTCTTACAGCCGGGGGTTCTGGCTTCGGACACCGGCTTATGAGGTGGATGAAAGAGGCAGTTTTGTATATGGAAACAGGGAGTATGTTGTAGATCTTGAAAATGGATGCTTCAGACAGGCGGATGTGTCAGATGTTGGGATCGGGATCTGCCCGGCATTCTGTCTGCCGCAGGCATAGAGGGGAGAAAAGAAATGAAGAAGAGCAGAAAAAACAGAGGCAGAAAGAGCCAGATGATGTTAGCAGGGTTAGGACTCTGCATGGCGCTTGGAACACCGGTAAGAGGAATGGCAGTTTTGAGAAGTGTGGAAACAGCGGCGGAGAGAACGGCGACGGCATCGGATGCCGTGGAAAATATTGCTGTGCTCGCTGCGGATGAGGAGATCTGGGGCGCTGATGTGGGCGATATGAGCTTTTTAAGTGGAAGAACTGGGGATGGAACAAAGGAAAAGCCGTACCAGATCACAACGAAGGAGCACCTCATTGGGCTCGCTGTCCTTGCGTCCATGGGAATGGAGGTTGGAAGTGGAGAGGGCACTTATCCGGGAAATTATAAAGGTGCCTGGTTTGAGTTAGGGAAAAATATTGATCTCGGTGGAATGAACTGGATCCCTATCGGATTCTATCACACTGGGGCGGATATGCGGGCCGGAAGAGTATCGCCGTTTGAGGGGCATTTTAGCGGAAACGGAAAAACTGTGTCCAATTTCCGCATGTACCAGCCGTCCTGGGACTTTGGGGGACTGTTCGGCGCAGTGGAGAACGCGGAGATCACAGAGCTCAAGGTAAAGCCGGGGCATGTGATCACGGTAAAGGAGAATGGGGGAATTCTCGCGGGCCGTGCGAAACATTCAGTGATCCGGAACGTGACAGTAAACGGCACATTGAGGACTACCGGTACAGTCGGTGGAGTTATTGCGGATGTCCTGGAAGACTCTGTGGTGGAAAACTGTATTTCCGACCATGTGGCTATCGATACGGGAAGCGGAAAGGAGATCTTTGCCGGGGGAATTGCCGGACGGGCGGCAGAGTCTTTGATCGCGGATTGTGAGGTGAACACAGGGGACAGTCTGAGTGCCAGGATCCAGGGCGGCGGCTATGTGGGCGGAATCGTGGGATTCCAGAATTCCGCGGATATTTTCAATACGCATGTGATGGGAACCATCGGCGGAAGCGGCTCTCAGTCCATCGGCGGTATCACGGGAAAATACGCTTCCGGAAAGATGAAGGTGGCACGGTTTGAGGGGACCATCGCATCTTCCGGGCTTGGAAGTGCGGCGCGCGAGGGAACTTTTATTGGAACTCATGATACTGGCTTCCACTTCCGTTATGGGGTTGAGGACGGAGCGGATGTGGCGTACCTGTTCGCGGATACAGAGGAGAAGATTGCAGTCGGTGTCTGCGGCTCAGGTGTCTCGGATGACAATCGGTTCACCTACGATGCCCATATTGGCTTCTGGAACAAAGGAGATAATTTCTACACATTGGTGCAGGGACAGAACACGAAGAAAGAGGACGAACTCTATTTCTATGAGGAACTCGAGAACGGCGTTCTCCATGTAGTGGATACCGAGGCTGCGGCGAGACAGGATCTCTATACTCCGGATCATTTCGCGCCGAATTCCGTGGGACGACCAATGCGGGGATATCTGCTGTCGGTCCTTCAGGTGGATACAGCGGCAAATTCAGGGAATTTCTATGATGTGGCGGTGTTGACGGCGAGAGGTCCGTCTGCCTACAGCAAGGAATTCCACAAAGCATACCGGGGCGCGGTGGCTGCCGGAGATACCGTTACAGTCCTCACGGCTCCGAAGAACACAGAGACAGAGAAATTCCAGATGGATGGTGTGCCGACCTATACAGATTCTCTTGGGCGCAGAAGGAAGACGACCTATCAGACAGGAGGTTCCTACCAGTTTGTGATGCCGGAACATGATACGGAGGTCTCTGCGGTCTATAAGAAAGTGGCAGCAGGTGTGCGGGTAGAGCCCCAGGAATTTGGTTTCCGGGTGATCGAGGAGCGCACCGGGGACCGGATGAACCCGTCGATCACCACGGAAGTGAGGGATACCGCGGGGAAATTGCTGGCGAGATATTTAAACGGAAAGCTGGAGGCGGGAACGAAGGTCCAGGACGTGAAGATCCAGGCTGTGGTCGATAAGAACAACGATGTCGCCGATGAGGCGGTGAGATGGAGTGTGGATGACGATGAGTTGATCATCTTAAAGAAAAATGATGATGAGGACGAGTCCGGATATACGAAAAAGAGCGCATCCATCGAGTTGAACCTGAATGCAGGATTCTTTAAGGATATTGTGGAGAAAGCGGAGACAGAACAGGCGAAGAAACAGTACCGGTACCCTATCGAGGATACGGTCTACGGAAACGGTACCCAGGGCGGACTTGCGGTTCTGACAGCAAAGACGAGACCGGCATCCAGCTTTGAGGAGAAGTCTGTGACCGCAAACTGCAGGATCCCGGTGACATTCCAGATCAAGGACCGGACGAAGATCGCAGCGGAAGGCGCGACTCTCGACAAAGCGGCATTGAATTTTATGGTGACAAGAACATTGACCGGTGACAGGAAAAAGCCGCAGGAAACGATCACGGTATCCGCGCCGCAGATCCTGTCAGGATCCTTTACACCGGACTATTTCGATAAAAAAGATATCAGCTGGACCGTCGGCGATAATGCCATTATCCAGGTGGACGCCGGTTTTGTGGAAGAGGGAATCGCGGACGGAGATTACCGGAACGCAAAGGTGATGGCGAAAAAGGATACGAGATGGATCCTGGATCTCATAGAGGCGGATGAAGCGGCTCATAAGGAACATATCTATGAGAAACGTACTGGGTGTGGAACAAGAAGCACGGAGGTAGTGATGGCGGCAAAGGATGCCCTTGGAAATATCCAGTCGGCAGTCTGCAGCGTGAAAGTGGATTTTGTGACAGATGACAGGACTGTGGTGATGCCGGAGGAGATCAAGGTGGATCAGGGAGAGCTGGTGTTTGACCTGATACTCACGAAAACGGGATCGAGATATAACCCGGCGGTCATATGGCAGGGCGCGGATGCACAGAAGATTACGGCAAAGCTGATACCGCAGGAAGCGTTAAAAGGAAATGGGGACGGTAGCTTCGAATTTAACTGGAACGTAAAAAATGGTGCTGTAAAGGTAGAAAACGGTGCGGTATCAGTAAATACGGAGGCATTCTGGATCGCGGAGGGGATGAAGAAATATCCGTATACGGCGGAATATGAGGACGAGATCACGGTCAGTGCTGGGGCTTTGGAGAAAAAGATTCCTGTGAAATTAAAGTTTAAGCTTGTGGATAAGACCTGGTCCGGCAGCTCAGGAGGACGTTCTTCCGGCGGCGGAAGAACGGGAAGTGTGCTGAAAAAGGCCCAGAACACAGGGGAACAGCCAAAGGGCAGTGTCACCGGTGAGTGGAGAAAGCAGGAGGATGGAAGCTGGAAATTTGTTTCCGGCGGAAGAACGTATGCCAATGAGTGGGCCTGGATCTACAACCCATATGCGAAAGAAGGACAGGAAAAGACTTCATGGTTCCATTTTGCGGCTGACGGCAGGATGCAGACAGGGTGGTTTCTCGATGAAAAAGATGGAAGCTGGTATTATCTCCAGAAGACAAATGACGGAAGCCAGGGGAAAATGCAGACTGGCTGGATAAAAGAAGGAGAAGCGTGGTATTACCTGGGACCGACCGGGCGGATGACGAAAGGCTGGACCTGGATCAATGGAAAATGCTACTATATGGACCAGAAAAACGGACATATGCTGGCGGACTGTGTGACGCCGGACGGCTACACTGTGGATGAGACAGGCGCATGGTGTGTCAGAGGTGCGGTACAGACGATTGGAAAGAAATAATGGCGGGGGATCAGTATGGAAGAGAAAAAAAGAAGGCGATGGTTGGCTGGATTTCTTGCAGTCATTATGACGATCACGGGAGTGGGGATTCCACTCCCGTTCCCGTCCGAGGCATCGGATGTGTGGCCGCAGAAATCGACGGCCCCGTATTACTGCCTCGATGGGGGAAAAGGCTGGAAGAAATATCTGCTGGAAGAAGGTCGACCGGTATGATATGTATAAGTTTGATACGATGCCGTCTCCGCTTACGGAAACGCAGGCGAAACGGTTATTCTGGGCATATCCGGACAACTGGTCGGCACTGAAGGACGCGGCAAAAAAGTTTGATCCGGGTCTTTATGCGGAGATCGCGTCTACGACGTCCAGTGCCAATATCGTAAAGTATGTGAAAGACGATGCAGGGACAAAATTTGCCTGGGTGGCTGACAATCCGGAAATTGAAGACCGCGCGATCGCTGTTATGGAGCAGGCGTCCTCCGTCGGGCTGGCGGCGGGAAAAGAAGCGCCGGATGCGATCCGGGAAGCAACTTCGGAAGATACGGCAGTGCCATTTCAGGTACTGCCTTTTTCTGACGGACCTGGCGCCCTGGATACGGAGTTTGTTCTCGGAAAAGAGTTTATCCGGGATATCGCGAAGATCGAGCCACAGAGTGTGTGGGACAATGGATCTACAGGGGGAAATGTGGGCTGGCTTGACGCGTCCCAGGATAAAAATATCGCGAAATCGGTGATGGGACAGAACCTGTATGAGGTGACCTGGAGCGGGGATGCGATCCGGATCCACAACAATGGCTCGGTGACCGCAAATGAGAATGCTGTTGGAAGCAATATGACGGATGAAGAGAAGTACAATAAGACGACAGTGCGGTATAAGATCACCATGAGAGGCAATTCAGGCTGGTATACGGAAGGCAGCTGGAATCCGGAATATCTCAGGGAGTGGATGGACTTTAAGGTCTGCATCAACGCGCCGGAACATCAGAGACTCTACAAAGCGGATATGAGGATCATTCCCTCTGATATGGTGTTTTATCTGGTGATCAGCCAGGATGGGGAAGGCGGCGGATCAGGCACTCCGGGTGACGGGGAAATACCGGAATACGGCGTGGAAACCCCGACTCTCGAATTTCAGATCTATCGTCACAAGGAGACCTTTTCGGCGGATTACAATGTCAGGCTTGTAAAACATGACGATGAGACTGGAATGCCACTCAAGGGAAGCCAGTTCTATCTGTATGAAAGATTTGAGGACGGAGGAAAGATCTCAAAGACAGACGGCAAAGGAAGACTTGCGGAAAAGAACCTGAGCTTTCGTCCATGGAGCGGCTTTCAGGTGTTTTCGGAAGGAACCACGAACGGAAAAGGGGAGATAACCTACAAAGATACCAGAAAGTATGCGTATGAAAAGACATACTGTGACGGACATGCCGCGCCGTCATGGGCAAATATGCCGGAGGACCAGGAAGATGGGGATTCCGGGGATAAGGACGGGAAAAAGAGCGATGCTTATGAGGAGGCCGCGGAACAGACCAGGGATAATAACAGGGCTGCGGCAAAGCAGTGGATGGAGCTGATGGAAGCCTGTGAGGCAGAGGCGGAAGGCGGCTGCCATTTTCACTGGCTCGCGGATGAGAGCGTTTATGATGAGGTGCAGGAGGTACTGGAAAGCGGAGAACCGGATGGGAGAAGCCGAAAAAATGCTGGAAATGAGCGAAAGCTCCGGGCTGCATCCGAAGACGCATTAGAGGAATCCGGCTGCAAGGCGGACTGTGAGGAGACATACCGGAGGTTTATCGGACTGAGGTTTACCTATACATGGAAGGAGATCCAGGCAAGAAACGGATATATCCTCCATGACCTGCACCTGGATGATATCCCTGTGGAGATGATCACGACGGATTCTTCC
>ERZ773133.3734-NODE-3734-length-11289-cov-29.721827_pt1 | contig 11289 bp, 9 predicted proteins | sample MGYA00580861_ERZ773133 | MGnify/ENA primary metagenome ERZ773133 (study PRJEB29015, sample SAMEA2737844) | human gut metagenome | biome: human gut; feature: human-associated habitat; material: faeces | place: China | collected 2012 ...
GACATCAAGGAGCTGGGCAAGCAGCTGAAAAAGATCGGGATGCTGGTGGTGCAGGACCAGGTGTGGAACCGCGTCACCATCAACCGGGCCGCCCGCAAGTCCACCCGCTACTACATCGACGAGATGCATCTGCTCTTGAAAGAGGAACAGACCGCCGCCTATACAGTGGAGATTTGGAAGCGGTTCCGTAAGTGGGGCGGCATCCCCACCGGGATCACCCAGAACGTCAAGGACCTGCTTTCTTCCCGCGAGGTGGAGAACATCTTTGAAAACTCCGACTTCGTGTATATGCTCAACCAGGCGGGCGGTGACCGGCAGATTTTGGCCCGGCAGCTGGGCATTTCCCCGCACCAGCTGTCCTATGTGACCCACTCCGGCGAGGGCGAGGGGCTGCTGTTCTACGGCTCCACCATCCTGCCCTTTGTGGACCACTTCCCCAAGAATACCGAATTGTATCGCATTATGACGACCAAACCCCAGGAAATGAAGGAGGCTGATGGACGATGAAACCCGAAATTCTGCATAACGACCACATGATGTTTCTGGACCGGGCGCTGGAAACCCAGCACACCGCGCTCCTGACGGCGATGGCGGACGCCGTTTCCGAGTGCCGCACGGCGGCGGACCAGGCCGCTGAACTGACCGAGACCGGCGAGACCGGCCTGCTGCGGCTGGTGGAGATTTTGTGCGCCGCCAAGGTACAGCGCGGGCAGGCCGGTGAGACTGTGCTGGAGGGCACCGAGGTCCAGATTTTGGCCGACGTAGTGGCCCAGCTCTACGCCTGCCTGACCGAGTGCCGCTTTGTGGGTCCGCTGGGGCTGGCGGCCTATGCGGAGCTTTCCAGCATGGCGGCCTCCCTCATGTTGGGGGAATGGTTTGATTAAGGAACCGCGCCTGCGCTTCACGGAGGAAGAACGGGCGGACCCGGCGCTGGAAAAGCCCATCCGCAAGGCGGAAAAGGCCGCCGCCAAAGCGGACAAGGCGCAGGCAAAAATCCCGAAAAAGCAGGTCAAGCGGGCCGAGGTGGACCCCAAGACCGGCAAGGTCACGACCAAGCTGGTGCTGGAGGATAAGCCCCGGCCGTCCTCCAAGCTGTCCCATACGGTGCGGGATGCGCCGGGCAACGCGGTGGCGGGTAAGCTCCACCAGGAGATCCGCAAGACCGAGGACGATAACGTGGGCGTGGAAAGCGCCCACAAGTCCGAGGAAGCCGTAGAGACCGGCGTACATCTGGCGAGGGAGGGCTACCGCAGCCACAAGCTGAAACCTTACCGCAAGGCCGCCCAGGCCGAGCGGAAGCTGGAAAAGGCCAACATCGAGGCGCTGTTTCAGAAATCCGTCTATGAAAACCCTGCGGCGGCCAGCAACCCGCTGTCCCGCTGGCAGCAGAAACAGCAGATCAAGAAGCAGTATGCCGCCGTCAAACGGGCCGCACAGTCCGGCGGGAGCGCCGCCGGTGCCGCCCAAAAGACCGGCAAGGCGGCCAAGACGGTCAAAGAGAAGGCCCAGCAGGCCGGGGCCTATGTGATGCGCCACAAAAAGGGCTTTGGCATCGCCCTGGGCCTATTTTTAATCGTCTGTTTGCTGCTCAACACCATGTCCTCCTGTTCCATGATGGCGCAGAGCATCGGTTCGGCGATTTCCGGCACCACCTACCCCTCCGATGACCCGGAGCTGGTGGCGGTGGAGGCCGACTACGCCGCCAAGGAGGCCGCGCTGCAAGCCGAGATCGACAACATCGAGAGCAGCCACCCCGGCTATGACGAGTACCGCTATGACCTGGACATGATCGGCCACGACCCCCACGAGCTGGCGGCCTACCTGTCCGCTGTGCTGCAAGGCTACACGCGGGCAAGCGCCCAGGCGGAGCTGGAACGCATCTTCGCGGCCCAATACCAGCTGACGCTGACCGAGGAAGTGGAGGTGCGCTACCGTACCGAGACCCGGACGGACAGCGAGGGCAACGAGTATGATGTGGAAGTGCCCTACAACTATTACATCTTAAATGTGACCCTCACCAGCAAGCCCATCTCCTCCGCGGCTTCGGAGCTGCTGACGCCTGACCAGCTGGAAATGTACCAGGTGTACCGGCAGACGCTGGGCAACAAGCCCCTGATCTTCGGCGGCGGGTCCGCCGACACCAGCGATTCCGAGAGTTTGGCCGGTGTGGAGTTTGTCAACGGCACCCGGCCTGGCAATCAGGCGGTGGTGGACATCGCCAAAAGCCAGGTAGGCAACGTGGGCGGCCAGCCCTATTGGAGCTGGTACGGCTTTAATTCCCGCGTGGAATGGTGCGCCTGCTTTGTGTCCTGGTGCTACGGCCAGATGGGCCTTTCCGAGCCGCGCTTTGCCGCCTGCCAGTCCCAGGGCATTCCCTGGTTCCAGTCGCATGGACAATGGGGCGGGCGGGATTACGCCAACATCGCCCCCGGCGACGCCATCTTCTTCGATTGGGATTTGGACGGCAGCGCCGACCATGTGGGCATTGTTGTCGGCACCGACGGCAGCCGGGTCTACACTGTGGAGGGCAATTCCGGCGACGCCTGTAAAATCAAGAGTTATTCCCTAACCTACGAGTGCATCAAGGGTTACGGCCTGATGAACTGGTGACAAATTTTTATGAAGAATAGGAGTGATTTGACTATGGCTAAAAACAAAATCGAGCGCATCGACCAGGAGATCGCCAAGACCCGCGAGAAGATCGCGGAACAGCAGGAAAAGCTGAAAGACCTGGAAGCGCAGAAAACCGAGGCGGAGAATCTGGAGATCGTCCAGATGGTGCGCGCCCTGCGCATGACCCCGGCCCAGCTGTCCGCCATGCTGTCCGGCGGCATGGTGCCCGGCCGGGCGGCGGGTCCCGCCGATTCTGAACTGGAGGAAATGACCCATGAAGAATAAGAAGATTTTCAGAACCTTTGCCGCCCTTTGCACCTGCCTGATGCTGATGGGCGGCTTCTCTGTGACCGCTTTTGCCCAGGGCGCTGACCCTGCGCCGACGGCTACCCCTGCGGCGGACGCCACCAACGACAGCAACGTGGTGGTGGAGGAAACCGAGGACAGCCCCGCCCTGACCCCGGAGGGCAACGCGGCCCTGGTGGATGACTTTGGCGGCAATAAACAGCTCATCACCGTCACCACCAAGGCGGGCAACTATTTTTACATCCTCATCGACCGCGCCAACGAGGACAAGGAGACTGCCGTCCACTTCTTGAACCAGGTGGACGAGGCTGACTTGATGGCGCTGATGGAGGACGGCGAGACGGCGGAGGAAACGCCCGCAGTCTGCAACTGCACGGAAAAATGCGCCGCCGGTGCGGTGAATACGGCCTGCCCGGTGTGCGCCGTGAATATGGCGGAGTGTACGGGCCAGGAGCCGGAACCCACCCCTGACCCGGAGGCAGAAACCGAGCCGGAACAGGAACCGGCGGGACTGAACCCGGCGATGCTGCTGGTGGTGCTGGCCGCGCTGGGCGGCATCGGTGCGCTGGTCTACTTCAAATTCATCAAGCAGAAGCCCAAGACCAAGGGCAGCGACAACCTGGATGATTATGACTACGGCGAGGACGAGGAACTCCCGGAGGATGAGACCTGGGAGACTGAGCCGGAGGATGCCGACGGGGGCGGCGACGAGGAAAGCGAGGACAAGACGGATTGACCCGCTTCACCGACAGCCCTTTTGAACCCATGATGACGCGCAGGCCGGAGGGCGGGAAGGCAGCTTCCCGTCCTCCCTCTTTATCTCCCGGCCACCCCTGTTATGGCTGCGGAAACTACCGCCCCGGCCAGCCCTGCGTGGGCTTTTGCCACAAAGAGCTGACTGCCTGGCTGCGTGAAAGGAGAAAAGCAAAATGAATGATTTGATCCAATTTCTCATTGTGTTCGACCTGATCTGCTTCGGCGTCTACTTTGGCGGCGACATCGTTTGCACGGCGCTCGCCAAGGTGCGCAAAAAACCGGGCCAGAAAGGCCCTTATGAATTTGAGGTGGAGGACGAACCCGCTGAACCGCCTCTATCCATTGACGCCATCCGCCACCTATTCCGCGGCGAGGTCCACGATTTTGTCCGAAACAAACTTCTGCCCAGCGGACAGGAGACGCTTTCCGCCCTGACCGAGCCGGAGCAGACAGCGGCCAGGTTCCTGTTCTGCGCTCTGATCGGCTATCTCAAAGAGGAAGCCCCGATGGATGAGCAGAGCTTCCCGATGGTGATGGAGATGCTGAACTATGCCGAGGGCGCGAAAGAGGACGGCGAAAAGGACGTGATCGACATTCTGATAGAGGAAACCGCCGCCCGGACCCGCCAGCGCGAGGAATATTTCAGCGATTACCGCCGCTACCAGCTCATGCAGGTGGACAAGGAGCGAGTGCTGCTGGCCTGCCGGGTCATCATCAACGACCTGCTGGGAAAGCTGTACCGTTATGATTACAACGTCGGTTATGACTGCCTTCTGGACGATGGCAACAGCGTTTCCAGAAAGCTGAAAAAATCCAATGCAGAAATGGAGGTTGAGGAAGATGCGCCTTGTGATCGCTGAGAAGCCCTCGGTGGCAAAATCCCTGGCCGCTGTGCTGGGGGCCACTACTCGCAAAGACGGCTACCTGGAGGGCAACGGCTGGCTGGTGTCCTGGTGCCTGGGGCACCTGGCCGGGCTGGCGGATGCCGCCACCTATAATCCCGACTATGCCAAGTGGCGCTATGATGACCTGCCCATTTTGCCGGAAACCTGGCGTTTTACCATCGCCAAGGATAAGCGGGACCAGTTCGACGTGCTGCGCACCCTGCTGCGGCGGGAGGACGTGACCGAGGTAGTCAACGCCTGCGACGCCGGGCGGGAGGGCGAGCTGATTTTCCGCACCGTCTACTGCCTGGCGGGCTGTACCAAGCCCATGAAACGGCTGTGGATTTCCAGCATGGAGGATTCCGCCATCCGGGAGGGCTTTGCACAGCTGCGCCCCGGCACGGACTATGACGGGCTGCACCAGGCGGCCCTCTGCCGGGCCAAGGCGGACTGGCTGGTGGGCATCAATGCCACCCGGCTGTTTTCAGTGCTGTACCACCGCACCCTCAACATTGGGCGCGTCATGTCCCCAACGCTGGCCCTCATCGTCCAGCGGGAGGCCGAGATCGACGCCTTCAAGCCGGTGCCGTTCTATACCGTGGCTCTGGACTTGCTCGGTTTTACCGCTGCCAGCGCCCGCATGGACAAGAAAGCCGATGCCGAACAGCTGAAAAACGCCTGCCAGGGCGGCACGGTGACGGTCAAACAGGTGGAGCGCAGGGACAAATCTGAGAAGCCGCCCGCCCTCTATGACCTCACCACCCTCCAGCGGGACGCCAACCGCCTGCTGGGGTTCACCGCCCAGCAGACATTGGACTATCTACAAAACCTCTATGAAAAGAAGCTATGCACCTATCCCCGGACGGACAGCCGCTACCTGACCTCCGACATGGCCGAGGGCCTGCCAGTGTTGGTGAATCTGGTCGCCAACGCCATGCTGTTCCGCAAAGGCATCGCCATTTCCTGCGATGCGGCGGCGGTCATCAACGACAAGAAAGTGACCGACCACCATGCGGTGATCCCTACCCGCAACATCCGGGAGGCTGACCTGTCCGCTCTGCCGGTGGGCGAACGGACCATTCTGGAGCTGGTGGCCCTGCGGCTGCTGTGCGCTGTGGCCCAGCCCTATACCTTTGCGGAAACTGCCGTTGTTGTGGAGTGCGCCGGTGCGGAGTTTACCGCCAAGGGCCGCACGGTGAAGCAACCCGGCTGGCGGGCGCTGGATGCCGCCTACCGGGCCAGCATGAAAAGTGCGCCGGAACAGGACGGCAATTCCGAAGATAAGGCGTTGCCTGAACTGTCCGAGGGCCAGGAGCTGCCGGTCGCCGGTGCCGCCGTCAAGGAGGGCAAGACTACCCCGCCCAAGCATTTCACCGAGGACACCTTGCTCTCCGCGATGGAAACTGCCGGGAAGGACGATATGCCGGAGGACGCCGAGCGTAAAGGGCTGGGCACCCCCGCCACCCGCGCCGGGATTTTAGAGAAATTGGTCTCCTCCGGCTTTCTGGAACGCAAAAAGAGCAAGAAAACCGTGCAGCTTTTGCCGTCCCACGACGCCATTTCCCTGATTACCGTCCTGCCGGAGCAGCTGCAATCCCCGCTGCTGACCGCCGAGTGGGAGTACCGGCTGGGCGAGATCGAGCGCGGCGAGCTGACCCCGGAGGATTTCATGGCCGAGATCACCGCCATGCTGAAGGAGCTGGTGGGGACTTATCAGGTCATCAAGGGCAGCGAGTACCTGTTTGCCCCGCCCCGCGAGGTGGTGGGCAGATGCCCCCGCTGCGGCGGCGAGATTGCAGAAATGCAAAAAGGCTTCTTCTGCCAGGACAAATCTTGCAAATTTGCAATCTGGAAAAACAGCAAGTGGTGGGCCGCCAAGCGCAAGCAGCCCACCAAGGCCATCGTGGCGGCGCTGCTGAAAGATGGTCGCGCCCATGTGACGGGGCTGCATTCCGAGAAAAGCGGCAAGACCTACGACGCCACCGTGGTGCTGGAGGATACCGGCCAGTACGTCAACTTCAAGCTGGACTTTGACCGGCAGAAAGGCGGCGGCAAATGAAACTGAGTTTGTATGAACAGGAAACGATTATCCTCTACAACCAGGCCGAGGCCACCGCCGAGGTCTATTCCCACGACCCGCGCCTGCTGGAAAAGCTGCGGCGGCTGGCCGAGAAGTACCCAGATCAGATCGCGAAAAAGGACCGCCAGACCTTTACGGTGCCCAAACGCTGCGTGTCGGTGCGGGAGCCGTACAGTGCCGAGCGCCGCAAGGCCGCCAGCGAACGGGCCAAGGCTGCCGGGTATAAACCGCCCGTCCCGAAAGCGGGCGGCAAGTAAGCATGGGCGAGAGCGTCTTTGAAGTCGTAAAACAGTCCGTCACCGCCAGAGAGGCGGCGGAGCTTTACGGCATCGCGGTGGGGCGCGGCGGCATGGCCTGCTGCCCCTTCCACGATGACCGCCACCCCAGCATGAAGGTGGACACCCGTTTCCACTGTTTTGGCTGCGGCGCAGACGGCGACGTGATCGACTTCACCGCTAGGTTCTACGACCTGTCCCCCAAGGAGGCCGCCGAAAAGCTGGCCCAGGATTTTGGCCTTTCCTATGACAGCAAGGCCCCGCCCCGGCGAAGCTATGTTCGGCAAAAATCCGAGGCACAGGTGCGGAAAGAAAAGCGCGAACACGGCTGGCGCGTCCTGACGGGCTACTATCACTTGCTCCGAAAATGGGAGGCCGACTATTCCCCCAAGACGCCGGACGAGGCCCCGCACCCACGTTTTTTGGAGGCCATCCAAAAGAAAGATTACATGGGCTATCTGCTGGACACCTTTCTCGACAGCAGCACCGAGGAACAGGACCAGTGGATCGCAGAACATACCGCTGAAATTTCGGCCATAGAAGGGAGAGTGAAAATCATGGCTGACAAACCCACCAACCGGGAACGGTTGCAGCAAATCACGGCGGGCATCGAGCAGGGTATCAAAGAGCTGTTCGAGAGCGAAAAGTATATGCGTTACTTGTCTGTGATGTCCCGGTTCCACCGCTACTCCGTCAACAACACCATGCTCATCTATATGCAGAAGCCGGACGCCACCCTGGTGGCCGGGTACAACAAGTGGAAAAATCAGTTTGAGCGTCATGTGAAGCGCGGCGAACACGGTATTACCATCATCGCGCCCACGCCGTTCAAGAAAAAGATTGAGGAACAGAAGCTGGACCCGGACACCAAAGCCCCCATGTTGGATCAGGACGGTAAGGTCATCATGGAGGAACGGGAAGTCGAGATCCCCATGTTCCGTCCGGTGAAGGTGTTCGATGTGAGCCAGACGGACGGGAAACCGCTGCCGGAGCTGGCGTCCACCCTGTCCGGGAGTGTCCAGAACTATGAGGCTTTCATGGAAGCCCTGCGCCGGTCCGCGCCGGTGCCGCTCTCCGTGGAGCCGATGGCCGCCAACATGGACGGGTATTTCTCGCCGGACCAGCAGCGCATCGCCATCCGGACAGGCATGAGCGAGGTGCAGACCGTTTCCGCCGCCGTCCATGAGATCGCCCACAGTAAACTGCATAACTACGCCCAGGTCCAGGAGGAAGCGGCCAGGGCCGGTGACAAGGAGCCGCCCAAGAAGAAAGACCGCAACACCGAGGAGGTGGAGGCCGAGAGCATTTCCTATGCGGTCTGCCAGTATTTTGGAATCCAGACCGGCGAGAACAGCTTCGGCTACATCGCCAACTGGAGCCAGGGTAAGGAGCTGCCGGAACTGCGGGCCAGTTTGGAAACTATCAACAAGGCAGCCGGGGAACTGATCGCGGACATTGACCGGCATTATAAGGTTATCTGCAAGGAGCGCGGCATTGACCTGACTGCTGCCCCGGAACCGCAGCGGGACCCTATCGAGCAGCTGGCAGCCGACATCGACCAGTTTTCTTTTGACTACGATACCTATGAATACCGGGATCAGGTGGATAATCGTGAGGATGCGCTGCGGGAATTGACCGCTGCGTTCCGCGGCGGGGATGCCAGCGGTGTTCGGGACTGGCTCCAGGAATTTGCCGATGAAAATGAACCTGGAGAAGCGGCCACAAAAGCTGCCGAGCTGTTGGATCGCCTGGAGCAACTGGTGCCGGAACCTGACCCCAATCTTGTGAAAATGGCGGATGAAGCGATAGCGATGGGCGTAGAAACTACTCCGCCCAGCACCGAGTACCGCGAGGCCCTGCTGGTGCTGGATGATACCACCTATCTTCATGTTCAGCCCTGCGACACCGGCTGGGACTACACGCTCTACGACGCCGCCACCAGGAAGCAGCTGGACGGCGGCCAGCTGGATGCGCCGGAGCTGCCCCTGTCCACCGCCGCGCTGAAAATCTGCGAGATGCACGGGATGGGCGGCCAGACCATTCGGTATGCGCCGCTGTCCATAATCGAGACCTTGCAGGAGACCGCCTACCAGCAGACCGCAGAAGCTGCCACCACCCAGCTGCCGGACGCCCCGGAACAGCATCTGGACGAATACCCCATGCCGGACCCGACGCTGACCCAGGACGATTTGGAAAAGTGCGGCTATCTGGACGGGGACCTTCTGCCCCTTTCCAAAGAACGCGCCTATGAGCTGATGGAGCGCGACCTGACCGTTTACATCATCCAGCAGGGTGAGAATCCGGCGATGGCTTTTGATACCACTGACCTGGATGCCCATGACGGTATCTTTGCCGTTACTCGCGAGGAATGGGAGGAAAGCACGGCTTTCGATGCCCAGGTCAAAGAGCGTATGGACCACCAGCAGGAACGGGAGCAGGCGTTCCTCGACCATAAGGGCGACTGCTTTGCCATTTATCAGGTGAAGCACACCGATGAGCTGCGGGACATCCGCTATGAGGGGCTGGAATGGATCAAGTCCATCGGGCAGACGGTGCAGCGAGACAACTACGATCTGGTCTACACCGCGCCGCTGACCCCCGGCGACCTGAAAGGCAGCGTGCTGGACAATCTTGAATACCGCTTCAACAATGAACACCCCGCCGACTACCGTCACCCGTCCATGAGCGTCAGCGACATCGTTGCCATCAAGCGGGACGGCAAGGTATCCTGTCACTACTGCGACAGCTTCGGCTTTGCCGAGGTTCCCGGCTTCCTGCCGGACAACCCGCTGAAAAATGCGGAAATGGCCGTGGAGGATGACTACGGCATGATCGACGGCATTCTCAACAACGGCCAGCGGCAGCCGCCCCAACGGGAGTTGCCGGAAAAACGGAAGTCCGTTGTGGAGCAGCTGAAAAGCCAGCCCAAACCCGAACATAAAAAGACAGCGCCCAAAAAGAGCGCGGAAAGGGAGATCTGATATGAACGCTTTGACTTTTGAGGAAACCAACCTGCTGTGCATCTACAACCCCGGCACCCGCCAGGGGGCCATCGAGGCCCTGACCGAGATGCGCGGCCACTTGCAGGCGGACGAGGACGAGCTGCTGGCCCTGACCGACAGTACCCTCGCCAAGCTGCGCGCCATGACCGACGCCGAGTTTGACGAGCTGGAGCTGTACCCGGATTTTGATGAATAACACACTGTTTTGACCCGCAGGGCGGCCACCGTGCCGCCCTGCTTTTATATAAGACCAGGAAGGAGGACAGAATCCCATGCCAACCAAAGCAGAACAATACGCGCAGATGGCCGACCAGGTGGCGCGGCAGCTCACCGGCAGCTGGCAGGAGTGGGCGGGCTTTCTCACCACCGCCGCCCGCCTCTACAAATATCCGTTCCATGAACAGCTGATGATCTACGCCCAGCGCCCGGACGCTACCGCCTGCGCCGAGTACGACCTGTGGAACAACCGCATGGGCCGGTATGTGCGGCGCGGGTCCAAGGGCATCGCCCTGGTGGATGATTCCGGGGACCGGCCCCGACTGCGGTATGTATTCGACATTTCCGACACCGGCACCCGTGAACACTCCCGCACCCCCTGGCTGTGGACGATGAACGAGGAACACACCGCGCCGGTCATGGCGATGCTGGAACGCAACTATGATGTGAGCGGCGGCGACCTGGCCCAGCAGCTGGCCGATGTGGCCGCCAAGCTGGCGGAGGAATACTGGGCCGACCACCGGCGGGATATTCTCCCTATCGTTGACGGTTCCTTTTTGGAGGAGTACGATGAGTACAACATCGAAGTCCAGTTCAAATCCACCGCCGCTGTCAGCATCACCTATGCCCTGATGTCCCGCTGTGGGCTGGAGCCGGAGCAGTATTTCAGCCATGAGGATTTCATGGCGATCTTCGACTTCAACACCCCCGCCACCGTGGGGGCGCTGGGCACGGCGGTCAGCCAGATAAACCAGCAGGTACTGCGGCAGATCGGCGTCACCATCCAGAACTATGAGCGCGCCAAGGGCGCGGAAAGGAGTGCCACACATGGAAAACAACCTGACTTACACGAGGAACGGCGATTACCTGATCCCCGACCTGAAGCTGTCCGAACAGCCGGAGAAGCCCCTGGGCAAGTACGGCAGGATGCGCAAAGCGTACCTGAAGGAACACCGGCCCATCCTCTACAACCAGCTGCTGATGAGCGAGAAGCTGTACCCGCACCTTCGGGAGATCGACGAGACCGCGAACAGCCGTCTGGAGCAGATGATGCCCCGGCTGGCGGAGGCAGCGGGCGCGACGGAGCAGCTGAAAGCCAGCGACCCCATGCAGTGGGTGGGCCTGATGAACACCTGCAAGGCCCAGGCGGAGGAGAT
>ERZ773133.3737-NODE-3737-length-11280-cov-2.663430_pt1 | contig 11280 bp, 8 predicted proteins | sample MGYA00580861_ERZ773133 | MGnify/ENA primary metagenome ERZ773133 (study PRJEB29015, sample SAMEA2737844) | human gut metagenome | biome: human gut; feature: human-associated habitat; material: faeces | place: China | collected 2012 ...
GACCAGCAATTGCTGTAGTCTTACCTTCCAGCATCCTGCGCAAAGTTTCCATATTCTTTTCTTCTTTTGCACTGACAAATATAAGCTGGCACCCACATTTTTCATAGATGTCCGCCAGTTCCGATAATTTTTCTTCAGAAGCAATATCCTCTTTATTAAAGCACAAAATCACCGGTATCTCTTTCGTCTGCATCATAACAAGAAATCTGTCAAGCAGGTTAAAATGCGGACTTGGCTTTGCCGCTGCAAATACGACCAGTGCCTGGTCAATATTAGCAACTGCTGGTCGGATCAATTCATTCTTTCTCTCAAAAATGTTTATAATACTTCCAGTCTTTTCCACTTCACTTAAAACTTCGATTTCTACGTCATCGCCTACCAGTGGTTTTTTCTTATCCTTGCGAAAGATTCCTTTCGCTTTACATTCATAAACACCGGATTCTACTACATGAACGTAGTAGAATCCGGCAATTCCTTTTACTATCTTTCCCTGCATCTTTTTCTATATCCTATTGCTGACCGCTGTCACTTCCACTTCCACTGCCGCTGTTGCCATTGTCCGTATTTCCACCAGTATTCGTGTTATCAGACGGTTTCGGTCCACGGCTTAATACATAAGTGATCGTGCTGCCTTTCGATACACTTCCTGAAGCCGGGCTCATAGAAATGATTGTTCCCTCTTCATAGTTACTGCTGTATTCATCTTTCTGCTTACTTGCATTCAAACCGTTCTGAGATGCCCATGACAGAAGTTCTTCCTCATCTTTTCCTGCAAAGTTCTGGATACTTACCTTATCGCTGCCACTGCTAAGTACCAGATTGACGGCTGTTCCGGCTGATACTTTTTTACCAGGTGTCACGCTCTGAGAAATAACATTTCCCTTTGCTACACTGTCATCATGCTGGGTGCTGGTAGATCCTACAGTAAGTCCTGCTGCCTGAATCTCACTTCTGGCATCTGCTTCAGATTTTCCACGCACATCCGGTACTGTCTTCTTCTGAGCTCCCTTACTTACAATCATCTTAACCTGCGTGTCTTTTGCTGCCTTGGAATGTGCTGCAGGTGTTGTACTGATTACATTACCTTCAGCTACATTATCATCATACTGAAATTCCGAAGTAGGTTTAAATCCTTCATCTGTCAATTTTTTCTGAGCTTCATCCTCACTCATGCCAGATACATCCGGCACAATAATCTCTTTTCCAATTAATGCGGAACTTACAACTACATGAACGGTTGAATGTTTCTTTACCTTTGTTCCGGCTTTTGTCTTCTGCTCACTGACTGTTCCTTCCTCATACTTCTCAGAATCTTCTCTAGAGTCAACTTTAATTCCAAGTTTCTTATCTTTCAGTGCTTTTGTTGCTTTTTCTTCTGTCATTCCGACAATATCAGGTACTTTTACTGTATCTTTGTCTGATGAATCTTCTGTTGTTGTTCCGGATCCAATAGATTTAAAAATTCCTGCTGCTTTTCCGACTGCAAAAATCAAAATAAATGCAATGATCAGTGCCACTACGATCATTAGAATCTTCATGACCTTGTTCATACGTGGATTAACTTCTTCTGCGCCTTTTCTGCCATCATAATCGTCATCATCGTACTCTTCGTCGTCATCATCATAACGGTCATCACCATAATCATCGTCATAGTCATCGGCGCCATAATCATCGTCATCTCCGTAATCATCATCATAGTCGTCATAAGAACTTCTGATATCATCCAGTTCATCATCTGTGATAATCACTGTATCTGCATTACGAAGTGGCGGAATTTCAACAAAATCCCCGTCCGGATCCATCATAGATCTCTTCAGATCTCTTGTCAGATCTGCTGTACTTGCATAACGTCTCTCACTGTTCTTCTGGGTACATTTTAAAATAATCTGCTCCAGACTGTACGGAATATCCGGTGCATACTCTGACGGAGGTGTGATTTCCTGCTGCAAATGCTTCATAGCAACTTCCACTGTTGACTCTCCGTCAAATGGTACTCTTCCGGTTACCATCTCATATAGTGTGATACCAATTGAATAAATGTCACTCTTCGCATCACTATAGCCGCCTCTTGCCTGTTCCGGAGATGTATAATGAACAGATCCCATTGCATTGGAACTGATCGTATTAGAAGTAACAGCCTTGGCAATCCCAAAATCAGTCACTTTGACCTTACCATCTCTGGATATCATAACATTCTGAGGTTTAATATCACGATGTACGATACCTGCCGCATGTGCTGCCCCGATACCATTGCACATCTGAATTGCAATGCTAATGACTTCTTTATGGGAAAGCTTTCCCTTCTTTTCAATATATTCTTTTAAAGTGATGCCCTCTACCAGTTCCATCACCATATAATAAAGTCCCCGGTCCTCTCCGACATCATACACATTTACGATATTCGGATTCAGAAGGCCTGCGGCTGCCTGCGCTTCTGAATGGAATTTACGGACAAAATTCTCGTCTTCGCGATATTCTTTTTTCAATACTTTGATCGCGACATAACGGTTCAGCATTGTGTCTTTTCCCTTATAGACATCTGCCATACCACCGGCACCAATTTTGCTCAGTACCTCGTATCTCTTTCCTAATACAATACCATCTTTTACCATGCACTCACCTCATCTGCAAGCGGCTCAGCTAAAACAACCCCTATGTTATCTCTCCCGCCATTGCTGTTTGCTTTTTCGATCAACATCTGTACTGCCTCGACGATGTCTCTCGCTCCCTTTACAATATCAAACATATCCTCATCTTCAACCATATTGCTGAGACCATCGGTACACATCAGGATCATATCCCCCTTTTTCAGCCGATATTCGTAAATATCAGCCTCTACTTCTTCCTTGACCCCCATGGCTCTTGTAATAATATTCTTATCCGGATGATTCTTAGCTTCTTCTGCTTTTATACCTCCCAGACGAACCATCTCTTCAACAAGAGAATGATCCTTGGACAACTGTTTTATCTTATCACCAATCAGATAAAGACGACTATCTCCGACATTCGAAAAATATAAAGTATTCCCTATTACAGTAGCTATTACGAGTGTCGTTCCCATACCTTCTAACTTCACATCAGACTGTGCTGCCTGTATCAGCTTATGATTTGCTACAGACACAATACTCTTCAAGATTTCTTCCGGTTTATCAAGTTCTGTCTTTTCCAGTTCTTCATGGACAACCTTCACGGTATATTTTGACGCAAAATCACCCGCTTTATGTCCTCCCATTCCGTCTGCTACTACAAGCAGATTCGGAAAAGGACCTACCGGCTTATCTGTCACATAGACATAATCCTGATTCATCTCACGTTTTCGGCCCACATCAGTCTTCGCATATATCTTCATCTGGTCTCTCCTCTTTTACAGCACCATATCGTCTTCTGAGCTGTCCACAGGCTCCGTCAATATCAGAGCCTCTTTCCCTTCTAATAGTAACATTTATTCCGTTTTTTTCAAGTTTATTTTGAAATTCCATAGCTTTTTTGCTATCTGGCTTTTTGAAATCCCTCTCCTTAATTGGATTTACCGGAATCAAATTCAGATGACAGTTACGGTGTTTCAATATCCCGGTCAGTTCTTTTACATCGTCCGGTCCATCATTCACACCTGCCACCAGACTATATTCAAAGGTCACTCTGCGCCCGGTCTGCTTGTAATAATCATCACAGGCTTCCAGTACTTCTGAAAGTTCGTATTTATTCGCGATCGGCATCAGTTTTTTACGCTTTTCCTGACTGGAACCATGCAGCGACAATGCAAGAGTAATCTGAAGTCCTTCCCCTGCCAGTCTGTGAATATTGGGTACAATTCCACAAGTGGAGGCGGTAATACTTCTCTGGCTGATATTCAACCCATGTTCATCACTAAGCATATGTATAAATTTTACAAAGTTATCGTAATTATCCAAAGGCTCTCCTGTTCCCATAACAACAACATTGGATACTCTTTCGCCTGTCATCTTCTGGATCTGATAAATCTGTCTTAACATCTCAGAAGTTGTCAGATTTCTCGCAAGCCCATCCAGTGTAGACGCACAGAATCTGCACCCCATCCTGCATCCGACCTGTGAGGAAATGCATACCGAATTGCCATAGTTATATTTCATAAGAACGCTTTCGATACGGTTCCCGTCCTCCAGCTCAAACAAAAATTTTTCTGTCGGATCCACCTTGGAGATCTGATGGGCGACCACTTTCACTTTACGGATTTCATACGCCTGATCAAGTTTTTCCCGAAGTGCTTTCGACAAGTTTGTCATCTCATCGAATTCTTCTGCCAGTTTTTCATGAAGCCATGCATAAATTTGTTTTGCACGGAACGGTTTTTCTCCGATGCTCTTTATCTCATCTTGTAATTCATCATAGTTATAAGATACGATGTCTTTTTTCTCCATGACCTTGCTCCAATCTATTGTTTTCTAAATTCAGCAATATAGAATCCATCCCCCATATCGCTTCCCGGCAGCATCTGTTTTTCCCGGATTTTTTCAAATTCCGGAAAGTTTTCCACAAACCATGCCGTGTTATCCTCATTTTCTTCCCGATTAATTGTACAAGTGCTGTACAGAAGTTTTCCTCCTGGTTTTACATAATTATGGACAACTGTCAGAATCTGTCTCTGTAAGTCTGCAAGTCCTTTCGCCATCTCTACTGTCATCTTACTCTTCAAGTCTGGTTTTTTACCAAGAATTCCAAGTCCTGAACACGGAAGATCTGCAATTAGAATATCTGCTTTTTCATAAGACGCCTCATCATTGATCGTCGCATCCTGGCATACAGCCTCTATGTTATCAAGTCCGCTTCTTTCAATATTCTCTTCAATCAACGCAACCTTGTATTCTGTCAGATCTCTTGCTTCCACATACCCGGTTCCAGACAACTTTTCCGCAAGGTGAATTGCTTTTCCTCCCGGTGCTGCACAGACATCGATCACATAATCTCCTTCTTTCGGTTCTGCCCATTCGGCCACCTGCATGGAACTGATATCCTGGATATAGAAATATCCTTTCTGAAATGCCAGAAGTCCTGCCAGATAATCATAATTGGTCAGTTCATATGCATAAGGAAGTACCGGGTGTCTGCGATAGACCACACCATCTTTTTCCAGTTCTTTTTCAAATTCTTCCTTTGAAACAACAGCTGTATTACGTCTGACTGTCACTGGGCGCTCTTCAAGAAATGCTTTTCCCATCTTCTCTACTGTCTCTTTTCCATATACCGAGATCCACTTTTCTACCATCCACATTGGCAGAGAATATCTCACGGAAAGACAGGCAATCTCATTGGAAGGATCCGGATATGAAAGCATGTCCAAATTTCTGCTGATATTACGAAGGACTCCATTTACAAACCCTTTTAGATTCACAAATCCTTTTTTCCCTGCAAGTTTTACCGCTTCATTACACACCGCACTGTCCGGTACGTGATCCATATATTTTAACTGGTAGACCGAACTTCTTAAAATTGTGCGGATCACTGGTTTCTGTTTGTTCACTTTTACTTTTGAAAATTGATTGATGATATAATCAATCTCTATCTGACGCTCAAGCGTGCCCTCCACCACTCTCGTGATGAATGCACGCTCTCGTTTTTCCAAATACTGATATTTATCAAGAACATTTTTCAGGGCTATATGACTGTACTCCCCGTCTCTTGTAATTAAGAGCAGCGTCTCCAGTATGATTTCCCTTACATTTACCTGCGTTGCCATGTGTCTATCCTCATTTCCTTTTTATCAAACTATATCTTCACTCAATCACACCATCTTCACGACTACTCTTCTTCATTTTAACTAATCTCTTCAATGTCTAGTCGTCTCTTCTGCCACCTGTCAGAATCAGGATTCGCAAAAGCTGAAGGATTGCAGAAGCTGCACCTGCAACATAAGTAAGTGCTGCTGCCGTCAGTACCTTTTTGGTTCCGGAAAGTTCATCCGGATATAATAGATTGCTCTCACCCAGAATCTTTATCGCTCTTCTGGAAGCATTGAATTCTACCGGAAGTGTTACGATCTGAAATAACACTGCCAGTGAAAATGCCAGAATACCAAGATTCAGTAACACTTGGGACATCTGGGAATTAAAGAACAATCCCAGAAGAATCAGCGGCCACGCAATGGTACTTCCAAAATTGGCAACCGGAACAAGTGCACCACGAATCTGTAGCGGTGCATATCCCACCTGATGCTGGATTGCGTGTCCGCACTCATGTGCTGCTACTCCGACAGCTGCCACCGATGTCTGTCCATAAGTCGCATCAGAAAGCCGGAGTACTTTTCCTCTCGGGTCATAATGGTCTGTCAGATTACCGGATATCCTCTCAACCCGGACATCATAGATACCAGCTCTCCTCAGGATTGTCTCCGCAGCCTCTCTTCCTGTCATACCAGAATGACTTCTCACTCTGGAATATTTATTAAATGTTGAATTCATCTTCGCAGATGCAATCATGCAGATGACTACACCGATCAGAACAAGTACATAGGTCGGATCAAAATACATTGGATAATACATAATTTTCTACCTCCTTTATCCTTTAGGGGTATTATATATGAAAAAGACGCAAAAACACGTCTTTTCATACTTTCTTAACATTTTTTTAGAATTTCTCCATATTTCAGGTGATTTCCTCTAAGAAATGCGCCTGCATCCATACGTTTTTTGCCTTGAAGCTGAAGTTCCTCAATCTTCAGAAGTCCTTCACCAGTCTGGACATAAAAACTGTCTTTTTCCACTTTTACAATCGTTCCGGCTTCCTGGTCTGTATTGTCTTCCACGACATCTGCCTGCCACAGCTTGATCACTTTATCATTCCAGTGTGTGTAAGCACTTGGCCATGGGTTTAAACCTCGGATCAGGCGCTCAATCTGAACAGCCGGATCATTCCAGTTAATATTACCAAGATTCTTATCCAGCATCTTTGCATATGCAGTCGTGCTCTCTCCCTGCGGCTCCCATGTAGCTGTCTTATCTTCCAGACATTTCAAAGTCTCTACACAAAGCTTTGCTCCTGCCTCTGCCAGTTTATCGTGCAGGCTTCCACCAGTCTCCTTTGGATCTAGCGGGATTTCTGTCTTTAAGATCATATCTCCTGTATCCAGTCCTTCGTTCATCTGCATCGTTGTCACACCGGAAACCTTCTCACCATCAATGACTGCCCACTGAATCGGTGCAGCTCCTCGATACTTTGGAAGTAAAGATGCATGGACATTAATGCAGCCATAAGGTGTCATCTGTAGAATTTCCTTTGGAAGAATCTGCCCAAACGCAATAACAACCATAATATCTGCGTTATATTTTTTCAATTCTTCAATACATTCCGGCTCCCGGATCTTTTTTGGCTGATAAACCGGAATGTCCCGGGCAAGAGCTGCTTCCTTGACCGGCGTATACTGCATCTTGCCGCCACGCCCTTTCGGTTTATCCGGCTGTGTCACTGCAAGAACAACCTCATGCCCGGCTTCTGCAAGCGCCTCTAATGTGCCAACAGAGAAATCCGGTGTCCCCATAAATATGACTTTCATCTATTCCTATTCCTCTCCCTCTTCTACATTGTGAATACCGCCTTCAACAAGATCTACATACATTTTTCCATCCAGATGATCGATCTCATGGCAGAACGCCCTCGCCAGAAGTCCTTCGCCTTCCATCTCAAACTCATTCATATCTTCATCCAAAGCTCTGACTTTTACATAGTTCGGTCTTGTCACCTGTCCACATTTTCCAGGTACACTTAAGCATCCTTCTTCTCCTGTCTGCTCTCCGGAAGTTTCCAAAATTTCCGGATTGATCAGTATGATCGGACCTTCCCCTACATCAATCACTACAATTCTTTTTAACACTCCGACCTGTGGTGCTGCAAGTCCGACTCCCATAGCCTCATACATGGTATCTAACATATCCTCGATCAAAATCTTTGTACGGATACTCATCTTTGTTACTTCTTTACAGTGTTTGGTCAAAACATCGTCCCCAAGCACTCTGATTTCTCTGATTGCCATAATCTTTTTTCTCCTTTACCTGCTACATTCTATCTTATGACGCCTGTGGATTGTAACCTACTTTGCATCGGCATCATGTCTTAACTCTGATAATCTTATTATTACGGATTCATATCAAACTGTATCTTCAATGACTGAAAGCCCCGATTGATCTCAATGTATTTTTCCATCCGATCCTTCACCGCCATCAGGATTCTTTCATCTTCACTTTTCAAATAGATGACCTTACGGTAAATATCATTGATTTTTCCTATGCCTGGACTTGCTGGTCCAATGACTGCCATCGGTGCTTCTCCAGCTGCCCGCACTGCAAAATCTTTCAGGTATCCTGAAGCTTTCGTAAGAAGTGCCTCGTCTGCCCCTGAGGCATAAATTGCCATCAGCCCGGCGGCCGGCGGATATCCCATAAGTCTCCGATAACGGATTTCTTCTTCATAAAAGCTTTCATAATCCTGCTTTGCGGCATTTACAATACTATAATGCTCTGGACTGTATGTCTGAATCACAACCTCTCCCGGAAGATTACCTCTCCCGGCACGGCCTGCAGCCTGCACAAGAAGTTGAAATGTACGTTCTCCGGAACGGTAATCGTCTCCATACAGTGACATATCTGCCGCCAAGATTCCAACCAGTGTTACCCCTGGAAAATCATGACCTTTCACAATCATCTGCGTTCCAATCAGAATATCTGCTTCTTCATTTGCAAACGCTGACAGAATCTTCTCATGCCCGTCTTTATTCTTTGTCGTATCCAGATCCATACGCAGGACTCTTGCCTGTGGAAAACGCTTCTTTACCAGATCCTCTACCTGCTGCGTTCCCATGCGGAATCCACCAATATAAGGTGAACCACAGGACGGACAAGTTTTGATCATCCTCTCCTCATGCCCACAGTAATGACAGATGAGCCTGCCTCCTCTGTGCTCTGAGAGCGAAACATCACAATGAGGACATTTTACTACATATCCACAGGACCTGCAAGAGACGAACCCTGCATATCCACGCCGATTGAGGAAAAGCATCATCTGGTGGTGCTCACTTAAACACCTTTCCATAAGTTCTGTCAGTCTGTCACTTAAAATACTCCGGTTTCCATTCTTTAATTCTTCCCGCATATCGACCGTGTATACCTTTGGCATCACTTGCCTGGTAGCACGGTTCTTTAATTCCAGCATCGTGCAGCTTCCGCCCTGGCACCAGGAAAATGCTTCCACAGAAGGTGTTGCTGAACCAAGTACGACACTTGCCTGTTCAATCTGTGCACGGCGTATTGCAGTCTCCCTTGCATGATATCTTGGCACCTGCTCACTTTTATAAGTAGGTTCATGCTCTTCATCAATCACGATTAGTCCCAGATTGGAAAATGGTGTAAAAAGCGCAGATCTAGGTCCAATCATCACATCCACTTCTCCACGTCTGACACGCTCCATCTGATCAGAACGCTCTCCCTGGGAAAGTCTGGAATTCAAAATCGACACCCGATTCCCAAATCTGGCATAGAAGCGCATCACTGTCTGATAAGTCAACGCGATCTCCGGAATCAGCATAATTGCCTGTTTTCCCTGACTGACCACCCGACTGATCATCTCAATATAAACTTCCGTCTTCCCACTTCCGGTTACGCCATAAAGCAGATATGTTCCGTAATGTCTCTGACTGTAATCTTTCCAGAATGTGTCGATTGCCTGCTGTTGTTCCGGTGTATGTGTAAGTGGACCAAAATCTTTTTTCTGGTAGTGTATCGGATTACGGAAATTCTCTTCTTCCTGAATCTCCAATACTCCCTGCTCTTCCAGAGAACGAATGACCGAAAGTGTGACATTTAACTTCTTTGTAATGAGCTCATAGTCCTGCTGCGGCTGATCTAACAACCCTGCCAAAAGCCTTGCTCTTGCCTTTTGGTTCTTGTGCAGATAAATATCTAACTGCTTCTTTCCTTCCTCTTCATTTAAAAGAAGCTTCACCTTGCGTTTGTGCTGGATCCGCTCTTTTTTCTTAATAGGAAGTACCGTCTTCAATGCCTGGATCATAGTTCCACCATAGTATTCTCGGATCCATGCAGCTAGAGCAATAAGTTTTGACTCGATTTCCTGATGGTTTTCTTCAATACAAAGAACTTCTTTAATTTTTGCGAGGTCGTAATCTGCTTTTTCAGAAAATCCTATCACATATCCATGAGTTTCTTTATTCCCTTTGCCAAATGGAACTACAACTTCCATTCCAACTTGAAGCACCCCCTCAAGTTCTGGGGGGATGCGATACTGAAATACTTTATCTAATTTTTCATGCGTAATATCAATAATAATATCAGCGAACATTACTCTCCTTTAAGTTCTTCCAATACTTCTTTAATCAGGACTCTCTCATCCATGTCATATTTCACGCCTTTGATTTCCTGATATGTCTCATGTCCCTTTCCAGCCAGCACAATGACATCACCCGGACGTCCATGCTCGATGGCATAACGGATTGCCTCTTTACGGTCACAGATGTCGATATATTTTCCATCTGTCTTTTTCATACCCACAATGATATCATCAATAATTGCCTGTGGCTCTTCGAATCTCGGGTTATCTGAAGTAATGATTGTAAAATCAGACAGTTTTCCGGATACCTCTCCCATCTCATAACGTCTTGTCTTAGAACGGTTTCCGCCACAGCCAAATACCGTCACAATACGTCCCGGATTGTAATCACGAAGTGTGTGTAACAAACTCTCCAGTGCCATAGCATTATGCGCATAGTCAATCATAAGTGTAAAATCATCGGATACCTTGACCATCTCAATACGGCCTTTAACCTTTGCGACTTTCAGTGCATCTTTGATTTTCTCGATCGGTACATTAAAATGTCTGCATACTGCAATAGCTGTCAGTGAATTGTACACACTGAATTCTCCAGGAATGTCGATTTCCACATCAAAGTCCATCAGTCCTGTCACATGGTACCAAACTCCAAGATATCCTGGTCTTGAGATGTGCTTCACATCGATTGCACGAAGATCTGCCTTCTCCCCAAATCCAAATGTCTCAATTTCGCAGGTTGCATCTTTAAATACATCTTCGAACCACTTGTCATCTACATTTCCAATTCCAACTTTGCACTGTTTGAACAGAAGTCCTTTACAGCGCTTATAGTCCTCAAAATCTTTATGCTCATTCGGTCCAATATGGTCTTCTCCAAGATTTGTGAAGATTCCGATATCAAACATAATCCCTGCGGTTCTGTGAAGCATCAGTCCCTGTGAAGAAACCTCCATAACCACACAGTCACATCCA
>ERZ773133.3749-NODE-3749-length-11251-cov-2.932297_pt1 | contig 11251 bp, 6 predicted proteins | sample MGYA00580861_ERZ773133 | MGnify/ENA primary metagenome ERZ773133 (study PRJEB29015, sample SAMEA2737844) | human gut metagenome | biome: human gut; feature: human-associated habitat; material: faeces | place: China | collected 2012 ...
GAAATCAGAAAATTATATTCTTGGTCTGATGAAGATAAATTAATCAATAACTAATATTCTATTTAAGAAGGCAATTTGCCTTCTTTTTTTACTCAAAATATAAAAAATATGATAATATAAGCCTATATATGGGAGAAAATTTATGAAGAAAAGACTATTAAAATTTATTTTGGCATTATTTGTTTCAATTTCACCTATATTAACTATTACAAATGTTTTAGCTATAGATGAAAATTATGATCCAACAGTAATGCCATCAAGAGAATATGAACACATTGATACACCTATTACAAATTCCAATACAAGATCAAGAGCACGATCAAACTTACAAGCTAAATATAGCTCTGTAGATAATGGGTTCGTAACAGATGTAAAAAACCAAGGAAGTAATGGCAATTGTTGGGCTTATGCAGCGTGTAGCGTTGCTGAAAGTTACCTTATAAAACATGGTATGGCTTCAAAAAATGTTGATTTATCAGAAGCACATCTTACATATTATATGTATAACAATACGGGAGATCCTTACAGTAATACTGATGGGGATAATACCATTGTGGCAAGTGGATATGACTATAGAAAAATTGGTGCAGACCCACGTGCTGTTGAACTTGCATTAAGTACCTTTGGTCTTGCTGAAGAAAGCAAATATCCAGAAAGCCTTTTAAATAATGGAATGTCTGGAACAAAAGCAGACCAATATAATACAAAATATTTACTTACAAATAGTAGATTAATTTGTTCAGATAATACACAAAATTATAAAGATCAAATTAAACAAGCAATTTTCGATAATGGTAGTGTCTTTGCAACTTATTATGATCAAAGTAATTATTATGGTAATAAGAATTCATACTATAATCCAGATAAGATAAATATATTAAATCATGCTATTAGTATTGTTGGTTGGGATGATAACTTCGATAAAACAAATTTTAATAGCCAACCTACAGAGAATGGAGCATGGCTTATTAAAAATAGTTGGGGGCCTGGCTTTGGAAATAGTGGTTATTTTTGGATGTCTTATGAAGAAAGTTCATTAGGTTATGTTTATTCATTTGACTTTACAAAAAATGATCATTTAGGAATTTATCAATATGATGGAACTCAAAACCCATTATGTAATGCATCTATAACATGTACGAATATTGCAGATGTCTACAAAGTAACGGAAGATAAGGAGAATCTTACGGCAGTTTCAATTGGAAGTAAGAGTATAGGAGTGCCATATAAATTAAAGATTTATACTAATCTTCAAAATCCTAATGATCCATTATCAGGAACACCAGAAATTGCACAAGAGGAGATAATTCAAAATGTGGGAATGAATTATGTTCAATTGAACAAAGAAATCTCATTACAAAATGGAACTTATTACGCAATTGTAATAGAACCTCAATATGGAAAACAATTAAATATTTTTGCAGATCAAACAAATACAGAATATTCAGATGTGCAATATCAATGTGACTATTCTAATGAATATTGCATGTTGAAAAATGGTAATAATTGGATCAAACAAGGAGAAGGAAATAATGCGTTAACTTATCGTATTAAAGGAATTACTAATAAATACACACTTAATAAAATATCTATGAATCTTGCAGTAGGCAATAGTGAACAACTTATTGCTAGTCGAAGTGGTGGAAGCTGGAGATCAACAAATACGAGTATTGCTACTGTTGATACAAATGGAAATGTAAAGGGTGTTGGTCACGGAAAAACAACTATTACATATACAGTTAATGGCATTGAACTTTCTTGTGATGTTGAGGTAACAGATAATAATCCAATTACTGATATAAAATTAAACAAAGAAATTTTATATTTAAATCAAGGTGGATATGAAACTTTAACAGCAACGATTTTACCTCAAAATGCAACAGGAGATCATACGGTGACATGGTCATCTGAAAATACAAATATTGCAAAGGTATCTCAAAGTGGTACGGTTTCGGCAGTTGGACCAGGGCAAACAAATATTGTTGTAAGAACAAGTAATGGCAAAGTGGCAAGATGTCAAGTTGTTATTCAAGCACCATTACAATCAATATCATTAAGCGAAAAAGACTTTACAATGACCAAAGGTGAAGAAAAAACACTTACAGTTAGTTATAATCCATCAAATACAACAGATAATAAAAATATATCTTGGACTTCAAGTAATTCATCTGTGGTAAGTGTATTTAATGGAAAAATCAAAGCTAATAATCCTGGATTTGCGACTATTAGTGCAAGATGTAATGGTAAAGTTGCTACAGCAACAGTTGCGGTTATTTCACCAATGACTTCAATACAACTCGATAAAAGTACAGTAAGTATTAATCCAAATGAAAGTACTTATTTAAATGTAAGTTATTCTCCATCGGATACAACAGATAATAAATCAGTTTCATGGTATTCTTCTGATTCAGGTATTGCTTCTGTTAACAATGGAAAAGTAGTTGGAATCAAACCAGGAATAGCAACGATTTATGCAGAATGCAATGGAAAGAAGACAAGTTGTGAAGTTAAGGTAAAAGGGAATGTCTCATTAAAAGGATTCACATGGCAAGTATACGATGAGCGCATTCTTATTGGAACGGCCTATGAAACTAATACTGATGTAAGATTTACTTTTAAATCTTATAATTTAGGTACACATCAATGGGTAACATTAGGAGAAAACAAAACTTCTAACTGGCAAACATGGAATCCTGAACAAGGAAACTATTGGATCTATGTAGAAGCAACAACACCAGATGGTTATACAACAAACCAAGTAATGTGTTTTGCGGTAGGTAAAAACTATGCTCCATATGTATCTTTAAATGGATTTACATGGCAAGTATTTTCAGATAAAATCAATATTGGAACAGCTTATAGTACAAATACAACAGGTGTAAAATTTACATTTAAATCTTATAACTTAGATACAAAGAAATGGACTGCTTTAAGTAATGAAAAGGTATCAAACTGGCAAACATGGTATCCAGAAAAAGGAAACTATTGGATCTATGTGGAGGCTACATTACCAAATGGCTATAAAACAAATCAGGTAATGTGTTTTGCTGTTGGTAGAAATTATTAAAAAAAATCAGCTCACGTTAAAGTGAACTGATTTTTTAATTGTAAACAACTACAGTTGTATTTCTTGGAATATTGTCATAGATCCATTTAGCATTATTAATGTCTAATCTTACACAACCATGAGATAACCCCATACCAAGACGACCATCTTGTAATGTTCCATTTTTGTTGTATAAAACGGAATGGAATAAATAGTTACCATGGAATTGTGTATACCAGAAACATCTAGAATTTCCTGAATCAAAATAATAACCCCTGCTTTGTACTTTAAATGTTCCACTTACAGTAGGAGTTGATGGTTTTCCATCAGAACAATCCCAATAATATAAGTAAGACCAATTATATGAACTTCCTTTAAAGACACCCACTTTATGAGTCGCTCTATCAACTAAAAGACAATAGTTTGTAGAAGAAGCGTAATTGTTAGCAACGCTAAGCATTACACTTTTTCTATATTCTGTACCAGTTGCATTGAACCCTTTTGTAAATGTTTTTACTGAACCATCTCTTAAAAGTACTTCTGTATGAACCCAATAAGAACCTTCATGTGGAGCATGCCAAGTAGCTGATTTAGAATAGCTATAATCTTGGATTGTTCCCCATCTACCACTAGATAAATCATATGATAAGAATCTATATTGAGCACCACTATCATTTGTAGAAACATCAGCTGAAACATTATAAGTTAAATTTCCTGATTCTAAAACATCCACATTATTGATAGTTGCATATGGATTTTGTACATAGTATCCAGAAATCTTTTGATCGATAACATTATTAGATTGATTGATAATTTGATATCCTAATAAATAAGATCCAGTATTTACTGGTGTCCAATCACATTCATTAACATTTTCTGCAATCGAAGACCATGTATTTCCGTCATATAAAATAAATTTAGTACGAGTTATACAGCCAATAGAATCATAATAAGATGCTGATAAATGAGTTGTACTATTTGGATATCCTATTGAATCAGGTGAAACATTAAACCCAGTAATTGTTGATTTAAATATTCTATGACCGTAAACAGATGTTTTCATCTTTCCATCAGAAGTTAAAGCTTCGACATATAACCAATAATCACCTGCGTGAGTTGGTTGGAAAGCCCCCCAGTTGCTTGCAGACCATGGTTTTACGATAGACCATTTTTGAGTAGATAAATCGTATACTTTCCATTGGAATTGAATATTTGGATCATTTGTTTGATAAGCAACACCCATTGTAGTCATAGTACCTGAAGGTAAAACACAGATACCATTTAATTGAAGGGAAGCTCCTTCGTGGTGATGTCCATAAACAGATGTTTGAACATTACCATCACTTGTTTTAGCTTCAACGTAGATCCAAAAATCACCTGCTCTAGGTGGTGTCCATGTAATCCAGTTTCCAGTACGCCAGTCACTTACAACAGACCATTTTTGGTTTTCAACATCATATTGTAACCAACGGAATTGGATGTTTGGATCATTTGTTTCATAAGCAACACCAACATTATCATAAGTTCCCTTTTCTAATAGACAAATCCCATTAAGTGATAAATCAAACCCAGCATTAACTGCATTTAAGTTATTATCATTTTCTTGAGTAGCAATACCTGCATTTTCATCTTCTTGAACATTGACAGAATCAACGTTTTCATCAGTTGATTGAACTTGTTGAGTTGTTACATCATTTGTAGATGAATCAACAACTTCATCATCTAAGGCAAAAGATACTTTTGCAGAAAAAGATAAAAGAAAAATAAAAGTACTTAAAGCAATTATATTTTTTAATTTTTTCATATTTTCCTCCTTCTATTAAACATTATATCACTATCATTTTATAAATAAAATAAAAGGAACGTATTTCAACGTTCCCCGGCTTATTAACATTTATATAAGTTTGTAATTAATTTTAATAAATCATTTCCATAAGTTGCAGATGCAGCCCATCCTGTACCATATGGATTATTAGGAATAGATAAATATTCAACATAAATAGCTTTTCCCCTTAAGTTATTACTCCATCTAGGATCAACTTTAGCTAAATTTAAAGAATCAGTAGATGCATAACATTTTAAATGTTGAATTTGTGCTCTAATACCAGTACGAACATCACCGAAAGAATTTCCAGGATTACCGTTACCTGTTGCACCAATTCCAGCAAAGTTATATTGATCTGGTTTAACATCTCCACCAAATTTTAAATAACCTGTTTCAAGCATTGCTTGTGTAAAAGCAACTTCTACTTTAACACCTTCGTTTTCAGCTTCTTCTTTGAAAATTTGACAATAAGTTCTAATATCAGGTGCTCCACCTTGAGTTAAGCAACCATTATATTGAGATTCACCAAATGTATCATAAGAAACATTACCTTTACCATTTTCATAGAAGTTTACCATTTGATCTACAGTAATACTTGAACTTCCCATAATTCTATATAAATTACCTGAATAATCTTCAGATACGGCAAAGCACATTGTTTGATCAGATGTGTAACCATTTGATGTTTTAGCTTGACAGTAAATCCAATAGTTACCACGTTCTGGTTTCCAAGTAACCCAGTTTGAAGATGAGTTATCTGAAAGAGATTGCCATTGTTTAGTAGTTAAGTTATATGATTTATATGTAAATTTTACATCGCTATCATTTGTGTTATAAGCACTACCTACTAAAATAGCATCTGATTTCATTTGCCATGTATAACCATTTAAATGAACATATGGTCCATAGTCTTTACCAACGGCAAAACACATTACTTGATCAGTTGTATAACCAGTTGATGTTTTAGCTTGACAATAAATCCAATAGTTACCTTTATAAGGTTTCCAAGTTTGCCAGTTAGATGATTTATATGTAGATAATGTTTCCCATTTTTGCGTATCTAAATTATATGCTTTAAATGAGAATTGAGTACCTGAATCATTTGTATCATAAGCAGAACCAAGTAAAATTTTATCATCTTGAATTTGCCAAGTGAAACCTTTTAAACGTGCATAATAAGATTCTGCAGCTTGAACGGCAATACCATCATCAACAGATAAAGTAGTAATTGCAGGAGAAGCACTACGAGCATTCATAGCTCTAGTAGAGTAGTTCTTACCAACAGCAAAACACATTACCTGATCTGTTTTATAGCCATTTGGTAATGTAGCCTCCACATAGATCCAATAGTTTCCTTTTTCTGGATACCATGTTTGCCAGTTTGATGCTTTTTCATTACTTAAAGCAGTCCATTTCTTTGTATCTAAGTTATAAGATTTGAATGTAAATCTTATACCTGTTGTATTTGTACTATAAGCTGTTCCAATATTGATTCTATCTGAGAATACTTGCCATGTAAATCCATTTAAAGAAACATATGGAGCATAGTTTTTACCTACCGCAAAACACATTACTTGACTTGTTGTATGTCCATTTGCTATTGCTTCTACATAGATCCAATAGTTTCCTTGTTCTGGTAACCAAGTTTGCCAGTTCGAAGTTTTATTTTCTCCTAATGTTACCCATTGTACCTAAATTATAAGATTTAAAAGTAAACTTTACATCAGTATTAGCTTCATAGGCTGTTCCAATAAGAATACGATCATCATGTACTTGCCATGTGAATCCTTTCAATGTAACATGGGGACCTTTAGATAAACCTAAATAGTTTGCAATAGCAGTTGCATCTGCAACACCAATATCATGATATCTGTTTGTAATATAGTTTGCATCAGAATAGTTATCAACAAAAGCGTGTTCAACGATCATTGAATTAATTCCGCTTTCAACACCATGTCTAATAACACCATAGTAATCTTTGACAGTTCCATCATTATAATAGCTATTAGCTTCACCAGTGTTTCTTACCTTAACCCCACGATTACTAAGACCTAAAGCTTGTAATTGACTTAAAATTTGGTTAGCTAAATTTGTTCCTTCGTTATGATACGCAGAATGATTAGAAACATAAACTTCAGCACCATGTGCAGAACCGTTTGCAGAGTTTAAATGTAAAGCGATATAAAGATCAGCGCCTTTGCTGGCAGCATCTTGAACTCTGTTTGCGTTACATTGTCCTGAAGATGTACCAGGATAAGGACAAATTCCTGAATCTTCGCGGCACATATAAACTTCAACATTTGAATATTGTTGTAATTCATCACGGCATGCTTGTGCAATAGCAAGAGTATAAGTTTCTTCTTTGATTCCGTTTACTCCTCTTGCACCAGTATGAGTGTTATCATGTCCAGCATCTAAATAAACAACATAGTTTCCGTTATGACTTCTTGCTCTAACACTTTTTACAGCATCTAAAGCTTCATCTAAACTTGTGGCTTCAACGACTTTCATTGAAGAATCATTTGCATATTCTTCAACTTCTTCATCGCAATTATCTAATGATTGAGTAGAAACACCATTTACAACTGAAAATGAAGCATTATAGTCAGAGGTAAATGTTGATTGATAAACATTACCATCCATTTCAAAAGTTATAGAAGACAATTGATAAGTACTTTCAGTTAAGTTTTCAATTTTAAATAATACTTCTGAATCATTTTGATTGCTAGAATTTACTTGATAAGATTTATTACTAGAATCTGTATAAGTTAAAATTGCATTTGATGCATTTTTATATTCATCTTTAAGAGATAAAACAACATTTTCATAACTGTTTGTTGTTTCAGTTTCTTCTAAATAAACATAGTTAATTAAATCATTTTCACTAATATTAGCAATTTGTTTTTGAGTAATTTCATTACCATTTGTTGGTGCCACTTCATCAAGTGCAAAAACAGGTGATAATGTCATTGACAATACTGTAAATGTTAATAATGCCTTTAATATTAGTTTTTTCAAATTTCCCCTCCTTCTACGGGGTACATTATAGCATATAATTATGTGATTCAAAGATTTCTAAAATAAAAAAATAAAATTTGTTGTATTGTAGAAAAAGTGTAGAAAATATATAATAAAATAAAGGAAGGTGGAAGTTATGAAAAAAGCACTAAAATTATTTGTATGTTCTTTTTTACTTTTAGGAGTTTTTGGATGCAGTAATTCAAATGATCAATCAAATACTAAGTCTGATAAAAAAGACACTGAAGTTAAAGAAGAAACAAATAAAGCAGATGATAAAAATACAAGTAATACAAAAGATGACACTAAAACAGCAGCTACTTTAGAAGAAAAATATAATCAATTACAAAAAGCTTTAGAAAAAGAAGATGGATATGTTGTAGATGAACAATTAAGCTATAAAGCAGATGAAGCGGAGGGTCTAAAATATACTCAATGTATTGAAAAAAATACAAATTCTTCTTATGAAATTTATAGTAAGGCTGTTTATTATAATGAAGACAGTGCAAAAAGTGCAGAAAGTCAATGGAATGAAACAAAGACAACCTCAGATGGAAAAACGGTAGGAATTACTTATAATGAAGAAAAAGAAGCTACATATTATTACTATAGAGATGGTAATGTTATTATTTCTGCAGGTGGATACGGTGCTAATGATCAAGTACTAAACAATTTAAAGAAATATTATAGTTTAGAAATTCAATAATACAAAAACACTCCTGAGGGAGTGCTTTTTATGTACAATTTTTATTTTTTATCTTTAAAAACTTCTAAAATTTTTTCTTTAATACAGTTAGAAAAACCAACAGTACCTTCATTTGTTAAGTGTGTTTCATCACTTACAAACCAATCATCATGTCCTTTGCTATAAGAAGCCCAATCAATCAAGTAAACATTATCGTTTTCATCACAAAATTTCTTGATTTTTTCGTTATTATCATCACTCCATTGTTCATATGGAGCACGTATTGTTAAAATGAACATTGGTTTGTCTTTAGGAAGCATACTTCTAATTTTTGGTAAAAAATCATAAACCGGACCATTTGTTCCAAGAGAGTAAACAAGACCAGTACCATCCCAACCATGATCAAGATATGTTTGAAAGATAGGAACACTTTCTGAACAATGTCTAGAAACTTTTGCGTCGATTGGACTACTAGGGAATGTTTGATGTAACATTTCAGAAGCTCCATCAGCTACAGAGTCACCTAGAATAAGAAGATCAAGACTATAAAGCATATCATCATCTGATGTTGTTTCAGTTGCCATTTGCTTTTCAACTGTTTTTTCTTTTTTAGGTGTTGTAGAAGCAATGTTATTCGACATTGTTTCTTTTGGTACAAAAGCAACACATAAAACACTTGAAATAATAAGGACAAGACATAATGAAATTGTTGAAAGCCCTTTTTTTAACTTTGTATTGTATTTCTTTTCTTTTAATAAATTAAATGTTTTATCGATAATTCCTTTTCTAATAGGAGTTTCTATGACATAGTAAGAAATTACTGACATAATTAGTGTTAACAGTATTTCAATAGATACTGTTAAGATAGATGATTTCTTTCCGCCACTCATTAAAATAATAATAGGGTAGTGCCATAAATAAATACTATAAGACAATTTACCAAGCCAATCAATGACAGATATAGAAAGAATCTTAGATAAAATACTATTTTTTCTTAAAATAGATAAAATAACAAAAGCAGTCAAAATTGAAACAATTAAATAACCACCTTTATAAAGAAATTCATCATATCCAGCAACACGACCAACAATTAAACAAATAATGAATAATGAAATAATACCACCAATATCATATACTGATTTTTTTAATGAAACTTTAAAATCACATTGTGTAATGATAGCAAGAAAAGCACCTACTAATAATGAAAATGCACGTGTATCTAAACCGTAATAAACACGACTTGGATCACCTGTTGGTTGAAATAGTAAAGCCATCAAAGATGTAGAAATCACAATCAATAAAAGAGTAATAATTGATAATATACGATTTCTTTCATTTTTATTAGATTTGAATTTAGATACTAAAATAATAATGATAGGGAAAATCAAATAAAATTGAGTTTCAATCGCTAAAGACCAACAATGAAGTAACGGTGAAGGTGCACCACCATTATCAAAATAAGAAATATTATTAAAAATTTGATACCAGTTGTTAAAACCTAGAATAGCGGATATAAAATCACGACATGCTTTTGTAAATAAGACTCTATTAAAGATTGCAGATACAATAATTGTAATAGAAATCATAAAAACTAAAGCAGGTCAAATTCTTTTGATTCTTTTGATCCAAAAGTTCTTTAAATCAATAGAATTTTTATTTTCTAATTCTTGAAGAAGTAATCTTGTAATTAAAAATCCAGAAATAACAAAGAAAATAGTAACCCCAAGACTCCACCTTTAAAAAGTGAAAAGGTCAAATGATATCCTACGACCATGATGACAGCAATAGCACGTAAACCATCTAAACCAGAAATAAATTTATTTTGTAGATTTTTCATAAAAACCCCCTCTATAACAACGAAATTATAACAAAAAACGACAAATTATACAAAAAAATAAAGATTGCTTGAACAATCTTTATTTATTTTTAAAAACCCTTTTAACTTTACGATATCCTTTATATAAAACAGTATTTTGTATTTTTTGAAGTTGAGCTGTTGTTTGATCTAATTGATTAACAGTTTCAAGATATTTATCTTGTAATTGTTGATGCTCATATTTTAAATTTTCTAATTGAATATGTGTTGCTCGGGCGAGTTGATCAAGATGAGAAAGTTGATCAGTTATATCATCATAATTTTTACATTTTTCATAGAAATTATTGATTTCAAAGATTGCTTGAGAGAATTCAAGATAGAATTGATTTCTATCTTTTTCTTTATAATCCTCTTCTAAAATATGACACATGTTATCAAAATGATGATTGATATTAACTATCTTTTGATCTAGTTCAACATGGCATCCCTCTGTTTTAATTGATTGAATTGTTTTTTCTAATTCATGAGAGTTTGTAATATAGTATTGAGGAATATTCAATGTTTTAAATAAATCTTTTGTTTTTCCATTATGCATATAATCATAACCGATAGCACTATTAGAAAAACTAAGTGCGGTAACCGCCCCATGGAAACTTACGCCTATATATAACTTACAACAAGCTAAAAGTGACATAATATCCATCATATTTAAATTTTCACCTAATACTGTAAATGCGCCATCTTCACCATAAGTGTTGATTGAATATTCATTTATCCTATTTAAAATAGCTTGATCATTATGTGTATAGGCAATAGGAAGTAAAACAATATCATGACCCTCACATTTAAGCTTATATAAAT
>ERZ773133.3752-NODE-3752-length-11244-cov-6.090535_pt1 | contig 11244 bp, 7 predicted proteins | sample MGYA00580861_ERZ773133 | MGnify/ENA primary metagenome ERZ773133 (study PRJEB29015, sample SAMEA2737844) | human gut metagenome | biome: human gut; feature: human-associated habitat; material: faeces | place: China | collected 2012 ...
GAAGGGGCATGCAACAAACCTGTAGTACCGTAAGTTAATTGAGCCGAAAGTACAAGTGTACTACAAAGTAACAAACAACTAACTATAAAACGCTTTATCATTTCACTATTGCTTTCTTATACTTTCGGTTCAATATAATATACTGTTTTAATAATCAGAGTTATTCTGCTTCAACGATACCACCACCAGAATTCTGATTATCACCATGACCATGACCGTGAGAGTGAGAATGTTCAATAGAGTACAACTCACCACCTTCAAAATATGAAGGAACAGCTTGTTTCAATATATTATTTGCTTTGTATACACTCTTAAGTTCTTCAGAAGAAGTCTCAACGCCACCAACAGTAATAGCAGTTAAAGTACGAACAACCTTATTATAAGGATGGAAAATAGTCATAGTCTTCATTAAATGCAAAGCCGGAATTTTCAAACCATCTTCACCCTTTTTTATAATAGTTTCCTCTTTGATATCAGAGATACCTACAGTCATTTTAGCCTTAACAGCGATATATAAAGGACTAATATCCTTCAAACCGATACTAGCCAATTTAGCTTCATAATCGCCACCTTCAACAGTCATACCTGTATAATTCAGATATTCAACATCCATATAATGTGGTTTCGTATCATCATTACACCAATCAACTGTTTTCACAACTTTAGTTGACCAGTTCTCATCCAAGTTAGACTCTGGAGTTACTTCAACTTTAAATTCAATAGGTGCCTCTTGTTCGCTATCACTACCTTCTACGCTACCATCAGGAGCGACTACTATAGTAAATTTCTTTTCAAAAGAAATTTTAATATCATTTATGTCTACAATTTCAAATGTGAATGTTGCAACCTTAGTTTCAGAAACCGCTTTTGTTTCTGCAGCTTCTACCGCAAATTCCGTTGCTTCAACTTCAAAATTGTAAACCCAACCTTGACCAATACCTAATACAACACCATTCTTATTTTTCAGTTTAATGGATTTTGCCTCATAAGGCTTATTATCGATAGTCAAATCACCATATATCTTAACTTTACCAATCACCTGTTTAGTCAAAGTAACATTAAGAATTTTTTCTTTATCAGTTCTTGTCTTCGGTAATTCCATTGTTATATATTTAGTGACATAACCTTCTTTGGCAATGGTTACTAAGTAAGTAGCACCACCTGCATAAGGAGATGTAACCGCATCACCAGAAAGAGTCGTAACCTTCCAATCAGCTGCATCCAAAGCACCGAGTTCTGTATCAACAACCTTCAAAGTATACTTACCTTCATATTTGGGTTGCATAGCAACTAAAGTAGTATACACAGCAGATTGTCCCGCATTCACCTTCTTAACATCTACCACAACGTCTGTATCCTCATAACCATTTGCTTTTACTTTCAAGCTATAAGACTTAGCATCTTTCACTTCAACAGAGAAGCCACCATTAGAAACTGTTGCAGTTGCATCACCTGACACAGATGCTGTCGCAATTGGTTCCAAGGTCTCAGCATCTAAAACATTACCTGAAATTGTATAAACTGGATCAGGAAGAATAACTTCTCCTGCAGGACCGTTCACATCTAAACCGTCATCCTTGTAACATCCGGTTAAAAGAGCCCCAGATAAGGCCACTACGGCTAATGCTAATTTAGCATTGTAGCCGTTAAAGAAACTTTTCTTTTTCATCTCAATAAAATTAAAAATTTAGTAATTCTGATTTAATAAAATATGGATTAAAACTATTATTACTCATTATGTTCTCGCTTGCGTTAGCCCGGAATCCCTTATAATAATAGCGTTCATTGCCTGCATTATAAGCTATCCCCATATTCTTTGAGGGCGTCACCCGCGGTATATATCCTTTTCTCTTATATTTATAAGGTGGGAGCGCTATTTGAAATCTAAAACCGCCATTTGACTTTGCCCCTTGCGCTTTCATTGCATAAAAGCCAATCGAGCAATAGCGGAAGTGGCGAATCAAATCGAATCTTACGCCTTTTTCACCCAATAGATATTGTTCCCCTTTCAAACTTGCCTGAACATTGTATTCGGGCCAATAAAAATTAGCTCCTAAACTCCACGTCAAGCGTGTCTTTGTTCCATAGTAAAATTCAAATCCATCCCATTCATACGCAGCGGTCAATCCAATGCGTCCTTCAAACGAAAAACGTTCATCGGCTTTTAACACATGAAGCAATTTCAAATCACCTCCATACCGGCTTGCATTAAATGTTCCGACAGTTCCTGTAAGCCATGTATTATAAGGTAAACGAACAGTTTGTTGCAATGTCAGAAATCCAGGACGTACTTTATCAGCTAAATCACCATACCCGTCATTATAAACCGGAAAAATAACCTGTGCGGTCAACTTCATTCCCTTCCAGAATGAAACCTCAACTGCCGGTGACAAGTTAAAAAGCACTTGGTATACCTGCGTAATCACCAGATTCTTTAATGAAACTTCCGGATACACAACTACATCCACCTTAAACAAAGAACTATTTTTTCTCTTTTCTTTCCGAACCAGTTTCCATGAGTCACCTAAATTGTAACTAACGTCCCAATCCGCACGACTTGCTTCAGGGACGCTGTCACCGATTATCGGTTTATAGTAAAGAGAAATTTGAGGTATATTATTATCTAGAACAATTATTCTACATGGCTTTTTATCCGGTAAACCCATTTTTTGAATAATGTCTACCGCTTTGCCAATGCCGACTCCATTCAGACGATACGCAGAATTTTGCAAGACGTATACACGTTCTTTGCCATCTTCTGTCCACCCTACATTTTCAAATCCCATTTCTACTAAAGTGTTCACCGTACTTTCTCCTGTTTGGCAAATTCCTTTTAAAGGAAGCAAACAGAATAAAAAGAGCGCCGCACATCGTGCTATTGTTTTAGTAGCTAGACACTTTCTCATGTTAGAGTTTCTATACCTCATTTTATTTATTCAATTTTCATATCTTTACGACATAAAATATGGTGCAAAAATAGACACATTTTTAATAATACCAAAGAATTTTACATGAAAAAATAAAATAATGTAGCTTTTTCTGCATAATTGTTCTCATAAAGCTAATATTCTTTGTCTATGAGCTTATAATGCGTGATAAAGAGGTTAATAAATGACTAATAAATACGACATTTATATGAAAAATATACCCTCAAACGTAATTTTGATTATATATACCTTTCGTAAAAAACGAATTATTATTTATTTAAGAGTTCCGCAAGCTTGTTCTACGTGTGTATAATGATAATTTATAACCTCTTCTATAAACATACGATATGTTTTTTTAGGTTCGGGAGGTCTAGCTTTCAATATGCAGAGCTTCAAAAAAACAAGTTGGTAATCATTTTGACATTCTGTACTTTTAGTTAGCTGAGAATCCGTTGTTTTGACCCGACAGTTGTGATGATGAAAAGAAAGAACTAAAGAGTAGCGAAATGCAGGCTATTAAGTGTATGTCGCAGCCTCCCAGAAGGAGGGAAATTAGGATAATATCAGTTATTTCTTGTTTCTTGCTCAATTGGATTATAAATCCTAAGCAGGGAACGCAGTGAGAGCAAGGTAAAGTCATGAATAAAATTACTCACCATGGGGTGATACCATTTTGTTTCATACCGTGAAACCGATAGTTTCAAGGCATGAAACCGTTAGTTTCACCTATTGAAACCGGGAGTTTCACGGCATGAAACTCACAATTCCAAATGGAGAAACCAGAGCATCAAACAGGCAATCTGTACGTATCAAGAACAGTGATGCTAAAGTTATCCGATGCAAACGGCGGATAGTAAACAAAATAAGATGTAAAAGAAGAACAACAATAGAGACTATATTTTCAGAAAGAAATGAAATCTCTCGCTTTATCGCATCATCACAATTTCCGAGTAGGGATAGCCGATGCCGGGAACTTGTCAGCCCGGACAGTGTTGAATAACGCGACTTGTTTGTAAAGCGCCATACGGTGACAAAAAGCACTTGCAAAGGGTATGCAGCGTGATAAATCGGCTGCGACGGGCATATTCACCGTTTATGCGGGGAAAAAAGCTGAAAAATATAGGATTACAGACTTGTTCGATATACTCGTTAAATGCAAGTTAATATAATGTAATAGAATGAGTTAGGGCGTGAGAAAGGACGAGACAGAGTGAGAGTAGCCCACTTACTCTCACTCCCGGATTTTACTCTCACCCACACTTAATATATTAGCTATCAACGATTCGTACTTAAAGTGAGGGTAGTGAGAGTAACTTGAGCCAACTTATTATTGAATCCCTGAGTTCACAATTATGTTATATTGGGTATGAGGTCAATTGCCTTTTTCTTACTCTCATCAACAAGTTTGGCATAAATCTGTGTAGTCTGTATGTTGGTATGTCCAAGCAGTTTGGAGACAGTATACAGATCGACGCCTAAAGTTAACAACATAGTTGCGTGGGTATGTCTGGCAGTATGAAATGTGATATGTTTCTTAATCCCGGCCTGTTCAGCCCATTTAGGTAAAATTTCATTAGTTCTTCCCAATGTTATTAACTTTTTGAATATTATATCGTCCTCCTTAGCATCTTCTCGCTTCGGTAACTGTTTTATCGCTTCCTGACTTAAAGGCAAAGAAATGGCTTCCTTGGTTTTCTTTTGTATGATATACAACCGGGAATTGCCATCATCATCCATTTCTATGTCTCCCCACGTAAGCGCTATGATATCGGAATGCCTCAACCCGCAAAAACAACTGAAGAGAAAAGCTTTCTTTAGTAAACCATTATAAAAAGGGGTTTGAGCCAGCTTTCGCAATTCGTCAATAGTGAGATATTCTCTTTCCGTACGGTGTTTATGTGGCTTTTCTTCATTTTTTATTTTATTCATAGGATTAGCTGATATCAGTTCTTCTGATACTGCATAATTCAGGCAATACCTCAGCATTTTGTAATAATAGACCTGGGTATTGACATGCAGCAATTTCTCTTTCTTGGTATGAGTTTGTTTTGCTGTCTTTAGGTAATCCAGAAATCCCAAAATATAATCTTTATCTATCCTGCTTAATTGGATATCATTAGGGTTGTAACGTCTAAGATGATAGACTACGGCGTGTAGTACCGTTTTGCGAACTTCATTCTCCGACTTCTTTTCAGCTACACTTTGTATATAGTCGGTTAGTTTAATGTGAGATGTCTTATTGATCTTAAAACCGTGGCTCTGATTTTGTAATTCAATAATTCTTTGAGCCTTAATGGCATTTGCCAATTTTAGCGTTTCACTATTACGCACCCTGTCTGACTTATTATATTCAGGTATAATATATAATTTCAGAAACTCGTATTTTCGTTTCCCATTCATATACATATCAAGATATATCGACTTATTGCCATTAGCCAGATGTTTGACTCTTAGCTTTATTGGCTCTTTTATTCTTAGTTCTTCTTTCATATCTCTGTTTAGAATCTCCTGTTTATTAAAAATAATATACACATTTATTTATACGGTAACAACATGGTAACAAAAACCGGTTCCAAATGATTTCGCATTTGAGTTTTATTCTGTTCTGCTACTTCTATTTGAATTTAATTTATTGAATACTAGAAAAATAAAAGGAAGGTTCATTTGCTCCAATGATGTATAAATAGTAACAAACCAGCAACAAATATATAATATTAATGTCTAAAAAAGAAACAATAAAGGAAAGTAATGATATTGTTTAGTATTATGCAATTCGCTAAATACTAGCTAATTGTATGTTTAATTTATCTAAGATTTCTTTATCCTGATTTCCGGATAAAAAGCCATGTCGGATTGTTGTTCTGGATAATAACGTACCCCAAATTTCATTATTTTATAAACCAATTATAGGCGACAGTGTACCAGGGGTAGCTCGACGGGATTGGGATGTAAGCTATAGTTTGGGCAGTAACTGGAAAAAGGCTGGTAAAGTAAAAAAAAAGAATAGTTCTTTGTTCAAAGTGGACGTGGTAATATATCCGGAATTGTCATTAAAGAACTTAGTAATTACGCAGATATATCAAGTTCTGTTCAATCTGGCACCGGCAATAGAAGTTTCTTTCTGGAAAGGAATGAGACTGACAGCACAACTGGAAGTACCTATTTATAATGACGGATATCCAGATATGTATAATAAAATACATCCTGGTTTTATTGGCGTGTCACAAACGGTAAGACTACCCTATAATATCTGGGGAACACTTACAGTAGGGCATTTCAGTAGCGAACGGTAGATATGAAAATTAGCCATCGTTTCATCCGTGATAATAGATTTGGAATCGAAGGACGTGTTGGATATACAGGAGCGGCATACTGGGATGGATTTACTTGCCACTTTGGAACACAGAAAAAAATGACATGGTCAGTTGGAGGTTATTTCTATTGGCCACAATATAATGTAGAAACGACTATGAAACTTGAACAGTATTTATTGGGTGAAAAAGGGGTGCGGATAGATATTATCCGGCATTTCCGCTATGCTTCAATAGGTTTTTATGCAATGAAAGCGCAAGGAGCAAAGTCCAATGGTGGCTTTCGTTTTCAGATTGCCTTGCCACCTTATAAATATAGAAGAAGAGGATATATTCCTCGGTTTACCCCCTCCAGAAACATGGGGCTGGCGTATAATGCAGGAAACGAGCAATATTATTACAAGAACTATCGCTCATCACCCGGTGACAATATAATGCAATCAAATAGTTTTAACCCATATTTTATTAAATCAGAATTATTAGTTTATTAATTTTAATTTTATTGAGATGAAAAAGAAAAGTTTGTTTGGTATTAACGTGAAGTTAGCGTTAATGTTAGTAGCAATCTGCGGCATGTTCGCCAGCTGCTACGAAAAAGAAGAATTAACGACAGAGGCACCGAGTGCAGTGAAACCGGTATACAAAATTACAGGTGTCGTTTCTAATGCTTCTACCGGAGAACCGTTGTCTGGTGCCAAGGTTAATGGTGCTACAACTGCTACCGATGGAACTTATGCTTTAGATGCAACAGAAGGGTTGAATGTTCTGACTGTTACTAAAGATGATTACAAGACTGTCACAACTTCTGTGTATGTAGAAAAGATTGAAAATGGCAAAACTGCTGTCTACACAGTAAATGCAGCTATGTATCCGGGATATGATACTCCGACATACAAAACTGTAAAATATACCATAAAAGGTACTGCAACAGATGAAAGTAGCGCTGCTGTAAAATTGTCGTCAGTAGTTATACCTGGATGTACAATTGCAGTTGTTAATAACACATTCACAGTAGAAGGGGTACAGCCGGGCACTTACTATGCTGTTCTTAAAGCTGAAGGTTACAAAAACGCTTACGCTACCATCGCTGTAGCTCCTGTTGCTGCTGAAGAAGGTGAAGGCGACCAAATTGTAACCTCTACAGTTGCCGTATTGATGCAAAAGGAAGAAACTGCAAAGGTGTCTAAATACTATGTGTGCGGCTTCGTTACCAATGAAAAAGATGCTGTTGTGCCCGACGCTACTGTAAAAGTTGAAGTTGGTGAATTCAAAGCTGATCTTACTACTGACAATCGTGGTTATTTCAATATAGAAGTAGCAGCTGAACATATCACTCCTACAACATTGGCTATTATTACAGTTTCAAAAGCTGGTTATGTTGCACAAGCAAAAGCCACAGTTGTGAAACTGGTTGAGACCGGTGCTACTTCTGTGACTTCCATTGAAGTTGTATTGAAAGCTGAAAGCAGTGATATCCCTGATGAAGATCCGAGTAAGGGTGGTGAACAAACTATCGAAGTGCCTGTAGATAAAGCAGAGCCAACGAAAGTTGAAGATATTAAAGAACCTGAAGTTAAAGCAGACATCGAGAAAGTTGCCGAAGAATTAGGTATTGAGGATATTACTAAAATTGATATTCCAGTGGTAAAAGTAGAAGAGGCTCTCGTAGTAGAACTTGTATCTACAGAAGCTGTTATTGATGAAACAACAGGTGAAACAACTCAAGAGACTAAAACTGTTGCCGACCAGATCACATTGCCTGCTAACACACAAGTTTATTATGTAGGTGGCCAAGCTCAAGCAATCAAACTAACTCGTGATATACAAACTGAAAAGGCAACTGCTGCTGTACGTACTTACGAAGGACAACCCAGCGGTACTGTATTCTCTCAACCGCTGGAAGTTAAGTTCCAGGCTCCGGTTACTGTTACTGTAGAGCCTGACTATGTATTAGGTGTTCTTTATCAAAACGAAAAAACCGGTGTATGGTCAGCTGATGCTAATAATTATGCTGAATACGATATGACTTTAGGTACTTTCGTTGGTAAAATCAATCACTTCTCCAAATTCCGTTTCGGTTTTGAGTCAGCCATCGTTCCAGTAGACAGTGTTAAGTTGGATGCCGAAATCATCAATAAACCTTGCTATACAGGCTCTGCAGCCGCTGTAGTTACTGTAAAAGGAAACTATATGGGTGGAACCGCTTATGATGGAAACACTCCTGCTTTGGCTGTTGAAACTGCCTTGTCTGGTATGAATGCAGAAACGAAATCTTACGTAACAATGTTACTGAAAAATATGATTCTAAAAGACAATGCTAATATTGCACCGAAGAACAGCTACTCAAAAACTGCTCTGTCTGTAGATATATCAGTTCCTGCATACAAGCAAATTGATAACTTCAGTATGGTCAGAAAACAAGTAAGAAGATCATATACTGTTCATGTAATTGATAAAAACAGAAAAACTACAGACGTAACAGTGGTAGTTAAAAAGATTATCTCTACAACTCTGACTGCAAATTATGCTATTGGTCACACTCATGGACATGGCAATGGTGAAGATTTGAACGCAGGTGGTGGTATTATCGATTTTGAATAGGCCTGTTTTTAAATAATGCAATTGAACCTAAAGCATGAGATTATACATAATGAGAATAAAGCGAATGTTTATTGCGATACTGCTTATCAGTGTATCATCCATGCTTTCGGCTCAATTGACTTATGGAACTACCGGTTTGCTGCATGCTCCTTCGGCAGAGATGCAAAAGGACAAAACAGTGATGCTGGGAGGGAACTTTATGAATAAGGAGATAACTCCTCCTACGTGGTATTACCATACGTACAATTATTTTTTGAATGTTACCATTTTGCCGTGGATGGAAGTTGCTTATACTTGCACCCTGTTTAAGGCAGAAGCTTTAGGGTTAAAGCCTTATGGCTATTCAGGATTCACGAATCAGGATAGATATTTTTCTATCCGGTTACGGGCTTTGAAAGAAGGACAATTCTGGAGGTATATGCCAGCTGTTGTTTTCGGAACATCGGATCCATTTACTTCATCCGGAGGAGGCTCGATTGGTTCTACAGAAGGAAACGGATATTATAGTCGTTTCTATGCAGCGGCCACCAAGCATATCTCTATAGGAAAAGAAGAAATAGGGGTACACTTTTCTTATTTATATAATAAAAGAAAAGAGTACAAGCTGAATGGAATAGCGGCAGGTATTAGTTATAATCCAACTTTTGCGCCTGAATTAAGAATGATTGCAGAGTATGATTCAAAAGATTTTGCACTGGGAGCCACTTACTTGCTTTTAAAACATCTGCATATACAGGTGGAACTGCAAAAGATGAAATATTTCACGGGTGGATTGTGTTTCCAGTTCCGGTTGAAATAAAGAAACTGGCAGAAAAAGCATAGAGTTAATCATTTTAAAATAGAAAAAACAATGAAATGTAAATTTGGTATAGTATCTATCATGTTGGCGGGATTAGCTCTTACAGCTACTGCACAGACTAAAGAGAAATACTACAGCGAAAAATTTAAAGATAATATCTTTATAAGCGCTGGTGTAGGAGCTCAGGCATGTGTTAATCCTGATAACTTTGATTATGGCTTTGGACATGCCATCACGCCATTGATCCACGTATCAGTGGGTAAACTGTTCAATCCTATCTGGGGAGTTCGCGGACAAGTTGCCGGATTATGGTCGACACTGTATACAGAGCGCGGACAAATAAAAGGCACTTATGCCGAGGTTAAGAACAAGAAGTATTTCACTCTGCGTGCAGATGCTATGTATAACCTGTCTAACTCTGTTTGCGGATATAATCCGGAGCGCTTATTTACTTTATCTGTGTTCGCAGGTCCCGGATTGACTTTTGCAAAGGCTTATGGTGAGCAAGATAAATTAAATGCTTTGATTAACGGTTCTGTAGGTTTGATGGGACAGTTCAATGTGAGCAAGTATTTGGATATCAACATTGAGGCAAGAGGTGAAGTGTCTCCTTCTATGTTTGGGAATAAGAGCAGCGCCTACACGGATGGTGCAGTATCTCTGACTGCAGGTGTTACTTATACTTTTGGCGGTAAAAACTTTATGTCTTGTAGTGCAAAAGTTGATCAGAATGCTATCAACAACGAAATCAATAAGTACAGAAGCGAACTGGCACAGGCTCAGGCTGACCTGGCTAACGCTAAGAACGCTTTGGCTAACGCTAAGCCTGTAACTAAGGAAGTAGTGAAGGAAATTGAAGTTGCCGGTCCTCGTGCCATCTTCTTCAAGATTGGTAGCGCTCGCATCGATGATTACGGTATGGTTAACATCCAGTTGGCTGCTAAGATTCTGAAGGCTAACCCGGATAAGAAGTACAAAGTTGCCGGTTATGCTGACAAGGCTACGGGTAGCGCTTCCTGGAACCAGAAGTTGTCTGAAAAACGTGCTCAGGCTGTTTACGACGCATTGATTAAGGAAGGCGTTGATAAGGATCAGCTCGAACTCGTTGGATTCGGTGGTACTGCTAACATGTTCGGCAAGAACTATTTGAACCGAGTGGTAATTCTGGAATAAAATAAGATTTCTTATAATAGAAATTCTATAAAAGAGAAAAGGTGTCTAGCAATAGCTAGACACCTTTTTTGTTATAAAGAAATCAAGTAATTTCCGGTTGGTAATGAAATTGTTTATGTGGCAATATTAGAATTGAATTAGGAAATATCAATTATTGACATCAGAAATCTCTTTAATGATTCTTTTTGACAAATATATAATTAAATAATTATTAAACACACCAAATGAGTAGGGAAACAAACAGGTAACAATAAAGCTTTGCATAACATGAAAAACGACAAATATCTCAATATTTTACTTTTCGCAAACAGTATTCTATTGGCTGATTATCAAGCATTAATCAAATAAATACATTCTTGTCAATACCTCTCTCAGTTTCCGGATAAAAAGCCATGTAGAATAATTGTTCTAGATAATAATATACCTCAAATTT
>ERZ773133.3754-NODE-3754-length-11234-cov-5.262814_pt1 | contig 11234 bp, 8 predicted proteins | sample MGYA00580861_ERZ773133 | MGnify/ENA primary metagenome ERZ773133 (study PRJEB29015, sample SAMEA2737844) | human gut metagenome | biome: human gut; feature: human-associated habitat; material: faeces | place: China | collected 2012 ...
AGGTCAAGCAGATCTCCTGCTACGGCAATGACTCCTACGGCGGCATGTCCGGCCGTGACATCATGGCTCTGGCCTGCGGCCTCTACGAGAGCTGCGACTTCGGCTATATGCATGACCGCGTGCAGCAGTGCGAGTATCTGGCGCAGGGCTTCTACAAGGCTGGCGTCAAGGGCGTCGTTCTCCCCGCCGGCGGCCACGCTGTGTACATCAACATGGATGAGTTCTTCGACGGCAAGCGCGATCATACCACCTTCGCCGGCACCGGCTTCTCTCTGGAGCTGATCCGCCGCTACGGTATCCGCGTGTCCGAGCTGGGCGACTTCTCCATGGAATATGACCTGAAGACTCCCGAGCAGCAGGCTGAGCTGGCCAACGTGGTGCGCTTCGCCATCGACCGCAGCCGCCTGACCCAGGAGCACCTGGACTACGTCATCGCCGCTGTCAAGGCGCTGTATGAGGACCGCGAGTCCATCCCCAACATGCGGATCGTCTGGGGTCACAAGCTGCCCATGCGTCACTTCCACGCCTTCCTGGAGCCCTACGCCAACGAGGAGAAGTAAGTCCGGGAAATACAATTAAATAAAAAGATTTCAGCGCAGCATTTCCAGCAAGTTCCTTTGTCTCAGTTTTCATCGCGCCCGGGCGCTTGAATAGGTTCCGTCCCGTTTGGGTGCGCCGCTTGCGGCCACCCATCGGGCGTGAGCCGATCTGAAAAGTGCCACATCCGATCATCACACCAATCTGTGTCTTTAGGAGGGCAATCTATGTCAGACAAACACGCAACTCTGGAAAATCGCGACGGTTTTCAAAGCAAATGGGGCTTTATTCTGGCCTGCATTGGCTCTGCCGTTGGTATGGGTAATATTTGGCGCTTCCCCATCATGGTGCAGCAGTTCGGGGGCATGACGTTCCTGATCCCCTACTTCCTGTTCGTACTTCTGATCGGTTCCACCGGTATCATTGAAGAATTCGCACTGGGCCGTTGGGCACAGGGCGGCCCCGTGATCTCCTTCGGCAAGGCTACCGAGGAACGCACCGGTAATAAGCGGCTGGGCGAGGCCATCGGCGCACTCCCCATCGTCGGCTCTATGATGCTGGCCATTGGCTACACCGTGGTCATGAGCTGGATCTTCAAGTACTGCTGGATGGGTATTTCCGGCAGCCTGTACGCTATGGGCACCGATATGGCGACCATCGGCGGCACCTTCGGCGGCACCGCTCCCGAGGCAGAGACTCTGGGCGAGGCCCTGAGCATGATGTTCGGCAATGGCATCTTCGGCATCGGCAACGGCGTATGGCTGATCGTGGGTCTGGTGGCCTCTTTGGCCATCATGGCATTCGGCGTGGGCAACGGCATTGAAAAGGCCAATAAGGTCATGATGCCCGCTCTGTTCTTCCTGTTTGTGATCCTGGGCATCTATATCTGCACTCTGCCCGGCGCCAGCGAGGGCTACAAGTACATCTTCACCCTCAAGCCCGAGGGCCTGCTGAATCCTCAGGTCTGGGTCTTCGCATTCGGTCAGGCATTCTTCTCCCTGTCTGTGGCGGGCAACGGCTCCGTGATCTACGGCTCCTATCTGCCCAAGGATGAGGACCTGCCTTCCTCTGCCCGCAACGTGGCCCTGTTCGACACCATCGCCGCTCTGCTGGCTGCCATCGTCATCATCCCTGCCATGGCAGTCATTCTGGGTGACGGCATCGTTGGAATGAAGGGCGGCCCCGGCCTGATGTTCGTCTATCTGGTCAACGTGTTCAACGCCATGCCCGGCGGCCGGATCGTGGGTATGATCTTCTACATCTGCGTGCTGTTCGCGGGCGTCAGCTCCATCGTGAACCTGTATGAGGCTCCCGTGGCTTTCCTGCAGGAGAAGCTCCACACCAACCGTGTGCTGTCCGTGGTCATCATCGGCGCAGTGGGCGGCGTGATCGCACTGTGCATCCAGCCATGGACCTCTCAGTGGATGGACGTTGTCTCCATTTACATCTGCCCGCTGGGCGCTCTGCTGGCCGGTATCATGTTCTTCTGGGTCATGAAGAAGGACACCGCTCTGGCGGCTGTCCACGAGGGCCGCACCGTCGGCAAGAAGGACATCGGTGGCTGGTTCTATCCTCTGGGCAAGTGGGTGTATTGCGCAGCCTCTCTGGCGGCTCTGATTTTGGGCGCCATTTACGGCGGCATCGGCTAAGCCTGTATACAATTTAAAAACGGAGCACCGGTCCATTCCGGTGCTCTGTTTTTTGTTTTTTCAGAAATATGGCCTTTTTGTAGGCTGCACGGGAAGAAAATGGATAGAAATGAATGGGTAGCTGATATGCGCATCAGATTCTTTATCCCCAAAAATGAATAGAGCACTCAGCGAGAAAACTGGAGGGGAAATAGGAATAACTCTCATGAAAAGTGTCCGTAATACGAAAAAAAGTATCAGTTTTTTGTTTCTGTTCTGTTGACAAATGCGAATGATTCAGGTATCATATATAGCAACTATTTGCAGGTCTCTTGTGAAATGCTTGCAAAAAAACGAATTGGAGGCATGTATGAAAAGATTGCTGAGCACACTGCTTGCCCTGACCATGGCCCTGACCCTGGTTTCCTGCGGCAAGAGCAACCCCACCCCCAACACTGGCAGCAACAAAACCGAGACTCCTTCTGAGGCCACTGACACGAAAACCGAGGGCAACGTCCACATCGGCATCGTGACCGGCTCCGTTTCTCAGTCCGAGGACGACCGCCGCGGCGCCGAGGCTTTCCAGGCCCTGTACGGTGAGGATATGGTCAAGCTGGCCATCTATCCCGATAACTTCACCGAGGAGCTGGAGACCACCATCCAGACCATCGTGAACCTGGCTGATGACGCCGACATGAAGGCCATCATCGTTAACCAGTCCGTCCCCGGCACCACCGAGGCGTTCCGTAAGATCAAGGAGATCCGCCCCGACATCCTGTGCATCGCCGGCGAGGCCCATGAGGATCTGCTCGAGATCGGCTCCGCTGCCGACCTGGTGTGCAACAACGACTTCGTGGCCCGCGGCTATCTGATCATCCGCACCGCTCACGAGCTGGGCTGTGACACCTTCGTGCACATCTCCTTCCCCCGTCACCTGGCTTATGAGACCATGAGCCGTCGTATCGCGGTCATGAAGGCCGCCTGCGAGGAGTTCGGCATGAAGTTCGAAATGGAGACCGCTCCCGATCCCACCTCTGACGTCGGCGTGGCCGGCGCGCAGGCTTACATCCTGGAGAAGGTCCCCGAGTGGTCCAAGACCTACGGCGAGAAGGCCGCTTACTTCTGCACCAACGACGCTCACACTGAGCCTCTGCTCAAGCAGCTGCTGCAGTACGGCGGTTACTTCATCGAGGCCGACCTGCCCTCTCCTCTGATGGGCTATCCCGGCGCTCTGGGCATCGACCTGACCGCTGAGGCCGGCGACTTCCAGAAGATTCTGGCCAAGGTTGAGGACGCCATCTGCGAGGCCGGCGGCGCTGGCCGCTTCGGCACCTGGGCTTACTCCTACGGCTACACCACCACTGCCGGTCTGGCCCAGCACGCTCTGAACGTCATCAACGGCGAGAGCGAGCTGTGCGACATCGACGATATCGCCAAGGCTTACCACGAGTTCTCTCCCGAGGCTTCCTGGAACGGCTCCAACTACACCAACGCCACCAGCGGCGTCAAGGCCGACAACACCTTCCTGGTGTATCAGGACACCTACATCATGGGTGATCCCGGCTGGTTCATGGGCTCCACCGAAGTTGAGGTTCCCGAGAAGTATTTCACCGTGAAATAAGCAACGTTTTTTCTCGCTCATTCAAAACTGGGGAGGAGGGGCGACCCTCCTCCCCTCTTATTAGGTAGGGTATCATTTATGGAAAGTAATACGGCTCCCCTGTTGGAGATGCGCGGCATCAAAAAAGACTTCTTCGGCAACCAGGTCCTGACGGACATCAACTTCACTCTGAAGGCCGGCGAGGTTCTGGGCCTGGCAGGCGAAAACGGCGCGGGTAAATCCACGCTGATGAAGATCCTGTTCGGTATGGACGTCATCCGGGAAACCGGCGGCTACGGCGGCGACGTCCTCATCGATGGTGAAAAAGTCACCTTTAATACGCCCTTTGACGCACTGGAGGCCGGCATCGGCATGGTGCATCAGGAGTTCTCTCTGATCCCCGGCTTTACTGCCACGGAAAACATTCTGCTCAATCGTGAGCCCCAAAAGAAGAACGTCATTTCCGAGGTGTTCGGCCCCCGGCTGAATACGCTCGATTATAAAAAAATGAAGACCAAGGCCGCAGAGGCCATTGACAAGATGGGTGTGGAGATCGACCAGAACATGGTCATCAGCGACATGCCTGTTGGTCATAAGCAGTTCACCGAGATCGCTCGTGAGCTGAGCAAGGACCAGCTCAAGCTGCTGATCCTGGACGAGCCTACCGCCGTTCTGACGGAGAAGGAGGCCGCGGCTCTGCTGGACTCCATCCGGGGCATGGCGTCCCGTGGCATCGCTGTTATCTTCATCACCCACCGGCTTCAGGAAGTCCTGAACGTATGTGACAAGGTAGTCATCATGCGGGATGGCAAGGTAGTGAAGGACACGCCTGCCTCCGAGACCAGCGTGGATGAGATCACCAGGTGCATGGTGGGACGCAGCGTGGACCTCAGTGCGGTCCGGGAGGTTCTGGATTGTTCTGACGCCCGGACGATCATGTCCATCCGTAAGCTGTGGGTGGATATGCCCGGCGAGATCGTCCGGAATGTGAATCTGGATGTCAAGGAGGGCGAGATCCTCGGTATCGGCGGTCTGGCAGGTCAGGGCAAGCTGGGTATTCCAAACGGCGTCATGGGCCTGTATGAGGCCGGCGGCACCGTGGAATTTGACGGCAAGCCCATCCCTCTGAACGATCCCCGGAAGTGCCTGGACGCGCAGCTTGCCTTCGTGTCTGAGGACCGCCGCGGCGTGGGCCTGCTGCTGGACGAGACGCTGGAATGGAACGTTGCCTTCCCGGCTATGCAGATCCAGAACAAGTTCCTGAAGAAATACGGACCCATTACCTGGCGTGATACCAAGGCGATCCATGATGTGACGCAGGAGTATATCGACGAGCTGAAGATCAAGTGTACCAGCTCCAAGCAGAAGGCCAGAGAGCTTTCCGGCGGCAACCAGCAGAAGGTGTGCCTGGCCAAGGCCTTTGCCCTGCAGCCCCGGTTCCTGTTCGTTTCGGAGCCTACCCGCGGTATCGACGTGGGCGCAAAGGCGCTGGTGCTGGACGCGCTGAAGAAATTTAACCGTGAAAACGGCGTTACCGTGGTGATGATCTCCTCTGAGCTGGAGGAGCTGCGCACCACCTGCGACCGGATCGCCATTGTCTCTGGCGGCAGGATCGTCGGCATCCTCCCGGCCACCGAATCCTCCGAGACGTTCGGCGCGCTGATGGTCAGCCAGGTCAAATAAGGAGGAAGTATGGATAACACGACAAATACGCTTGCGGAGCAGAGCAAGCTGCGGCGGCTCGTCAACAGCTATGGCGTGCCCCGCCTGATCATCACCGGCTTTTTGCTGCTGATGTTCATTCTGGCGCCGGTGGCCGGCGTGGACTTTGCCACGCAGATCACCAACGTCATCAACCGCTTCAGCTGGAACGCCATTATGGTGCTGGCCATGGTCCCCATGATCCACTCCGGCTGCGGTCTGAACTTCGGCCTGCCTCTGGGCATTATCTCCGGTCTGCTGGGTGCGACTCTTTCCATTGAATTCGGGTTCACCGGCGGCATGAGCTTCCTGATGGCCATTGTCATCGCCACGCCTTTTGCACTGGTGCTGGGCGGCGGCTACGGCTGGATGCTCAATAAGATCAAGGGCGGCGAAATGATGGTCGCTACCTATGTGGGCTTTTCCTCCGTGTCATTCATGTGCATGATGTGGCTGCTGCTGCCCTACAAGAGCCCGACGATGGTTTGGGGCTTTGCCGGTAAGGGTCTGCGTACCACCATCTCTCTGGAGGGCTTCTACGATCAGTTCCTTGCAAAGTTCTTGCAGATCGACCTGAACCGGTTCGGCATCAATCTGGTGATCCCCACCGGCAGCCTGCTGTTCTTCGCTCTGCTGGCATTCCTGATGTGGGTCTTCCTGCACACTAAGACCGGTACCGCCATGACGGCTGTGGGCTCCAACCCCACCTTCGCCAAGGCTGCCGGTATCAGCGTGGACAAGATCCGTCTGCTGTCTGTGGTGCTTTCCACTTGGCTGGGCGCTGTGGGCATCCTGCTGTATGAGCAGGGCTTCGGCTTTGTACAGATCTATATGGCGCCCCTGAACATGGCGTTCCCCGCCGTGGCGGCTATTCTGATCGGCGGCGCCAGCGTGAACAAGGCCAGCATTACCAACGTTATCATCGGCACGATCCTTTATCAGGGCCTTGTCACCATGACACCCACCGTGATGAACGCCATCGTGCATCTGGACATCAGCGAGGTCATCCGGATCATCGTCTCTAACGGCATGATCGTTTACGCTCTGACCCGTAAGACGGAAGGAGGGAAATGAGCATGAAAAAGACGAATGTACCCGGCAGCCAGAGCTTCGGGCAGAAGCTTTTGCAGTTCATTCGCAACAACACCGTCCCCATTATGTTCATCCTGATCTGCGCGTACTGTATTCCGCAGGCGGGCTTTTCCTGGTCCTACCTCTTGAATGAGGTCATGACCCGTCTGGGCCGTAACGCATTCTTGATTCTGAGCCTGCTGATCCCTGTTATGGCAGGCATGGGTATGAACTTCGGCATGACGCTGGGCGCCATGGCCGGCGAGATCGGGCTGATCTTCGCCGCTGACTGGCAGGTTTGGGGCATCCCCGGCATGATCCTGGCCGCTATCGTTTCCATCCCCATTTCTGTGGCATTGGGCGTGATGATCGGCAAGATCCTGAACCGCTCCAAGGGCCGGGAGATGATCACCAGCTATATGATCTCCTTTACCATGAACGGCGTGTATCAGTTTGTAGTGCTGTTTATGATGGGCCCCATTATTCCCATCGTTCATGATTCCCTGAAGCTTCCCCGTGGCTACGGCATCCGCAACACCGTGAGCCTGCTGAGCATGCGTCAGAGCCTGGACAACCTGCTGGCTGTTCAGGTTGGCGGCGTGAAGATCCCTGTACTGACCCTGCTGATCATCGGTCTGGCCTGCCTGTTCATCGTTTGGTTCCGTAAGACCAAGCTGGGCCAGGATATGCGGGCTGTGGGTCAGGATATGGAAGTGGCCCGGGATGCCGGTATCAATGTGGAGCGCACCCGCGTGATCTCCATGGTGATCTCCACGGTGTTCGCCGGCTTCGGTATGATCATCTATCTGCAGAACGTAGGTAACTTCCCCACCTATACAGCTCATACCCAGATCGGTATGTTCGCCATCGCGGCTCTGCTGGTGGGCGGTGCCTCTGTGGATAGGGCGAGCATCGGCAACGTATTTTTGGGCGTGATCCTGTTCCACACCATGTTCATTGTGGCACCCAAGACCGGTGCTGCCATTACCGGCGACTCCATGATCGGCGAGTATTTCCGCGTGTTTGTGTCCTATGCGGTCATTACGCTGGCTTTGGTCATGTATGAGTCCAAGAAGCGCAAGAACAAGAGCCTGGCAGGCCAGCAGTTGGCTGCCGAGCAGGCTGCGGAAGAGGAGGCATCGAAATGAAAGCAAAGCGGAGACTTCTCTTTCAAATCTTAGCGGTGGTCCTGCTGGTGGCGATCGGCTATACCATGACCATCATTGGCCGTGGGCATACGATCTATCTGGACAGCAAGACCCTGGAATATGACGGCCAGACCTATAAGCCCGCCTATAAGACGGTGGTGTATGTGGATGGTCAGCAGGTAGCCAAGCTCTATGACAAGGAGCGCGGCGTTGCTACCTGCATCGGCCAGACGCTGACCGTGACGCTGGAGATCACCCAGCAGAAGGGCGGAACGGAAGAGGTTTACGCCTATAACATCCCCGTTCCCCGGAAGATGGACAATGTGATCATCAACCTGCCCGGTTTCCTGGCGGGACTCCCCGAAGAGGCGTACCTCAGCGAGTTTATCCCCTCTCCGGACGAGGTGGCGGCAGACGAGACCGATGTTCCCTCCGACGATGATTTCGGCATGGAGAATATGGGCATGGGCGACGAGTCCGCAGCTCAGTAAATCGGCTGAGAACGGCCAAACCAAAACCCAAAATAGAACGGCAGCCCTCACGATTCATCGTGAGGGCTGCGTTTTTGCATATAATACCCGCATATACGGCAAGAAGCAGCTGGTACGGTGGAAGGAGAGGCGTGGGCAATATAGGAGAGCCTCTGCACTCCGGGGAGCGGGAAGCGAAGCACCTATGCTGACCGGCCCGACTATGCCGCGTTTTTGCATTTCCGACAGCGCTAAGCCCGGTGTATTCAAGGAGGGATTGGGTGTAGGGTGCAATCAAACGTAGGAAGAGATCGTAAAATCCGTCCCATCGGTCTTAGCCGATGGGACGGATTGTTATCTGATATGGAAACCGATCAGGCGTTGTTGAGCTGCTTCTGGAGCCAATCCTTGCCTTCCACGAAGCGGGAGACGATGTAGCTGACCACATAGTCGCCGGCGGAGTTGATCATGGTAGCGGGAGGGTCCACCAGATTGCCGATAGCCACCAGAATGGGGAAGGCCAGTTCCATCTGCGTGGGGAAGAAGATGGAGCAGATGATGTACTCGCCGATGTAGCCGCCGCCGGGAACGCCGCTCATACCAACAGAGGACAGGACGGCCACCAGAACGATGAAGGGCAGACGGGACCAGGAGAGCTGCTCGCCGAACACGCCCAGCACGAAGGCAATCTTCAGCACGCAGGAGAAGCAGGAGCCATCCATGTGCATGGTAGCGCCCAGGGGCAGCACCATACCGGCGATATCCTTGCTGACACCGGTCTCTACGGCTTCCTCCATGTTGGTGGGGATGGTTGCCACGGAGGAGCAGGTGCCCAGAGAAACAACGGCAGGGCGGGCAATGTGCTTGAACATGATGCCCACGGCACCCTTGCCGCCGCCGAACCGCGCGAACAGGGGGAAGGCCGTGAAGATGTAGATGAAGCACAGGGGATAGTAGACCAGCAGGGCGCGGCCGTAGCCCTTGGCAACCTCAGAGCCGTAGGTGGCTACCAAATCAGCAAAGATGGCGAAGAACGCGATAGGGGCATAGTAGGTGATGATCTGGACGAACTTCATCATCACGTCGGAAAGGCCAGCCAGCCACTTGCCGATGCTGGAATCCTTGCCGCCGGTCATCTGGACGGAGAAGCCGAACAGGATAGAGAACACGATGAGAGGCAGCATGGCCCGGCGGCTCAGCAGGCCCACAAAGTCGGAGGAGGTGAAGAAGTTGACGATCATCTCCGTGAAGGAGGCGTGTTCACCGATCTCCTCGGCCACCATATCTGCCCAGGGGGTCAGCACCGGGGGAAACAGCTTCATCAGCACGAACATGATGACGGCGGCGATGGCACCGGTGATGACGAAGGTGCCAACGGTGACGCCCATGATCTTGCCCGCCCGCTGGCGGCTTTCCATATTGGCAACGGAACCGGCGATGGAGGCAAAGACCAGAGGCACCACCACACAGAACATCATGTTGATGAATACAGTGCCGAGGAAGGCGATGTTGTGTCCCCAGCCGGGCTTGAACCAGCCCAGCAAAGCGCCGGCGACCATGCAGCTCAGCAGGATCGCCAGAAAGCGGTAGTTTTTCGCAACAGATTTCTTATCCATAAAACACACTCCTTTTGGTTTGGATAACAGATACTTGGATTGGCAAACTTTATCAATTCAGCGAAAGCTCCTCATCCGTGACCTCGCCCTTGCAGACAATATTGGTGGGACCTGTAAGATAGAGGTTTTGGACGGCGTTTCCCTGGAGATCTACGTCTACAATGAGCTGTCCGCCGGTCATATTGACCCGGACCTGTTGGCCACTGACTTTTCCCATCAGGGTAAGGGCGGTGACAACGCAGCCGGTTCCCGTGCCGCAGGCATAGGTGAAGTCCTCCACACCCCGCTCAAAGGTGCGTTCAAAGACCTCATCCTCACCGGTGAGCTCACAGAAGTTGACGTTAGCGCCCTTGGGGAATTCCGGATAGAAGCGGATCTTGCGCCCCAATTCACGCAGCGCGTTTTCGCCGGCCTGCGCCAGATTGGGATACGGGACCACGGCATGGGGAAGTCCGGGATTCCCTAATTCTAAATAGGAACATTCATGGCGAACGCCGTCGATCACAACGGGCGCGTCCAAACGGATCGTGGTGGGATCATTCAGACGAATCCGATAGAGACGCTGGTCGATGCGGTGGCCTGTCACCAGACCGGCGGTGGTCTCTACATGCTGGATCTCGCCGGCCAGACCATTTTCGTAGCCGTAGCGGCAAATGCAGCGGGCGCCGTTGCCGCACATTTCACCGAGGCTGCCGTCAGAATTGAAAAACAGCATCCGATAGTCACCGCCCTGAAGCGGGGCATCTACGATCATCAGACCGTCGGCCCCAATGGACAGATGGCGTTCGCACAGAGTGCGAGCCAAAGCGGGAAAGCAGGTTTCGGAAAGATGCTCTACCATATTATTTATAATGATAAAGTCATTGCCGGCACCGTTCATTTTCCAGAACCGCAAGTAAATCACCTCAAAGCTTGGTATGATGTTGTATTATAGTAAAGAAAAGCTGAAAAAAACACCGGATATTGTGCGAAAAACCATGCAAAAAGTGCTTCTGACAAAAAACTCGAAAAAACTCGAAAAAAATGCTTGACATTTCAGGCATGTTTTGGTATCCTAATAAAGCTGTTTGACGGCGATGAAGTGAATGAGTCGGGTGCTTGAAGATCTGAAAAGATCTGAAAGAAAAATCTGAAAAAGATTTGAAAAAAGTACTTGACAAATGAAACTGAGCCTGATATAATAGTGACTGTTCCGCTTGAGGGACGTGCACCTTGTAAATTAAACAACGTGAGAAAAGAAAGCACCAGCGGAGCGAGCTTTTCACGAGGCTCGCGACGAAGTTGTGGGTGAATAGGCCGTAGTCAATTCGGTCGAAAGCAGCAACTATAAAAGAGAAATAAATGAAGTCATGATAAATGACTCTATGATTGATTTAAGCAGCTAAGGCTGTTTAGATACCATATTATAGAGAGTTTGATCCTGGCTCAGGACGAACGCTGGCGGCGTGCTTAACACATGCAAG